>Ga0210365_10395482_pt1 | contig 13704 bp, 14 predicted proteins | sample S637metaT_FD_159655 | JGI IMG/M metagenome (GOLD analysis project Ga0210365, IMG submission 159655) | Metatranscriptome of estuarine sediment microbial communities from the Columbia River estuary, Washington, United States - S.637... | ecosystem: Environmental > Aquatic > Marine > Intertidal...
GGTTGCGAGGCTGTAACCCAGGTAAGCGACGACGAGCGACCCCGCGAGCCAGCCTGCCAGCGCGTAACCGCTGCCGACGGGATGAAAGACGCCCACCAGGCCGATCGCGGGCAGCGGCACCCCAAGCGCGATCCAGAGTCTGCGACCACCGCGAAGTCCGTGGCGGTCAGCAAGCACCCCCAACAGCGGGTCCTGGACCGCGTCCAACAGACGCACCCCGAGCAGAACTGCTCCCACCAGGGCCAATTCCAGCCCAAGGACGCCGCCGTAAAGCTTGGGAACGTGGACGTAAACCGGCAGGGCCGCCATTGCCAGCGGCAGGCCTAGGGCGCCATAGGCAAGAAGTTGCCCCCGGCTCAATGGCACCATCATCGAAGTCCGAGCAGCGAGGCCCGCAAATCCGGCTCGCGCGTCCGCGCGTCGAGCCAGATGGCGAAAAATGCCTCGGCAAAGGCATCCTCCTCTACCGCGCCAAGGAAAGCGTTGTCGCTGAAGAACCGCGCTCCTTGTCCCGGAACGTAGAGACCGACCAGGCGGTCCCCTGAGCGGACATCCGGAAACACCCGCGCCATCATCGCACCCCAGCGTTCCAGGGCGTCCGGGCTTCCGAAACCGAGCCTGCGCATTTCCGAGACGCTGCTGTCCACCAGACGGTCTCGGGGAATGTCCCGAGCGTAGCGGATGTCTAGCGCAAACGGGCGTCCCGGATCGAACTGGGCGCCGCTTACCCAGAGCGTCGCGTCATAAAGGTGCAGCCCGAACCAACGCATTCGCCCTTCGCCCAGCGCCCTCCACTGGGACGTCGCCTCCTGAACCGGCAACGGTAACTCGCGGGATGCCAGCGCAGCAGAAGCAGCCACGGCGAGCAACGCGGCTCCCAGTAGCCTAGGTCCGATGGAGCTCAAAATGGTAGACATTGGTCCTCCTGGTCCGGAAACCGGCCTCGCAATAGGCCAGATAGAAACGCCACAGTCGCAGGAATCGCTCATCGAAGCCCATGTCCGCAACTTCCGGCAAATGATCCTCGAAAGCCCGACCCCACCGGCGCAGTGTCTCCGCGTAATCCGCGCCAAACGCAAACTCATCCTTAATTACCAGTCCGGCGTCTGCGGCGTGTTTGTGGAATGCGGCGGGGGACGGCAGCATGCCGCCGGGGAACACCCGCTGCTGAATGAAATCGCTTCCTGCCCGGTAGCGACTGAACAGTTCGTTGGCGATCGTAATGACCTGGATCATGGCACAGCCGCCCCCCTTGAGCAGCCGTCGCACCGTTGCGAAATACGCGGGCCAGTAAGCCTCGCCCACTGCCTCCAGCATCTCGATGGAAACAATATGGTCAACGGAGCCCTCGGCGTCCCGGTAGTCGCGCAACTCAAAGGTGGCCAGATGGGAGAGTCCCGCGCGCGCAATACGCTCGCGCGCGTACTCGAGTTGGCGCGGGGACAAGGTGAGACCGTGGACGCGGCAGCCCCGGGTGCGCGCCGCATGCTCGGCAAATCCACCCCATCCGCAGCCGATCTCCAGAACGCGATCTCCGGGGCCGGCGCCGAGCCGGGAGAGGATCCGCTCGTACTTCGCAGTCTGGGCGCGGTCAAGGCGCTGGCCGAGGTCGCCCGAGAACAACGCCGCCGAGTACGTCATCGTGGGATCCAGCCATAGCGCAAAGAACTCGTTTCCAAGATCGTAATGAGCCTCGATGTTCCGCCGGCTGCCGCGGCGGGTATTGGCGCGCAGGGCGTGGCGCATCCGGAGCAGACCTCGCACCCACCACCGCCCATAGATGGCATCCTCCAGGGCACGTTCGTTGTGGGCAGCGAGCATCAACAGCTGGGTGAGATCGCTGGAATCCCACCGCCCGTCGACGAAGGCATCGGCGAACCCCACATCGCCGCCGCGCAGGATATCCCCGCAAACGCCCCAATCCGCAAGCCTCAAGCTGGCTGCAGGCCCGGAAGCCGCTCCGTTGACCACAAAGGATTCCCCGTCGGGCGTTTCCAGCCGAAGACTTCCCACTTCCAGGCGCCCGAGCATCGCTACCACGATGCGGGCGGCGACGGGAAGACGCGTATCGGCACCGGCAAGAACCCGGTCTAGGCTGTTCATCGGGAGGTCTCCAGGAGCGGAGGCGCCGGCTTGCGGAAGAAGCGGGCTCCCTTCAACCACAGCCGCAGCGCCTGGAAATGGATACGGGCGATCACGCCCAGGGTGAACATCGGATAGGTGAAGAACGCGCGCAGGAGGCTGCGGGTGTCGAGCGGGCTCGGCCGTCCGGAAACCGAGGTTCGCAACGCCAGGCCTTCGGCGTCCTCATAGTCGATGAATGCCGCGCTGAAGCGCCGGGTGAACGCAAAGCGAAAACGGTACCGCCCCGCCACCGGGAACAGTGGCGAAACGTGAAACACCTTTTGCGCGGTGATTTCATCCCCCGGGCGGATCGGTCGCTGGTCCGGATGAGCGATCAGGTAATTGTGCCGCTCGCCGAAGGTGTTGTTCACCTCCGCCAGCACCGCCCGCAGCCGCCCGTCGCAGTCGTGGCACAACCAGAAACTCACGGGGTTGAATACGTAGCCGAGCACCCGGGGAAATGCCTGAAGCACAATTTCGCCATTCGCCGCGGTGATGCCTTCCCGGGCCAGAACATCGCGGGCCCAGGCGTCGAGGTCGGATCCGTCACGGGCACCATGATCGCGGCGCCGGAAGGAGAAAAGGTTCCAGCGCTCGAGGGAGAACAGGGGGCTACCGAGGGACGCAAGGCGGGAGAGCGGCAGCTGCAGGAAAAACACCGGGTACACGAAACGGTGTGCCGCCCGACGCGTCCGCTCATGCATCACCGTACCGAACAGCAACGCGGGCCTCAAGCTGCCGCCTCCTCCCGAGTCCAGGGCGCCGGAACGCCCAACGCCGCGGCGACCCTGACGCCGGCCTTGAGGCCGTCCTCGTGGAAACCGTAGCCGGTCCATGCCCCGCAAAACCACGTCCGCCGGCGACCTTGGATCGCGTTCAGTCGGGCCTGGGCGTCGATCGCCCTCTGGTCGAAGATGGGATGATCGTATTCGTACTCCCCGATCACGGTTGCCGGGGCCGGAGGCCGGTAAGGGTTCAGCGTCACCATCACCGAATTCCGGAACGGCAGCGGTTGCAGCCTGTTAAGCAGGTAGGTGACGCTCACCGGGGCTCCGGCCTCACTGCTCGGTCCCGCATGATAGTTCCAGGCTGACCACGCATCCCTGGAGCGCGGGAGGAACGACTCGTCCCCGTGCAGCACCGCCCGGTTGGGCTGGAAACGAAATGCGGAGAGCAGGTAGCGCTCGGCGGGATCCGCGTCCGCCAGCATGCGGAGGGCGCGGTCCGCGTGACACGCGATCACCACCTGGTCAAAGGACTCGTAGCGGCCACCCGCGGTTTCTACCTCGACAAGGCCCGGATGCCGGCGCACCCTCGCCACCGGCGCGTTGAGCCTCACGTCGGAGATGCTCTCTGCGAGACGCCTCACGTACTCTCGCCCACCGCCGGCGACGGTGCGCCACTTGGGGCGGCCGCTCACCTGGAGCAGCCCGTGATTGCGGCAAAATCGGAAAAAGGTTTCCGCCGGAAAGTCCAGCATGGATCCGGTAGGGCAGGACCAGATGGCGCCCCCCATGGGGAGCAGGTACCAATCGGCAAGGGCACGCCCGAAGGCCCGCCGCTCCAGGTACTGGCCGAGAGTGCCCTCCACCCGGGCGCCGCTGCGGCTCAGTTCGGTTGCCTCCCGGTTGAAGCGCATGAGGTCGTTAAGCATGCGCCAGAAGTCCGTCTTAAGGAGATTGCGTTTCTGGGCAAACACCGCGGCCAGGTTGGAACCGGCCCACTCCAAATCGCAGTCCTCGATGCGCACGCTGAAGGACATGTCGCTGGCAACCGACTCGACACCCAGCTCGCGGAACAGGGCGACGAGGTTGGGATAGGTGCGGTCGTTATACACCAGGAATCCTGTATCCACCGGGGCGCGCACGCCGTCGAGGTCGACGTCGACCGTATGGGTGTGTCCGCCAAGATACCCGTTGGCCTCGAAAAGGCTAACGCGGTGACGGCGGGACAGCAGCCAGGCTGCCGAAAGACCCGCGATTCCCGACCCGACGACTGCTACTCGCATACCCCCTCTGCCCTCTCAGTGCTGCTTGTTGCGCTCAATACGCGCGTACGCAGAATGGTTGTGGATGGATTCGAAGTTCTCCGACTCGACCAGGAACGCGACGACGCGCTCATCGGCGTCCAGAGCTGCCGCGATATCGCGCACCAGGTCTTCGACAAATTTCGGATTGTCATAAGCGCGCTCGGTGACGTACTTTTCGTCCGGGCGCTTGAGCAGCCCGTAGAGCTCGCACGAAGCCTCGCGCTCGGCGATCTGTATCAGCTCCCGGATCTCCATCGCTGCGCGCAGCTTCACCTCGATCGTGACATGGGAGCGCTGATTGTGGGCGCCGTATTCCGATATGGCCTTGGAGCAGGGACATAGGCTGGTCACCGGCACGGTGACCCTGATCGTGGTAAGGAAGACGCCTGCCGCAAACTCCCCTGAGAGCGTGACCTGATAGTCCAGGAGACTCTCCACCCCGCTCACCGGCGCGGACTTGCGCATGAAGTAGGGGAAGTGCATGTCGACCCTCCCCTCTTCCGCGTCCAGATGATCCACCATGGTTTCCAGCAGGCGGGGCATGGTTTCGGCGCCATAGTCCTCTGCGAAACCCTCCAGGATCTCGAGGAAGCGCGACATGTGGGTGCCCTTCGCATGCCCCGGCAGCGCGACGGTCATGTCAAAGCGGGCAATGGTGGGCTGACTATCACCGCCCGCCCCGCCGATTCGGACCGGATAGGTGACGTTCTTGACCCCCACCCTATTGATCGGGATGTTCCTGTGATCGTGACTGGCCTGAGTGTCAGGCAGAAAAAAAACGTCGGGTGCATTCATTTATTCTCTCCAGTCCGGGTTCCGCGCACTCAATGCGGTGCGTGCTCGGCGAGCAGTTTTTCGATCTGGGCGGTCACAGCCCGATCAGTCGGCTCCGTGGCGGAACCGAAGCTGATGGCACGTTTCCCTCCGCGGTCCACCAGAAACTTATGGAAATTCCATTGCGGCTCGGTCCCCGCCACTCTCGAAAGTGATGCGAAAACGGGGTTCGCCGCGCGGCCCTTCACCGAAGACTTTTCGAACATGGGGAATGTGACGCCGTAGTTGAGCCGACAGAACTTGGTAATCTGCTCGCCGTTCCCCGGCTCCTGCTGGCCAAAATCATTCGAAGGAAATCCCAGCACCACCAGGCCGCGGTCGCCGTAAGTCTTGTACAGCTTTTCCAGACCCTGGTACTGGCTGGTGTAACCGCAGAAACTCGCGGTATTCACGATCAGGAGCACCCGCCCGCTGTAGTCGCAGAGGCTGCGCGGCTCGCCCTGCAGGGTCTTAACTGTATGCTGGAGCAGCGGGGCGCATTGAGGACCCTGAGCCGCGGGAGACGACACGCTCCAGGCCAGCAGCACCAACGCCAGGATCAGCTCGCCGTTTCGTTTCATCCCCGAACCCCGTCGAGGTCGGCCCTCGGTTGCTGGGCCTTACGGACGCAGGCGCCTTTCGCCACCGGAGTTCCCGGCTGGACCGGGGCCGCTCCAACCCGGGTCGCCTGCTCGTGAAGCTGGAAATATACAGAAATATCTTCTTGAGCATGCGGTTGGGCTTCACCCCGAGCCAGAGAGTACATGCCGCCACCAATAAACAGCAGGGCCGACAGCAACAGCGTCGGGGCGATTCGGTTGTTGGCAACTCCTGACGTCATATTGGACCTCCTGTCCCAGATAACTCGAAACCGATGTTTTGTCCTAGTCAAACCATAATTTCTAGCGTACGATACCGCTCACCATGGTATGTGTCAAGCGTTTGTCAAGGACAGAATATATGCCAGAGACTGCAAAGCATTTCGTCGGGTTTGGGATTAGCGCCGCAGAGAGGGATTCGGGGATAAGTAAGGACACACTCCGAATGTGGGAGCGCCGCTATGGCTTTCCCCAACCGGCCCGGGACCAGTTCGGGGAGCGTGTCTACCTGCCCCAAGACATCGAGAAGCTCAGGCTCCTCAAACGGCTGATGGATCGGGGCCATCGCCCCGGGAAGCTGATGGGCCTCGACATCGAGACCTTGGCGCGGTTGGCGGCGGCACCGCTCCCGGCGAAGGACGCGGAAGCCCCCGCGCCGAATTTCCACGAGTTCCTGCGCCGCCTCAAGGACCACGACATGCAGGGCGTGCGCAACTACCTGGCCCAGGCCCTGATGCAGCAGGGACTGAGAACCTTCGTCCACGAAACGGTAGCGCCCCTCAACGCAGCCATCGGCCAGGGCTGGGAGAGCGGCACCATCGAAGTGTTCGAGGAGCACCTTTACACCGAGCAGATGCAGCGCATCCTGCGCGGCGCCATCATGAACCTGCCCGCCTACCATCCGGTGCCGAAAATCCTGCTGACCACCCTTCCCGGCGAACAGCACGAGCTGGGGCTGCTAATGGCGGAGGCGGTGCTGGCGGTGGAGGGCGCCCACTGCGTCTCCCTGGGGGTGGAGATGCCCGTTCCGGACATCGTGCAGGCCGCGCTGCGCCATGGCGCCCACGTCGTCGGCCTCTCGTTCAGCATCGCCTTCCCGGCGGCAGCCGTCGCCGAAGGCCTTCACAACCTGCGCACCACGCTGCCTCCATCGATTGCGCTTTGGGCCGGCGGCCGCGGGTCGGGCCATGTGAAGCGGCCCATGGCGGGGGTCCAGCTGGTCCCCGAGCTTTTCACCCTGGTGGAGTTGTTCAAGGCTTGGCCCGGCACCCCCGCGAAGTGACGCGCCACCTGACACTGATCCTGGGCGATCAGCTGGACCCGGGCAGCGCGGCCTTCGAGGGTTTCGATCCCTCCCGGGACACGGTCTTGATGATCGAGGCCTCAGAAGAGGCGACCCACGTATGGAGCCACAAGGCCCGCATCGCTTATTTTCTCTCGGCCATGCGCCACTTCGCCCGGGAGCTCGAGATACGGGGCATCCCCCTTGAATACATCCGGGGCGATTCCGGGCCCGCATCCCTATCATCCGCTCTTCGCAACGCACTGTCCCGCCATCGGCCCCAGAAACTCATCATGGTGGAACCGGGTGAGCATCGCGTGCTCAGGGACATAGTATCCGCCTGCGAGGCGGCGGGGACACGCTACGCGGTGCGGGACGACCGCCACTTCTTACTGTCCACCGCCGAGTTCCGCCGCTGGGCCGGGACCAAGCGTGAACTGCGCATGGAGCACTTCTACCGCGTCATGCGCCGGCGGACGGGAGTGCTGATGAAAAATGATCTTCCAGAGGGCGGCCGCTGGAACTACGATCGCGAGAATCGGGCTGGATTCGGAGTGGACGGACCGGGGCGGATCCCGCCACCGCCGCGTTTTCGGCCCGATGCCATCACCCGCGAAGTCATTGCGGAGGTGGAGCAGCGCTTCCCGCACCATCCGGGCCGCCTGGACACATTCGCCTGGCCGGTGAACCGAAAGCAGGCCCTCGCGGCCTTGCAGGATTTCGTGGACCACCGGCTCGCAGTTTTCGGCTGCCACCAAGACGCCATGTGGAGCGGAGAGCCGTTCCTTGCCCACTCGCTCCTCGCCGCCGCCCTCAACCTCAAGCTCCTCAATCCCCGGGAAGTGATCGACCGGACCCTCGCCGCTTACCGCGCCCGTGGTCTCCCCTTGGCGAGCGTCGAGGGCTTCCTGCGGCAGGTGCTGGGCTGGCGCGAATTCATCCGCGGCGTCTACTGGCTCGACATGCCTGGCCTAGCCGACGCGAATCACTATGGGCACCGGTTGCCGCTGCCGCGCTGGTACTGGACCGGCGAGACGCACATGCGCTGCCTGAGCCATGTCATCCACCAGACGCTCCAGCACGGCTACGCCCATCACATTCAGCGCCTGATGGTGACCGGAAATTTTGCGCTCCTGGCCGGGATCGAGCCCCGACAGGTGTGCGACTGGTACCTGGCGGTATACGTGGACGCCGTGGAGTGGGCCGAGCTGCCGAACACCGTCGGCATGGCGCTTCACGCGAATCGGGGCCGCTTCACCAGCAAACCCTATGCGGCATCGGGCGCCTACATCAAGCGCATGAGCAACTACTGCCGGAGTTGCAAGTACCGGCCGGAAATCCGCCACGGCGCCCAGGCCTGCCCGCTGACAACTCTCTACTGGGACTTTCTCGCAAGGAACCGAGACGAGCTGGCGGGCTCTCCGCGCACTTCCCTTATGGCGCGCAATCTTGAGCGCCTGCCGAAACAGGAACTGGACGCCATTCGCCGCCAAGCTGCCACGCTGCGCGACAGGCTGGATCTAATCTAGCGGGTAGTGGCGCCGACGGATATCCGGTATCCTCGGCGCACGATTCTCGCCAACGAAGTTCTGCACCCCGGGACCCAGGTTTCCCATGAGTTATTCGTCACCAGAGTTCGAGCGCAAGGTCTGCGAGCCTGCTGATATCGAGCGCGCGGTCGCAGGCTTGCCGCGGCCGGTGGTTTTCACCAACGGCTGCTTCGATCTGCTCCACCGCGGGCATGTCACTTACCTGGCCCAGGCCCGCGCCCTCGGCGCCAGCCTCGTGGTGGGAGCGAATACGGATGCCTCGGTGCGTCGCCTCGGCAAGGGCGCTGACCGACCTCTAAATGCGCTCGCCGACCGGGTCGCCGTGCTCGCGGCCCTGGAGTCGGTGAGTCTGGTCACATGGTTCGATGAGGACACCCCCCTCGCTCTGATCCTGCGGGTGAGGCCCGACGTGCTCGTGAAAGGGGGCGACTGGGCGAACGACAGGATCGTCGGAGCCCGGGAAGTGCTTGGGTGGGGCGGACAAGTGCATTCGATTCCGTTCCTGCACCAGACTTCGACCAGCGCCCTGATCGAGAGGATGCGCCGGAGGGGCTAGCCCCCACCATCAATCCGCCGATGGTGCCCCGGATCAGCCGCCCCCAGGTTCGCCGCAGGCGGTGGCCCGCAACTCGGTTCCCGGAAATTCCTGCTTCAGTTCCACCATCCTCTCGGTGAGAGCGTTGTCCGGGTCCCTCAGCACCAGCAGCGAGAGCTTCACCAACTGGTCACGCTTTCCGACAACCGCCGATCGCACCCCCTTGTCCACCAGGCCGGCATGGAACTTCTTCGCCGACTCTTCGCTGCGGAAGATGCCGAGGGAGATGGCGTACTTCCATTTGGGATGATCCTGAATCAGGAAGTACTCGGACACGCCCAGGTCTTTGAGTTCGCCGATTTTCTTCTCCGCGTCCTCCTGGGTTATCAGCGGCGGGATGTAGACCCAGTAGCCCGCGTTGTCCTCCAGTTGGCGGCTCGAAACCCGGTCCCCGAGTCCGATCCTCTCGATGGCGGCTTCGGCCCGAGGCAGTTCGGTGGAGGTAAAGCTGCCCCATTCGAGGCACGCCGCCGGCGCCTGAGCCGCTGCGGCCTGGAGCGGCGGCAGCGCCTCCGGCGACACCAAGCGGATCTGCTCGGCCCTGAGGGGGCGACTCACGTGGCTTTCGCCGCCGGTAACGTCGCCAAACTGGGCAAGTGCGAACGCGGCAAGGTTCGCGGCCAGCAGCAGAAAAAACAACCATCTCATTGCGGGTCAGGCTCCTGGGCGATGATCACAAGTCCCTCGAGCACCAGATTATCCACTACTTGCACGGACAGTCTCAGGTGCGGACGAAGGGCCGCCGCCGCGCCGCCGCTCAGCAGGCAGCGGGGCTCGCTGGCGTCACGGTATCGCAGCAGTTCTGCGATGCGATCCACCGCGCCGCCCAGCGCCTGGTAGGTGCCGCTCTCGATGGCGTTGGCGGTGGAAGTGGGAAACGGCTGAAATACGCCCGGCTCCAGGCCGAGGGCCGTGGTGCTCCCGGCGAGGGCGTGCTTCATGAGGTCCGGACCGGGCGTGATGAGTCCTCCAAGAAAGTGGCCGTCGCGACCCAAGGCATCCACGGTGACCGCGGTTCCCGCGTTCACTACCAGGCATACCGCGCCGTCGCTCAAGCGCCGCGCAGCGATCAACGCCGCCCAGCGGTCGCAGCCAAGCTGGGCCGGGTTCGAGTAGCCGTTCTGCACCCCGGCCTGCTCAACCCGCGACGATATCCAACGCCGGGGCACGTCCCAGCACTCGAAAGCGCCCTCAAGAAAGGCCCTCGTCTCGGGCCCCGCCACGTTGGACACCACAATAAGCTCCGGCGCCGGAATCTCGGACCATGCCACCAGCAGCGATTGGCGCTGGCCGTGATCCGTGCTGCCGCGGGCCTCCCAGCCGTGGCCATCGTGCAGGCCCCACTTGATGCGGGTATTTCCGGCGTCCACCGCGAGTATTTTCACGGGCACTCCCTCAGGCTCAGTTCGCCACCGAAGAAGCGCCGAACCCCCGAGCGTGTCTCCAACACCAGCGCGCCGTCACGGTCCACCCCCCGCGCCGTCCCCTCGATGGCGCCGCCGTCCGGCAGCACCAGCGAGACCGGGCGGTTCTTGTAAGCATCCCGCCCCATCCAAGCCTCCGCAAATGGCCCGAATCCTCCCCCCGTCTCGAAGTCAGCGAGCACCCGCGCCAGGTGCGCCAGGGTCACCCCCAGCACCCGGCTGCGGCTAACATCTTCGGCGGCAGCCGCCAAGTCCGTGACCGGCTGGTCGACGCGCCGGCGAGATTCCGGCCCGAGCTTGAGATTGATGCCGATGCCAATAACTGCGGCGCTCGGTCCCTGCATCTCTCCCTGAAGTTCGATCAGGGTACCGGCGAGCTTGCCCGCGCCATGCAGCACGTCATTGGGCCACTTGAGTCGTGTGCCCCCGGCTCCCAGTTCGTCGAAGGCCCGCGTCAGTCCCACGCCCACCGCCAGGCTGAGGCCAGCGAGGAAGGCCGGTCCCTGCTCAAAACGCCAGAGCAGCGAGAACGTGAGCCCCTCGCACAGCCCGCAATGCCAGGCGCGGCCGCGCCGGCCCCGGCCCGCCCACTGCAACTCGGCCGCAATCACCTTGCCACTGGGTTCGGCCCCGGCGCGCTCGAGCAGCAGCGTGCTGGTGGACGGCGCCGTGTCGAGGATCTCGATTTCGAACCTTCCGGCAAGGGCACCGGCGCTCTCGAGGACCTGCTGCGGGTCGAGCCAATCGAGGGCTTCGGGGAGGCAGTATCCGCGCCCCCGCACCTTGAACACCCTGATCCCGGCTTGCTCCGCGGAATGAAGTGCATTCCACACGCTGCCCCGGCTCACGCCAAGCTCCCGGGCGATGGTCTCGCCGGAACGGAAGCCCCCGTCGGAGAGGCGGCGCAGGACTGCAAAGGCGAGAGGATTCATGACTCAGGTAAACGGGCGCGGGGCGCCCTCGGGGCGTCGTGCAGTCAGGACAGGGTCACCCGGGCAAACTTGCGCCGCCCGACCTGGAGCACCGCGCGCTCACCACGGCCGAGCTTGAGCGCCTTGTCGCTCACTTTTTCGCCATTGAGCCGCACTCCGCCCTGCTCGATCATGCGCAGCGCCTCGGAGGTGCTGACTGTGAGCCGCGCCTGTTTGAGCACTTGGGCAATAGTCACTCCGCCATCGCCGGCCGGAACCGTAATTTCCGGGATGTCCGCCGGAATGGCGTGCTGACGGAAACGGATCTCGAAATCGGCCAGTGCCTGATCCGCCGCCGCCCTGCTGTGGAAGCGCGCAACGATCTCCTGGGCAAATGCGACCTTGATGTCCCGGGGGTTCCGTCCACCCGCCACTTCCCGCTTCCAACTCCGGATCACGGAAAGCGGCTCGAACGACAGCAACTCAATGTAGCGCCACATCAAATCGTCCGACACCGACATGAGCTTGCCGAAGATCTGCTCCGGGGATTCGGTAACACCAACATAATTGCCCAGAGACTTGGACATCTTGTTCACGCCGTCCAGCCCCTCCAGCAAGGGCATCGTGAGAATGCATTGGGGCGGCTGGTGAAAATGCTTCTGCAGCTCCCGACCCATGAGCAGGTTGAATTTCTGATCGGTGCCGCCGAGCTCAACGTCTGCCTTCAGTTCCACCGAGTCGTAGCCCTGGATCAGCGGATAGAGGAATTCATGAATGGCAATGGGCTGATTCGCGCGGTAACGCTTGCCGAAGTCATCGCGCTCCAGCATACGCGCCACGGTATGGGTGGCGGCCAGCCGGACAAGGTCGGCGGCGCTGAATTTGTCCATCCAGGTGGAATTGAAAACCACGTCGGCCTGCTCGGGGTTCAGGATCTTGAACACCTGGTCCGTGTAACTGTCGGCATTGCGCGCCACTTCCTCCCGGCTGAGCGGCGGGCGAGTCGCATTCTTGCCGGTCGGATCCCCGATCATCCCGGTGAAGTCCCCGATCAGGAACAGGGCGCGATGCCCAAGGTCCTGGAACTGGCGCATCTTGTTGAGCAGCACCGTGTGTCCCAGGTGAAGGTCGGGGGCCGTCGGGTCAAACCCGGCCTTGATCCTTAGCGGCCGGCGCAAAGCAAGTCTTTGCGCCAATTCCCCTTCCACCAGCAATTCTTCGCATCCGCGCTTGATGATTTCGAGGGCTTCGGAGGGAGTAGCCATGCGCGTGAACCAGGGAGAATAATTCCTAACGATGCCGGACCCTTAACGGCGACATTTGAGGCGCTTTCCCTTTTAGGGCGCCGCTCTTTCTGCTAACCTTTCGCTCGCAAGAACTTGGAAAACCAAATGATGCAACGCAACGAAGACGACATTCTAGCTCAAAAACCGGCTCCCGCAGAACGCAAGAATCGGTTGCGCTGGCTGGCAACCCTGTCGAGCGTGCCACTGTTTGGAATCGTCGCCGCGTTTGGCATTGCGCCCGACACGACGGTCCAAGACATACCGGCCGTCACCGTCGTGGATCATCTGAGGCTGCCCAGGGCGGAGCCGGTAGCGACTCCGACGGGCTATTGGCGCGAGGCCCGGGTCGAGCGTGGCGACAACATCTCGCGGCTGCTGGAGCGGCTGCAGGTAAAGGACCCGGCCGCCATGACCGCCCTGCTGGCGGCAAAGGGCGTCAAGGCTCCCCGCCAGCTCGTTCCCGGACGGTCAGCTCAGGCGCTTACTACCGATGACGGGCAGCTGCTGGAATTCCGTTACCTCGCTCCCAGCGGCAACGAACTCGTCGTCAAGCGGGACGGGGACGGTTTTAGCATCTCCGAGGAGCCCGCCGACCTGGAAACCCGCGTTCACATGAGCTCCGGGGAGATCGATCACTCCCTGTTCGGTGCCACGGACGCCGCCGGGATTCCCGACACCGTCGCCATCCAGATGGCCGACGTTTTCGCCTCCGAGATCGACTTTCACCGCGATATCCGCACCGGGGACCGTTTCACCGTGGTCTACGAGGTTTCCTACGCCCGGGGCGAGCCGGTCAGTTCCGGGCGGGTGCTGGCCGCCGAATTCATCAACGAGGGCAAAGCCCATCGCGCGGTCTTTTTCCAGGCGCCGGATGGCCGCGGCGGGTACTACGCGCCCGACGGGAAGAATCTGCGCAAGGCCTTCCTGCGCTCGCCCCTGGAGTTCTCGCGAATCAGCTCCGGGTTCACCAGCCGCCGCTACCACCCTGTGCTCAAGGAGTGGCGCGCTCACCGGGGCATCGACTATGCGGCTCCTACCGGTACCCGGGTCAGGGCGACCGCCGACGGCAGGGTCGAGTTCGTCGGACGCAA
>Ga0210365_10580419_pt1 | contig 13704 bp, 13 predicted proteins | sample S637metaT_FD_159655 | JGI IMG/M metagenome (GOLD analysis project Ga0210365, IMG submission 159655) | Metatranscriptome of estuarine sediment microbial communities from the Columbia River estuary, Washington, United States - S.637... | ecosystem: Environmental > Aquatic > Marine > Intertidal...
AACAATTCTGGCAACGGGGCGATGCCGTCTTTTTCCCATTGATCCACATTGGGATTGATCTCTTTTTTTACAAAATCGGCCACGGCACGACGCACCCTGTCATGCTTTTTGGTGAAATAGATTTGGTTGCCTGATTTGCTCTTATACATCATTTCTGATACTTGCTGTGCAATACCCCAGGAGTTCGGATTGATGGTCCCAGTTAAACAAAAAACAAATAAGGTTTAACGGGGTAAATTAAGATCGTTTAGATGGTTGAGATCGTTAAGTCCGTTTGGATCGTTAGGTTCGTTTAGATGGTTCGGTACGTTGGATTTGGCTTAGATGTTATTTTTACGCTTCAATCTAAAAATTCGACACCTGAAACCTGAACACTGACACCCAAAACCTTCATTTTCTGACAACATGTTGTCAGAAAAAGGCCACTAAGAGCCTAATTATCCCAATTCCATTTTTGCGATAATTTCCCGCATGATTTCATCCGCCCCGCCGCCGATGGCTATCAGACGGGCATCCCGATAGTATCGCGAAATCAGCATTTCATTCATGAATCCCAGGCCGCCGTACATCTGCAAACAACCGTCGGCCACCTTCATTAACAGTTGAGCAGCGTAGAGTTTCGCCATGGAAACCTCCCGGGTAACATCCAGTCCGGCTTCTTTCATTCTGACAATATGATATGTGAGCTGTCGCAAACATTCGGTTTCGGTCTGCCAGTCTGCCAGCCGGTGCCTTAGCACCTGTTTGGTAATCAACGGTTTGCCGAAAACAATGCGCTGCCGCAGGTGCTCGACAGTCATGGCCATTATTTCCTCTGCGGAAATGTACGACATGGGAACGGCAGAGAATCGCTCGTGTTGAAACTGCCGCATCTGGTAGACAAACCCTTCACCCTCATTACCGATCAGGTTTTCGGCGGGAACTCGCAGACCGTCAAAAAAAAGTTCGGCCGTATCACTGCTTCGCAATCCCAGTTTATCCAGTTTTCGACTCACTTTGAAGCCCGGGAGGTCGGTGGGGACTACAAAAAGACTGAAGGAGTTATAACCAGGATCATCGCTGGTTCTCGCCAAGAGGGTCAAAAAATCGGCTTGGGTACCGTTGGTAATATACGTTTTTGAGCCGTTGATGACATAGAATTCACCATCTTTTTTGGCCGTGGTCTGAATGGCGCTGACGTCTGATCCGGCGCCGGGTTCGGTGACGGCAATGGCTGCAACCAAATCGCCGGCAATTGCAGGCTTCAAATAGGTTTCCTTCAGATATTCGCTGCCATACTCATAAATGGCCGGGGTTGCCATGTGGGTTTGCACGGCAATGGCAACGGGTATGCCGGATCCGTGAATACGTCCGAGCTCTTCCAAAAAAACAGTTTCATACCAGTAGTCCATCCCCTGACCGCCGTATTCGGTAGCATAGCGAATACCGAGAAAGCCCAGGTCTCCCATTTTCTTGAACAGGTCGTGAAGCGGCGCCTCACCTTTTTCCTCCCACTCGTCCATGAAAGGATTAATCTCTTTGTCGACAAATTCTCTCACGGCCTTGCGGACCATATCATGGTCGTTATTGAAATAAATTTGGGTCGCCGATTTGGATTTTGCAGCCATTGGATACCTTCCAGGTATTAGGTTGATAGGTTGATTGGGTAATTAAGTTGATAAGCTGATTGGTTGCAGATATGGATTCATGCCGTATTTGCAAAATAATTGGACGCCTGCTATTTTAAAAATTCTATCATATTGAATTGATGGCCATAATTTACCTAGTCAGCCAGTCAACCAATAAACTATTCAACGAGGTCTGAATCAACCCATTAATCTTTCTTGTTCTTCGAATCCAGGAAAAGTTGCACAATTTCTTTATGTTCCGGCGTCTGAAGGGCGATGGATTGGTGGGCAGCTTCCCAATCCAGGACTTCTTTTAAGGACATGTCAAAACTTTTTTCAAGACCTTCCTTAATCAATCTCAATGCTAGCGGCGGCTTCTGCGCCAGGATCGCGGCCAGTGCAGCGACCTCTTTTTCAATTTCGTCCTCCGGCACCGACTTGTAGACAAGACCGATGGCAGCGGCTGTTTTGCCGTCGATTTCGTTTCCCAGCATTGCAATCTCCCTGGCTTTGGTAAGACCCACCAATCGGGGAAGAAGATAGGTCCCGCCATAATCCATGATGAGACCGATGTTGACGAAAATTTCGCAGAATCTCGCATTATCGGCTGCAATCACAAAATCTCCCGCCAGGGCCAGATTGGCGCCGCCGCCTACGGCAACTCCTTTGAGCAGGGTAACTACCGGCTGGGGCATTTCCCGCAGGGTTTTCACAATTCGTCCCACACCCTTCATGGCGACCAGCCAGTCCTGCGGGGCGATGCTTTCTGAGAAAAGCGACATATCCGCACCGGATGAAAAATGATCTCCGGCGCCTTTGAGCACCACCACGTGGACACCTTCATCGGCGGCGATCTCTTTGACGACATCGTGCAATGCCAGCATCATTTCTTTGCTCATGGCGTTCATGACCTCAGGTCGGTTTAACACCAGGGTGGCAATCTGGTCCTTTTTTTCAATAAGGACGGGCTTGGTCGGCATGGATCTTAACTCCTGTTTTGGTCTACACGCCGTTCGACTCAGTGTCGAGGAAGCGGAGCTTAATGATTGAACTTTATATCTAAATAGATTGGTGATACTTATCAACTGACAGGACTGGAATAACGGAATGTCGGAATCATTCCATACGGCTCAACAGGAAAATGGCCGTAAAAAAAATATTGTAATCCCAATAAATTGTATAAATTCCGATACATCTAATTGTGGTTAGTGAATATCACCTATTCAATTTCTGTCAAGAAATTTTTCGATAAAAATCCCGGCATGGTTATCGACACCCGCATGAACTTTGCGGCGCAAATAATTATTGGATGGCCTGGAAGAAAAAAAATAAAGATGTGAAATGCAGCGACAGTCGGATGAACCGAAACCCGGCAGCGGGATGGATGCCCCTGCGGCATGTGACAGTACTTCCGACCAATGATGTTCACGATGCGTCGGGTCGTGTGTGTACCACACTTCATCCGGAGGCAGGTATTCACTCAGGTAATCAATGTGCCAGTGGCGTCGGCCGGAGCTTTTACGGTGATGGCCAATCCGGGCTTTTAAACCACCCGGACCGAAGGCGCTGCCCACGTAGACATAAAAGCCGGGTTGGAGGCTGAGGGTACCGAGTTTTCCGATGCTAAGCCGCTTTTTTCGTTTGGCCGTGAAAACCAGTGCATATGTTCCGGGGCAAGGGTGCATGAGGGAAAACCGATGACGAATGCCGAGTGACGAATTTCGAATGACGAAGGATAAATGTAATAATTCAGCCGCTATGGCACTAATCTGAGTCGCAGTAAGCAATAAGTATGAAAAAATATCACATATTTAAATTACAAAACACAAATACCAAATATCAAACAAATCCCAATGACCAAAATTCAAAATTCCAAACCTATCTATGATTTTGAAGAAAAAACAACCCAATGATTTAATCATTGGATATTTGAATTTGGGATTTATTTGAATTTTGGTGCTTGAAATTTCAAATTTTTTAATGCTTCCAAGGGCTTAAGCCTCAAAAGGTCATAATATATTTCCATAAAGCTTTCGGGTATTTTCCATTACTGCTTCTATGACTTCGTGGTCGCTGATATTTTTTAATTCTGCGATTGCCCTGATGGAGATTGAAACGTTGACCGGCTCATTGCGCCCATCCGGATCGGGGCCCAGCACTGGACTGTCGCTTTCAACAAGCATATGAGAAAGCGGAAGCTTTTTGACAAGCTTTTGCTTCTGCCGGGAGCGGGCCACCGAGGGCGGAATGGAAAAAAAGTAACCGGCCTCGAGTGCCGGCAGAGCTGCCGAAGCTTTCCCGTCGAAGGCATGCATTTGAACTTTGGCGGCATTACATTCAAGCAGCAGGGTGACGGCATGCCGGCCGGCTGATCTGGAATGAACGTTGAGCGGCAGATCCAGTTCTTTCGCCAGGTTGATGAAACCTTTAAAGATTTCTTTTTGAAGTTCTCTATCGGAGTCTTCTTTCACTATCCAGAAATCCAGACCGACTTCGCCGACGGCAACGAGTCCGGCACGTTCTTTGCGGATAAACCCGTGCATCTCTTCGGCCCTGGCCCGATCAAGAATCGTCGGATACAACCCGGCCGCCGGACGCAGTGCCGGATGAACTGCAGCCAGATCAATATTTTTCCGGGCATCGGAAAGGTCTTCACCCACGGCAATTACCGCTGTAATACCGGCATCTCCGGCTCTTTCAAGTACTTCGCTGCGATCCTCGTCGAACACCGGATCACAGATGTGAGCATGGGTATCGATAATCGGCCGCATCGGCAACAATATAGCCTAATTAAAGTCCATCAGCATGAGCTCGCCGGTCAGCTGGCACATGGCAGCCACCTGGGTGACAAACTGATTTTTATCAAACTCATCCAGACGTCCGGTGGTCGACCAGTAGGCGCCTTGGATGCCCATGGCGGCATAAGCCGGCAGATCCCACTCCAGAGCGATTTTTCCCATGCCGTACCACACGCCCTGCGGGCCTTCATGGATGCCGGGTCTTTCGGCGCTCTGCACCATTACCCGGGACCAATTATTGTCTTTTACCGCCTTTATGGCCTTGTCGATCAGGATCTGGTTGTTTCGCGTCCAGAGAAAGGATGGCTCGATGTTTCCGGTGGGCGCAAACGCATTGCCGGTCTCCCGGAACTCCATCTGGCCCAGATGTTCCATGGCGATGAGTGCCACAATTGATTCCTTATCTTTGGGATGAATTGTAAACCAGTCCTGTTTGGCATTGCCGCGCTCCATTCCCGGCATGTAATGCCGATTATCCAAAAAGACCATCAACGTTCTGGGTCGCGCCGATTTGGGAAAATGGGAGAAATAAGAGACAATACCCAGCAAACCGAATGCCCCGTTATCCTGGGAAATGGATGGCCCGTCGGTGTGGGTTATAAGGATGATTTTCTCGTCCCGGGGAGTACCGTAATTTTTCCCGGGCAGGTAGCCGATTAACTGGTAGGTCTCGGTGGGCTCGACTTTGGCGACCAGCTTCAGTGTGGCCGTCTTGCCCTGTTTGGCATCTTCAATGACCTGAACACCGGCCCCGCGATCAAGATACAAGGTGGGATGATTGAACATTTTGAGAACCGGAAAGGTGTACAGGCCCGCCAGGCGATCGTAGCCCATGTTAAAGACCACAAGGCCGCCGGCGGCATTGCTCTTGGCCAGAAGCGTATTGATTTCAATTGTCTGGCGCAGTTGCCACCATACATCATAGGCTACCGAGTTGATCGTGGATACCCTGGTAAACATGGGCGGGAAAGTGTCCGGATCGGACAGATATTCGTAATCATTTAAAGTGAACCATTTCTGATAGTCTTCTGTTAGCGGCGGTTTCGGATGCGGTGCAACCGGAACAACCACTATTTTGCCCGCATATGCCGACATCTCAGCCTCGGGGTTGAACAAAGCCAGTTCGGCAGTGATGCCCTCGGGACCGGTCGAACCCGAATAAGCCCCGTAATGGGCGACCTTGACCGGCCGGCCGTCGGATTTCAGCGACCAGTTGCTGTCATCCGGCCAATCAGAAGTATGCCAACGGTCATAAGTCCATTTATTGTAGGTGAGATCTTTGACCCCCAGCGCTTTTAATTTCTTTTTCGTAAAAGAGAGAAATTCATGCCAGGATTTACTTCCTGAATACGTTGGGCCGAATTGATCTTTGTATTGATGCCAGGCCAGGGCTTCCGAGGTGGTTATCAAAAATTCGGGATTAACGGTGGTGAGAAATTTTTGATTGTCGGGCGGCTGAGTGATGTCGCTCATTTGAGCCGAACATGCTGCTAGAATGCAAATTAAAAAGATGACGGTCGTTGGCTTAATCATCGATTTTGCTTTTTTCATCATTTCTTTTTGGTCTTTTTTTTGGGACGGCGTACGCCGTGGGTTCCACGAAAAATTTTGCCCCGTTTTGTGCGTTTGTCACCTTTGCCCATGGAATATTCCTCCTTTTTTCAAGCAGTTTGTCGGTAATTTTGGGTTGGGATATTATTCACCCACCTGCACAATGTTATTCCAGATATGTATCGCATAATGCGTCGGAACATGATCTACGATGGGTTCCAGCAGCACTTCGGTGAATCCTTTTCTGGTCTGGCCGATGGCATTAAATATATTTTTAAATTGACCCTGCAATTCGTCGGTCCATCTTTCCCAGCGGTTGGTATTGTCATGGATGGTCCCTTCACTGTCGATATATTTCAGCTCTCCGACATGGAGATACATGCCGGCGGGGGGAACTTTGGTTACAATGTCACTGTTGTTGACGAAGCGATAGGCATTCACATTAAAATCTTCTTTGAAGTGACGGTCACCTACACGGGGGGAACCGTATGTGTACAACCCCTGTATGTTGCCGTATCGGTCGGCAGCAAGGGTTGCCAGAGCAGCGCCCAAACTGTGACCGGTTATCCAGATCTTCCGATTGTTTTTCTGCAGGTTCGAAATATGATTTTCAAGGCCATCCCAGATTTCATCCAGCGCACCCTTAAACCCTCTGTGCACGTTTCCCCCTTGTTCCCAAGGCTCCGGTGCGAAGTTGAAATTAGCCATCCAGTCCGCAAAAATATAGCCGATGTTTGAATCGCCTTCTCTGAGCCTGGCTTCGGATCCTCTAAAGGCCACAACAGCAAATTTATCGTTGCTGGCAACATAACATTGGGTCGTTTTGCCATCAAAGTACGCAACTTCCTGGAAGCCTGCGTTTTGTTTGAACTTTTCAGTGGCAAACTCCTTATCCGCGTACACGAGGGTGGCCGCTTCAATCAGCCACCAGGCATTGACCATATCAAATATGTTTGATTCATAGCGGAAGGGAAGCTGAGTGCAATCTTTAAAATACTCGTAGTCGAGGTACGGCGGAGCAAGGTTATTCAAAGTGGTTTGGTAAAGATTTTTCCTCGCTAATTGGGCCATGATTTCCGCCTCCTTTATCTTCATGACTTTATTGCCGCGGCCCCCCAATCCCCTCTTATTCGGGAAATTTAAGGGTGACTTTTTCTTTGCCTTCTTCGGACTTCATCTCCACCTGGATTTCAATGCTGTCATTGCGGATACCCAGCGCCAGAGGCGTCTTGCCTTTGTCGCCTTCGATATGGGTGATGTCGCGGACGGCCTCCATGATTTTAACGCCGACTTCCGCACCCGGGGACGGCAGTTCTGATTCACGATATTCTGCCGTTACAATGATTTCACCGTCTTTGGAGCGAGTAATGGTAATTTTTTCGGCATTGCCGTTGACACCATGCAGCGCGGTCAAAGCCAGCCACTTTAAAGCGGCTTCATCTTTATCTCCTTCGTTTTTGACGGTGGACATCTCTTTGAGCGGGTCGTTTGTGGCATAACAGTCACAGAGTTCCTGAACCTTTAGATGCAGATTGCGTTTTTCTTTCATATTTGCTCCTCCTTTCAACCTGTTCCTTTTAGATGGTTACCGTTCCGGTGAACGCCTACATTAAATGCTACTAAATTATGCACTTTTAAATAAAATGCAAGATGAAGCGCAGTCTCGGAAAAAGCATTGTTTCTTATCAGCGAATGTTCAAGGCGTTCTGCGGCAACTCCAATTCATATTTCTGTTCCCTGATATTCTGCCCCCATTGGAAAACATCGCTTTCCTCACACAAGCGGAAATCCGCGGCTTCGTAAACCTTGCGAGCACTGTCAAGTCCTTTAAACGTCCACAGGTATACTTTGGGATATCGTTTTTGTTTACAGAAATCAACTGCCTTCCGGATCAATTCTTTTCCAATGCCACCCCCCTGTAATTTCGGCTCAACAATAAACCAGCGCAGGCGCACCCCCTTAATAAAGGCATGGCGACCGTCAATGGCAAGGGCACCGGCAAATTCCTTGTTTTGGGTCGCCACCCACAGACCGTCCCGGTTCTGATCGAAATTGCTGACGAATTCGGAAAGTTCCCGGCCCACCTGGGTTTCAAAGGTGACATCAAACCCCCAGTTTTCATAGTAATAGACGGCGTGGGATTCAATTATTTTTCCCACAACCCCCGGATAATAGCCGCGAAATTCGATATCTTTCATCTTTACCCCCTTTATAAACGTGAAATCCATTTCAAGCTTTACGGTATTAAACAGTTTAAAGGGATGGCAGAATTAATGCACCTTTCCAGCTATGGATTCTTCGGCCCCGGCAGCTTGCGCCTTTTCAGGGTATCCAACCACTGAGCGGCACCGACCAGGGTTATCAAGGCGTCGTCGATGGCACCCAGTATGGGTATGCTGTCCGGGAACAGGTCAATGGGGGAGATCAGCCAGATAATTGCGATACCGGTGATAATGATTTTTCGAATCCATACGGCGATTTCATCAAAGAGCGATTCAATTTTGAAAATCGCCGGGTAGGGTGCCAAGAAAAAGCCTCTTCCATCACCGTAAAGCTCAAGAATTCGGTGCTCGCGCACCAGCCGGTGGGAAATTGCCTGAGCAATCCCGCCGGCCGTCGGCGCATTCAGTTCATATTGTTTGCCGTATTCACGCTGAACAATCGCAAGGACACCATCTTCGGTGATAAAGCCGTCCTCCAGCGCGCGCTTGGCGATTCTCAGGCTGCATTTAAATTCCAGGTGATCGTCGACGGCGTACAGCCTGCTGAGTACATTCTGCTGCCCGATGATGTTGCCGTAGTTACTGAATTGCAGGGCGATTCCTGCCAGCATGGCGATAAATCCCAGGCCGAATAAAAGAGAAGGTCTCGGATCGTGCGATAGGGTTTGCAGGGCAGGGATGAGAAAGGCCACCGTGACCAGTGCGAAGCGGCGGCCGGCTTTTTTCTGTGTGAAAGCGATGGAGGTAAAAAAGATCAGCAGCAAAATGCCCGGATTGCGAAAGATGTCCTGAATCCAGACCGGCAAAATACTTCCAAAGCCTACGGCATCCTTCAGGTTGATCACATAATCTTTGAGCTGCCCCAGCAGGCCGTAAGATGATTCCGAGGCTGGAGGCAATCCCGCAATTCGACCGATGAGCAAGGTGACAGGGACCATCAGCAGACCATGCAGAATGAGATTGATGCCTACGGGCCGGCCCAGCAGATAAATTTCCCAGCAAAACCCGGCCACAAGGAAAATTGCGAGAATACCGACAAATATACCCTGGTTATAGGTAAAGTATTTGTCTCCATACCAGGGGTCTTGCCCCATCAGCGCGATTGCCGCGATATAACACAAGGCGACGGCAATCCATTTGGGATCACCGATGCCGGCCACACCGGCGGGTCGCTCACTTTTGATTTGCCGGTGATTTTGGCCGGCCGATGGCTGCGATACCGTCTCATTCATAATTTTTTGGTCTTTTCGAGTTCCCGGATGAGGGATTCAAGTTTTTTCTGCAGATCTTTTCGTTTCAGTTTATGATTTTGGACAATCTGTCGGCCTTCAATCCAGTGCCAGCGATCAAGAATGTGGGTGTAGATGACCGCTCTCAAAGCTTTGACCTCTTTCATATCGACAAGTTCTTCACTTTCACAGATATCCAGGGCCTTGTCTCTGTAAACAACATCCGGGTGTTCATCTTCTTCGTAGCCGCCGAGTTTCCAAATCAAAACATACAATTTGGCCTGTTCCAGGCGCAATTTTTGATAGAGATCCTTTAAAGCGGCCATTTTATCTTTCTTGGCATCGGGGTTTTGTCTCTGAGCATCCAGCGCGCTGCAGGCGCTCTCAATTTGCTGGGCAACGGTTTCGGCCTCCTGCCGATGGGCCCTTTTTGTTTCCGGTGTGAAGGCGCGGATGCGGTCAGCAGCCGTCAGAAAGGCGCGGGCATTATAATAATTGGCAAAAGGATCTTCCGGAAACGCAGTCAAATAAGCCCGGGCCGAAGTTTTCAACGCTTGGATACGGCCGGCGTCGGACAGCAGCTCCCAGTAACGGTAATAAACCTTTTGCCATGTCTCCCAGTCCCTTTGCGGAATTTTCCCGAGAGCTGATTCCGCTATCTTTATGGCCTCGGTTAATTTGCCTTCCCGGAAATAAAGCTCATCGATTCTGATTAATACCCCAAGCCAGGGCTTGTTTCGGACATTGGTCGGTGTTGCCGCTTCTTCCATGATGGGGCCGCCGATACTCATGGGACCAAGATCCCGGGGAGCCGGTTTGAAAAAACGATAAAAAGGGAAAAAAAGGATAACCACGAGCGCGGCAACCATGGTGAGAAGAAGCAACCGCAGTTTATCCGCCGAGGTGGACACAGGAGGATTTAAGGCCAGTTCCATGGCCATGGGGTCATAGCCTTCTTCCCGGGCAATGGGTATTCTCTCATCTGCTTCGATGCTACCCGTTTTGGGTAGAAAACCGATGGACGTCTGGACATTTGTTTCCGGCCGGATTTGAGCATCAGGGGGATAACGTCTTGCAGGCAGTCGCGGTTTGTCTTGATCTGAGTTCATCGCAAAGTATTATTATTCGGTGTAAATATTTCTGCTTTTGCTCATTTTCTCAATCAAAATTTAATCCTTTTGAAATTCGACGGAAATATTTTGCCCTGATAATGTGACAAAGTAGAAATAAAAAGGATAGGAAAGATTTGTCCAATAGTCAAATCTTTTAAAAGTACCAATAAACAGCCACAAAAAAATCGGATTTGACGGCTTCTGCAGGCAGGCATAGGATGGGAACGGGTGTGAAATTTTGTTCGGCGCCGGCTGCCATAACTGTGTTTCAAGCAAGGTGGAAAAGACTAAGATAGGACACTATCGGGTTATATCTGACGGCATCTTGTCCGAAAACGAAGGTTTCAAGTGTCGGGTGTCAGCCCCGCCCCTGGCCGCGAGCGTCCAGTTTAATCGAAGAAGAAACATAATTTACTTCGTGGGGTGTTGTTGGCCACGAAACCCACGAAATTACACGAAAATAACAATAATATTTCGTGTTTTATCGTGGGTTTCGTGGCTATAATAATTAATTGTTACTCTGATTCCAGCATCGCCGCTGGAATGTAGTTTCACAGGAGCAAAACCCAAAGAGGCTTCATTTTGAAGTCTATTCTTTTTCCTGAAGGGCGCCATTAAATCGATCATTCAGGAAGTGATGCACCTTGTAAGATTTAGGCTCAATATTTTTTTCAAGCATCACGTCAACCAACTCCTCTTTAGACTGCCTGCAGTAAGCGGCTTTCAGACAAGAACGCATGGCTGAGCGACGGATTTTCTCACTTCTTGAGCTGCCTAACGCGGATTTCGCTTCGCAACAGGCAATATACTCATCCACCAGGGCTTCAAGCTTCGCCTTCGTCTCCACAATCTCCGTATTGTTGCCCAGAGCCGGAATCGGACAGAGTGTTGCGGTCAATACCATCGCAAACAATACAATGGTTATTGTTGTTCTCATCATGACCTCCTCTCATTAAGATAATTACTCTTAATTGCTGTGAGTTGAAACAATATTCTCCGGAGTCCTCATCGACACGGTCCGGAACACTCAATGATTAACTTCATTAAGTTTGCCGCTCTCCCTATGGCTCGGGTCGGGTGTTCGGCCTGATATGGTTTGTATTCTCAAAGATCACTACGCATACATAAAGCATATTTGGTGCCAGAATGCTAAAAGCAGATAAGCTCTTCGGGCATATTCCGGTAATATTTTTAAATCATATGCAATTTTTATTTCAGCGGGTTGTGCATTCATCCCGGGGAATCGATGAATTCATTTTATACCTGTAAAGCTACTTGATATTTTTCATTAACAAGTGTAAGTTTGGTCGACAGTTTTTGCGCACCGAAAATATCGACTCAAACCATGCCATTTTGTTCCTTGTCAGGAGAAAGTCGATGGCAACGTCCAATCAAGAAATTTTGCTGACCAACGATGATCTTAATCTGCTTTACCAGGTATCTAAATCCATCCATTCCATTCATGATCTGGCAAAGATGCTCCAGAATATCCTGCTTAAAATAAAGGAAGTGTTCGCCATCGAAGGCGCATCTATTGCGCTGCATGATCCCGGGAACAAAGAGTTCTATTTTATCCGAACGGTGGAAGAACAGTGCGGCATCGTCCAAAAAGAAATGGATCAAATGCGATTTCCGGATGATTATGGCGTAGCAGGCTGGGTGTTGCGTGAAAATCGCTCGGTGATAATTCCGGATGCTTGCCGCGATGAAAGATTTTCCGACAAGCTCGACATCCAGCATGATTTTATCACCCGCTCCATGATTTGCGTTCCTTTGAAAACGCGTAAAGGGTCAATTGGGGTACTATACACTTTAAATAAGCTGGAAGGGGAATTTACCCCGAAAGAGGTGCGATTGCTGGAAATTCTATCCGGCACGATCGCTATTGCCATTGAAAATGCAAAACTCTATGGCGAAATAAGACAATATGCGACATCCCTGGAAAAAGAAAATCTCAGGCTCAAATCCGAAGTGCAAAACCGGTTTAACCTTCAGGGAATTATCGGGTCAAGTGCTCCCATGCGGAGAGTCTTTGAGCTCCTGAATAAGGTCATAGAGACACCCACTTCCGTGTTGATACAGGGAGAAACCGGAACCGGGAAAGAACTTCTCGCCAAAGTTATTCACTACAACAGCGCCCTGAAAGACAAACCCTTTATTGCGGAAAACTGCGGTGCGCTATCCGAGAATCTTTTGGAGAGCGAACTTTTTGGTCATGTCAAGGGCGCTTTTACCGGGGCGATAGCGGATAAAAAAGGGCTGTTTGAACTGGCCGACGGCGGAACCGTCTTTCTCGATGAGATTGTTGACATGTCCCACGCCATGCAGACCAAACTGCTGCGGGTTCTGCAGGAAGGTCAGGTGAGACCCGTGGGCGGCAGTCATTATCTACAGGTGAATTTTAGACTCATTACGTCCTCCAATCGTGATTTGCTGGAAGAAGTAAAAAAGGGGAATTTCCGGGACGATCTTTATTATCGTGTCCAGGTTTTTCCGATTAAGCTGCCGCCCTTGCGGGAAAGAAAAGAAGATATTCCTCTTTTGGCAACCCATTTCCTTGAAAAATTTGCAGAGAAGCTAAGCCAGCCGGTTGCACGATTAACGCCATGGGCGCTGGATCTTTTAGTGCAATTTGACTGGCCGGGCAATGTCAGAGAGTTGGAAAATGAGATTGAGCGGGCTTTAACCCTGGCCGGGGGAGATCGCGAAATTCAGGCGGCGTATCTTTCAGAGAAAATCACGGGTACAATCGGACAGGATGCCTCAAATCAGGTAAATGGTATGACCCTGCATGATGCCACCGAACGAATGGAGCTGCAAATGGTCACCAGGGCCTTGCGCGATGCAGCCGGCAACCGTTCCAAGGCGGCACGTATATTAGGCCTGACGCGCCAGGGGTTAATAAACAAAATCGCCCGGTATAAAATAGAAATATGATCATTCACCTAACCCGGATAAATTGGAAATGTTTTTGCACAAAATCTGTTCCGACCGTACATCTGTGACCACGGTGGCGTCGAACCCACCCTCCTCCAACCGCCGCCTCAGGGCTTGGGCCTCATCCCTGGACGGGAACCGTCCCACCCGGACCCGGATGAGATCGTTCCCGGGAACCCGCACCAGCCTCGGATCGAACCCTGCCTCCCTCACCTGGGCGGCCAAGCTCCGGGCGCCGTCCAGGCTCC
>Ga0210365_10327506_pt1 | contig 13687 bp, 12 predicted proteins | sample S637metaT_FD_159655 | JGI IMG/M metagenome (GOLD analysis project Ga0210365, IMG submission 159655) | Metatranscriptome of estuarine sediment microbial communities from the Columbia River estuary, Washington, United States - S.637... | ecosystem: Environmental > Aquatic > Marine > Intertidal...
GGGGAATAAGCATGAAAGTTTTTGCCGATCTATACCGTAGCCTGGATGAAACCACCAGCATCAACCGCAAGATCGATGCCATGGTGGAATATTTCCGCCTTGCACCGGAGGAGGATGCCATCTGGGCCGTCAGCTTTCTCATCGGTCGCAAGCCGCGGCAAGTGGTTCCCACCCGCAAGTTGATGCAATAAGCGGCCGAACTGGACGAAGTGCCGGAGTGGCTTTTCGAGGCCAGCTACGATGTTGTCGGGGATTTGGCCGATACCTCAGAAACGCTCAAATCACTATCCTGCTGGGAAGAGATGAGTAAAGTTACCATGAACAAATATACATTAAAAATTGAAGCTCTTCGCACCGCCGAACGGTAGCGGGATCTTCAGCGGTATTTTCGTTTCACTTCGACAAGTCGCAGAGAATATGCTCGCCGAAGTGGTTCAAGTTTTCAAAAAAAATCCCACTCTGATAGTCCGGTAAAACAAAAAAGCTGGTTATATATGACCATTGGTCATATATGACCAAACTTTTTGATTGCTTCATCCCTCCGGTGTCCGCATTGTCAGTCTATAATTCTCCTATATATTCAATGGTATAGGAGAAATATTGCTGCCGAGTTCAGAATGGCACGAAACTTGATTATGCTCTAAGGGTAAATTAAGGAGAAAATTCTGTGCACGGCCTGATTATTTATTAGGATTTATGAGAAATGGATTTTTTTAAATTTTTTGAAAGCAACGGGGTCAATGATATCAAAAAGTTGACCGCTTTTGTCCATCATTTTCTCCAGGATCCATCCATTTTTTTCGATTTAACCGCGCCTGAAAGAGATGGAATGGAAAAAAAATTAGATGAAGCCCTGGCATTTTTTAAAATTGAAAAAAACTAAACTTGCTGGGCTCAGAAATCGAGGAGGCAGGATATGCCTAATAGTTTTATTTCGGCCAAGATTACAGGGGCCAAACCGGATTGGTACCACTCAATCAGAAGATACGAACGATCCCATCTTTGGAAGGCCGTCTGGCAGCTTTTAAACACCTTCATTCCCTACTTATTCGTGTGTATTCTGATGTATTTCGGTTTCATAGCAGGCTATTCCTACTGGGTCATTCTGGCTTTGGCCGTTTTGGCCGCCGGGCTGCTGGTCCGAATTTTCATCTTTTTCCATGACTGTGCGCACCAATCTTTTTTTGCCTCCCGCAAGGCCAACACAGCGCTGGGATATGTGTGTGGGATATTGACTTTCACGCCTTATGAAGAATGGCGTAAATCCCATGGAATACATCATAACACCGCCGGTGATCTTGATCGCAGGGGTAAAGGCGATGTATGGACCTTGACAGCAGAGGAGTATCGCACAGCGTCAAAACCAAAGCGGTTTTGGTATCGAATTTTTAGACATCCTTTTGTTCTTTTGTGCTTAGGCCCCGCCTATTTATTTATGGTGTCCTACCGATACCCCCACAAAGGGGCAAAAAGACGTCAGAAGAACAGTGTACTTATCACTAATGCTGCAATAGCAACCATAATTGTGGTGGCAAGTCTCACCATCGGTTTTAAAGCATATGCTTTGATTCAGTTCCCGGTCATTTTCTTTGCCGGCGTAATTGGCGTATGGCTGTTTTACGTCCAGCATCAGTTCGAGGGGGTGTATTGGTCGCGTCATGACCAATGGGATTCGATGACCGCATCATTGCAAGGTAGCTCATACTATAAACTGCCCAAAGTACTGCAGTGGTTTACCGGCAATATCGGGCTGCATCATGTGCACCATCTTCGCGCCCGGATTCCCAATTACAATTTGCAAGGTTGTTACAATCAAACGCCGGCTTTGGAAACTGTTGCCCCGATTACGATCCGTAGAAGTCTGCGCTGCCTTCGGTTAAAGCTTTGGGATGAAAAAGAACAAAAGCTGGTGGGTTTTCGATCGGTTAATTGTCTGCAACCGTCAACGATCAATTGACTTGTCAGATTCCAAGCAACAGGCGACCTAGAGGATAACGATGCAGGCCGTATGCAACATTTTGTATACGGCCTTTTTATTTTGACCGTATCAATTGTAGGAGAAGGTCATATAACCTATCCCGACGATGATGAACTCAAAGAAATGTTTGGGGTCTTGTAAAATGGATGAAGCAAAGGTTGTTGTGTTTATGTATTAATTGGCTCTCAACTGTCTATTATGAAGGAATTACTCATTTAAACCGAAAAAATTATCGATCGTCTAAACGACGGTGTTTACGTGTGTGATCGCGACCGTGGGATTGTATTCTGGAGCAAATCTGCAGAGCGTATCACCGGACGGCGATCTGAGGGCGTTTTGGGCCGCGTATGTTTGGAAGATATCCTTAACCACGTAGATAAGGAGGGACACCGGTTGTGCAGTGAGGAGTATTGCCCATTGCATCGTGCTATGATCACCGGGGTCACCACAAACGTTCCCATTATTGTTTTTGCGCTATGCAAGGATGGCCGTAGAGTTCCTACCCAAGTTACAACCGCTCCGATTCAAAATGAGGCTGGTGAAATCATCGGCGGTGTGGAAACGTTTCGTGATGTATCTCCGATGCTAGTGGACCTTGAGCGGGCTCAAAAAATACAACGCCAGGCATTGCAGTACGACCTGCCAGAAGGTAGCAGAGACCATCCTTGCCACCATTCAAAGCCATGGATTATCATCAGAGCTGATAGAGACTGATTTTCTAACTTTTTTGACTTTCCCAAAATTAAAAAGGCCGCATATCGTATCTTTAAGCGGCTTTTGGTTTGATTAGCTGAACAAATATAAAATAGAATCAGAGTGTTGATAGGATTTGACTAAGGCAATATACACTTTTGGCAGAATGTGGATTGGCCAGGGGAAACCCACAATGACCTGGCACTACATATTGGGATGCACTCTGTTTTTTTAATTTCTTGAGTTTTGGATTTGGATATGAAAAAGATGACTTTATAATGTATATCTCTGCCTTAGTGCAGAAATAGGAGATGAAAATGCAAGCCCCTATTTTAGAAAACATCCGCAAAAATCTATTTGAGAAACGAGATCGCATCAACGAATGGCTCCAGGCCACACCCTTGGGCAAAAAAGCGGTCTTTTTAGGACCTTCGCCCGAACAATCAGTGCATACACGTTTGGATGCTATTGATGACGCCATATCAAAGGCCGATTCAAAAACACTGGGAAAATGTGAAGTTTGTCAGGGTGAGGTGGAAACGGAACTTTTAGAAATCGATTATAGTGCGTGCGTATGCATCGAACATCTCTCTGAAGAAGAACGTCGTAATTTGGAGAGTGAACTGGAAAGGGTTTTTGTTTAGATACTGAGGTATGATGAGTTTGAGAAGCATGTTTTTAAGGAATGGAGAATAAACGTGGGAATATTAAATAAGATCGAAAAGAGAGAGATAAGAGATTTGTTGGGCAAAGGATGGCTTACTCATGACGGTTTGTGGTTTTACCACACTTACCAGGAATTAGGCATCGAAACAGCGAATACATTGAACAAAGCGGCCATTCGATCCCTTGCACCTATCGAGATTAAAAGGGTTAAAAAGGTCTTAGGGATAGGTGGGGATAAGCTTGGAACCTTCGAAGAGCTCAAGGATTTTATGCTTGAGGCCCTTGAAATGATTCTGCCCAATTCAGTCTTTGAGAAATTTCGGTTCGGGGCATCCTCAAAAGATCTTTTGCACTGGGAGTGGGAAAGCGGGGAATGCTTCGCATTTAAGGGCATGAAGCAGATTGGGATTATAGATGGTTACAGGTGCGGGGTAATGTACAGAATTGAATGTTGGCTTGAAGCCTTGGGCATAAAATATAGCATCGATCCAAAGATCGATAAGTGCATGATGCATGAAAAGGGCGCATGTTTAGGAGACATAAGGGTAATTCTTGGCGATTGAGAATCATCTTGGCAAATAGCGCTTGCTATTACATCTGGAATTCCAAATGGAATATTCAAATTGTTTCAGTGGATATTATCTTTCCTAGCGGACCGGCTGTGCCCCAAAAAGCTCTATTTGGGTTCCATGACGGCGTGCGCGGTTTGTGTTTGTCTCGCTTTTTATCTTGCCCTGCTTTTTTAGCTTGTAAGTCTTTAGAATAAGTTTAATTGTTTTCCACCTATGATGAGAGAGCGATAATCCAAATCAAAAAAACGCAAGACCATATCAGCGATTGGCGCAAGCTGTTTCTCGCTGTAATGCTGATAGTCATAGGCTGCGTTTGACCTATTTTGAACAGGTTCAGGGCCGGCTGTCGTCATGACATAACTAGATATTCTGCCGTCAAACTGATCCAGCATCCGGGCGGCGCGAACATGCGGTGGAACATTTTTTGTATAATCTTCCAATCGTTTGCTAATTCCTTTTTTATAAACCAATTTATCGTCTAATTTCCCGTCATAAAGCTGCTTGTGACGGTTGCGGACCAAATCACAGAGTTCATCTTTCAGGTCCAGTGTTTTACCCTTTTTAAACAGCAGCGTAAAAAGATCAACCTGTAACTCTTTTGCAAGCGCCGTCCAATCGCGCCGTGTTGTCTCCATGCCTGCAAAATAGATCTCTTCAGCCCCAGTCTCGTTAATGAGCAAACCTGCGTAACGTTTTTTCGATCCCGTATCCCGGCCACGAATAGTGGGCATGAAAAAATACACAAATAATTTTTCGAATTCGATATCAAGTTTGCTTTCTACCTTAAAGCGTTGCGATAACTCTGTATTCAGGTAACAATTGAGCCTTACGGAGAGCTGGGTGCCTATCTGGTTTATCGCAGTTTGCTCCCCGTCTCCAAAGTGGATAAATAGTGAATCGGTATCCCCATAGATTACCTGGTGGCCCTCACTCGCAATGAATTCACGGGAAAAGGTTAAAATCCAGTGGCCGATACGGGTGATGGTCCCCGCAAGGCGCGGGTCATAAAACCGACAACCTGGTGTTCCCAGCACACCGTAAAAAGAGTTCATGATGATTTTTACAGCCTGCGATAAGGTTGCGTCTTTCAATTGCTTCGCATTTTCCCGTTCCTGCCAAAGTTCCTCGATAATTGAAGGCAGAATGGCGAAATCTTCGGCAAATTCAAGGCCGACCGGACCCTTAACCATTCGGCCGGGTTTCTCAGAATCACTTGAGTGTAAATTTTCAGTTAAATTATGTAAAACCACATTGGCTGCAAGGGGGTCTATCCGAAATGTCCGGATGATGCTAGGATAAAGGCTTTTAAAGTCAAATACTGCCACGTTTCGGTAGAATCCGGGTATGCTGTCAAGAACAAGGCCGCCAGGTGCTGCATCAGCCATAGAGGCTGGTTGGGAATTGGTATCAGCAACATAACCGCGGCGGTGCAAACGAGGTAGATACAAAAAATCAAAGGCGGCAACGCTCCCACCGACACGGTCCAACGCGAGTCCCGTCAGTTGTGATTTTCGGACAGCAAGTTGGGTCAAGTTAAGTTTTTCAAAAATCTCGTAAACCAGCCTTGCATCCTCCAGATTATATGCTGCAAGGCTTGTCTTGTCCTTGTGGAAAAGATGAGTTATCTCCGCTGCTTTCTCGCGGCCTGATTTTTCAATAAGTTTTGTTCGTCCCAAAATCTTTTGGGCAACGGTTGATAGAGAATAATCCTCTGTCTTAACATAGGCGCTTCGGACCATATTGATACCGTCCAAGGCGGCCCTGCCGGGGATGCGGGCGGTCCACTGATTAAAAAGGGTGCCGGGCGCTAACAGTTCGGCAGATCCGTCGGTTCCAATATCCAATTTTATTCCCAATGCTGCGCATTTCCGCGAAAGCCATTGTAAATCAAAGCCAATAAGGTTCCAGCCAATAAATGCATCCGGATCATACTCACGAACAATGCCGAAAAATGCAAGCAGCAGTTCCTGTTCGTTGCAAAAGCTGTTATATGCTTTTTCTTTATCGCTGTGGTCCGGATCGACCACGAGGACTGTTTCAAGATTTTTACCGTAAATAGCGATGGAGTACAGATCCATTTCCATTGAACATTCGATATCAATGGAAAGCAGCTTCAACACGGGCGTAAAATTAGAACCTTTCACTTTCGGGTCAATAAAATATAAGGTGTCGTTTTCTACATTGACCGGTTTGGTTTCAAAAAAGACTCCGCCTTTGATAAAGCGTTCCATCAAAAACCGAGCAACGAGGTTAATGTCAGCCTCATAGGTGGGGATATTATGGGACTCGCAAGTCCTGCGAGCACGATTCAATTCCAATATGGTTTGAAAATAAAGCGCATCCACGGGTTTGCGCGCAGACTCATTAATTCAACGTTTTTGCGAAACGCGCTGGGTGGTGCCCAGCTTTTGTCACGATCAATAAAAAAAACAAGGCCCGGACGGGTCACAGTCCAGTGAAAGCGTTTTCCATCGGATAACCTTCCCTGGAACACCAGTTGGGTGACGTTTTTGCGAATAACTTGGCTGTTGGATAATATAAAGCCCTGATACCCCATTTTTCTCCATTTTTTGGGGTTTAGGTAAATTATTTGTATTGTCAGCGCATAAAATTAAGCAGATTTATTTATCAATTAGCGATCCCGGGCGGATACCCTTACCACCGAACTTTTCAACTATCGAATCCAAGGTTTTGTTTAGTTCCCTTCTTTTTTGATTTGGCCCATTATGGTTGAAAAGTGAAAGCTGACGCCCAAAGCCGATATCGGCAAGGTTAGATAAAGAGATGCCTAATAGACGGACCGGTTTTTTCCCCACAGCTGTTTTTTCTAAGAGACTGCAAATGTTCGAGTATATGTCGGCACTGTCGTTTGTGTACTTATGCCGTGTAACAGAACGGGTGATGTGTACGAAATCATGGTATTTTACTTTTAAGGTGATGGTTTTACCTTCAAGACCTTTGCGACGCATGCGGCGAGCTACACGATTGGCCAATGACAAGAGCTCTCGTTTAGCCAATTGCAGATCAAGGATATCCTTAGAATAAGTATCCTCATGGCCGATTGATTTGACATCGTGTAACGTAACCACATCCCTTTCATCGACACCCATTGATAGTTGATGCATATGGATACCGTGCTTGCCGAATTTTTTCTCCAACACCCCAACGGGCACCTGTCTCAAGTCCTTAAAGGTATGAATGCTCAGGCGAGATAGAGCTTCGTGTGTCACTTTACCAACACCCCACATTTTTTTAATCGGAAGCGGGTCTAAAAACTCCCTTACCTTATCGGCAGAAACAACCGTCAAGCCATCGGGCTTTTCCATATCAGAGGCAATCTTGGCGACAAATTTTGAGGGCGCAACACCGGCTGATATTGTTAAACCGGTTTTTACAACGACCATCTGCTTAATCTTTTCTGCAATTTCAATTGGCGAACCAAGAAGGCGGGTGGAACCGGTTACATCTAAGAACGCCTCATCGATGGACAGAGGTTCAACCAGTGGGGTGAATAGATAGAATATCTCAAACACCAGTTCGGACACCTCTTTGTATCTGGCCATTCTGACCGGCAAAACGATCCCATTTGAGCAAAGCCGCATGGCAGTTGCCATAGGTTGTGCGGAATGAACGCCGAATTTGCGGGCTTCATAAGAGGCAGATGATACCACACCTCTTTCCTTGCTGCCGCCAACGATAACCGGTTTTCCCTTCAGATCAGGATTATCCAGTACCTCAACCGAGGGATAAAACGCATCCATATCTAGATGAATGATGTGCTTTGGTGATCTGTGTTCATCCATTTTCTACAAAGGGATTTGCCGTGAATTTTTTTACGAAAATTATCATACCCTGCAAGTCCTGTAAAATGAAACCAGAGCCCTTTTTCCAACGAGTGATGTTGTGTCCGGAATTAATAAATTTCGAAACAATAACATTTATTTTTAGGCAGGCACTTAAAAGTCGGTTGGGACATTTTGGCTTGTCCACTGCCGCCTGTCAGTTTGATATGGTCTTTTATTACCCGCGGTATGGGAACCTGACGCGCTATTCTGATAATCCGAAATCTGTATCATTGAATTCAATATTTATTAATCCGGTTCTGGGCCAGGGATTTCGGATTTAAATGAACGCGGTAATTGCCTTCGCCCCCTTCCAGGTGGCTTCCTGAGGGTCTTCCGCTCCGCGGGAGAAGCGTTCATTGGTACCGCAACAACGAGTTCCGATCTAAGATGCGTGAGTTTGGCATGCTTTCCCTTTGTTTGTTTGCTTTTTAGCAAATACCGGTGGATTCGCACTGCACTCTTGCCTTTCAAGAAACCAATTACAAACGCAATGCTGAACTTTGGAGGTACGCTCAGACGCATGTGGATATGGTCTGCTCTCAAATTTCCTTCCAATAACTCAACACCACGTTGCCGGCGAAGGTCCTTTAGAATATCGCCGACATGGCGCTTAAATTTCCCGGATAATTTCCTTTTCCGCTTTGCTGGCCAAACCACCTTTCACACCGGCGATCGATGTTTATGACGACGGTCAGCTTTTGGCAGGATATACTTACAACACCATCGATGAATGTGTCGGTGATCTTACGAAAGTTTTACAGATCCATCTATCGCCGGGAGCCAGCCAGCAGTAATGATGGATTTAACCTGGGTGCCCGCCTGAAGTTAACTCTTATGAAACTACCCCAAAATGGCATAGTTTCTTTCCCGATCAGACTGGCCATTTTTTTGGCCAGAGGCCGCGCTCTCTCTTATGAAACTTCATTGGGCCGCCTGAGCTTCTTTGGAAGATAAGGGTATGATTTTATTATTTATAAATCCTATATGAAACTTCGTATGAGATTACGCCAAACCGGAGCAGTGACTCCGCACAAAACTTAAAAATTTTTTTATTGAATTTTTTCCCCCATTGTGTAATCCGTAGTTGATTCTAATGTCGCAGAATCACAATGTCAAAGGACAGGTACTGCACTTTAACCGGCAACTTTGAACGCTGAAGCGCTCAACCTAAGTTTTAAAAAGTCGAATTGATGAAATTACGCAACGATCCCTATCAGGTATTTCGGTTCAGTAGAACACCGGCGGGCCTTTATGCCCGACAAAAATGGCTCGGCGAAGCCGAAAGTTCCCAGTGGAAAACAGATTTTGAGGAAACGGTCGAGGTGCTGCTGTCTGATCAATCCCCTGATGGATCCTGGCATCACGAGACGGCAACGACCATTAAGCACTTGTTTGGGCTCCATTTGACCGTACGCTCTTCAAACGCACAGATCGAAGCGGCCCTAACCTGGCTTTTGGGGAGCATCGAAGTTCAACCAGAAAAGGTTCACGTCAGTGCCGGAGAAGTTGCCAGCAATATCGATTTAAAGGGGCTTCCATTTGTGCCCAGCCGCCCGGATATGTTTCTAACCGGCGCAACCCTGTTTCTGGCCGCCATTTTTGGCCGCGAAAATGATCCAGATGTATTGGCCGTTTACCGTTGGTTGAGTTCTTTAGGGATAAAAAACAAGGGCCTGTGGTTTGATAGACATTGTTCCCACAATATTTTCCGCGCCCTGGTGGTGCATCCTGTATTTGCCAAAGACAAAGCTACTGAATTGGCAGTGGATTATCACGCTGATTTACAGAAAAACGATGGCGCTTGGGGAGATGATTTGTCGTTTTATCAGACCCTCAATGCATTGGCGCATTTGGATTTACCTCAGGCGGAGATGCAACTAGAAAAGGCCTTTGAGCGGCTGTACGAAGCCCAAAACCGCGACGGTAGCTGGAGCGCATCTGAGCCCGAATGGAATACGTTTTTGGCCGTCCATGCATTAAAGAACAAAGGAATTTTGTAAATCGGTTCGGATAGGTGAAATCATTTCGCAAGAAACCGAATCTATCTTCCAGCCCACCTAGTTTGCAGGCCTGAGTGCAGGCCGAACGGCTTGGGAATATGAAGGACAGGATTTTCGATTTATAAAAGAAAGGCTACAAAGTCGGTGGCAGTAGTCCTGTTAAATAAGTTGCTCAAATTCTAACTTGCCCCTCGCAACTTTGTAGCCATAACGAGATCTGTTACGATTAAAACGGAATCAGGAGGATATGATTATGGATGTTCAGAGAATTCTATGGCCAACCGATTTTTCGGAGAACGCGGCCCAAGCCCTGCCGGTGGTGACGTCCCTGGCACAAAAATATCAGGCCGAAATTCATATTTTATACGTTTTAAAAGACTACCCTGCCTTTGGTGCATCATACGGTGACTATGATCCAGCCGATATCGAGAAAATGCAGGAATGGGAAAAACAAACCGCGCATTCACGGCTGGACGAGATATGTGAAAAATTTCTCAATGCCTGTCCGCTTTATATACGGCATATCAGTGTCGGCGACCCGTCTACCGAAATTCTCAAGTTGATCAAAGAAGAAGACATCGACCTGATTGTAATGGCCAGTCGTGGCAGCGAATCCCATTTTGACTTCGGCAGTGTCGCCGATCGCGTCATTAAATGCACCTCGACTCCAACCCTGATTGTACCGGTTTAGTCAATCCGATCAGACCTGCTGAGATCAAGTATTTCTCAAAGTTAGGGTCTGCTCTGAAATATAAAATACCCAGGTACATCGCCAAAGAAGTCCGTTGTCAAATTTTCGAATTAGATGTTAAGCCTCAATTATCAGTTGTCAACCTGCCGTTTTGCTTGCTAACAGTCAGTCCCGATAAATATCAGTCTGCGGAGTGTTTCGGCAACTAAAAAGTGCTGCTGAGTGTATCAACCGAAACTACACCGGCCTTCAAACTCCACGCCGCCGTTCGAATCCAATTGGTCGCCACCAAATGTCGAATATCCCTATCCTCCTTGCCTGCTTTCAGCCGGTTGTGAATCGGAACTTGGAGCACAAAGGTTGAAAGCCAGACGATCATAACCAAAACCCCGGCTGAAACGGATATTGCAGAGTAGTCATTGGATAGTACCCACCATATTGACAGTATCAGTTCGGCGAGCATTAATGGTAAGACAACAGATGAAATTCGTATGACGTACCACCTGTGGTAGGCTTTAAATTCTTCAGGTGAGATTCTACTAAAACCGGGATATATGATTAATTGCACCAGCCAAATTAGAATCAGAAGCCCCCAGCTTATGGATAGATTGGCATATGGCAAAAGAGGACTCATTGTTCAAAGGAATCTTCCGTTGGGTTTAAATTCGATGATTGGCCCAAATTTTAGGACCACCATGAAGTAACTCGATTTTCAAGCAGCTATCATTTTTACCCACTATTGGCTGCAATGAGACACCATTTTACATCTCAACAACCTCGTCGCCGGCCACAACGTAGACCCGATCTTCAGTTGTGGGACGGATCACCTGATTGCCGGTGAAACTGCCGAATGCCGGCAACAGTGCCCCCTGGGGGCCAAAACAGAAGCAGGACAACGTCTCCTTCATACCTCCTTTTCCCGTTATTGTGACGGCTGGATGGAGGTGTCCGGCAAACCCATAAAACAAACCGTCAAAAGTCGGTTTGTGTTTAAAAACAAAAGAACCAATTTTGATTTCTTTCGCCACATGATCGAACTGGAATTGATGCGGAGGATCGCCGGAGCGAAGATCATGGTTCCCAGAGGCTAGAAATAATTCGACATTCTTGTGACGCCGTCGCCATTTATCTATTAAATGATTGAGATAGGTTTGGTTTTCGATTCTACCGTGCATCAAATCGCCGAGAAAAAGAAGCTTACGCGGTTGTAGTTGATCCAGTCGGTATGAAAGTCGCTCGAGATCGTCACCAGTTGTTCCCCCGGGAATTGGAATACCATTTTCTCTGAAGACTTGCGTTTTGCCGAAATGGGGGTCGGCCACGATCAGCAATTGTTCTTCCCGCCAGAAAAGGGTTTTATCGGGATGCGGGATCAGGTGTTGACCGAGCAAAGACGCCTCCTTGTATTTGACCATAGGTTTCAAAAATCCTTTTGTCTAAATAGGTTACATATTTGCCTTCTTTTCCAGCTTCAGAAGCATTCGCCTCACGCGGTCTGCCAATCTCTCTGAGCTGACCCGGGTGCGCAGGCGGTTGACCATGATCGGAAATGCCAGTGGCGTTATCTGCTCCGTCTCGATTAGGTGCAAATCCGCGCGGGCCATCCGATCAAGGCTCCGATCAAGGCGGTGAAATTCGAGCTGCCGCTCCAGGATTTCCCGGGTGGACTGCTCGAGGAGTAAATTATCCGGCTCGAAGCGCTGAAACACGTTATAAAGCAGGCTGCTGGAAGCCTGTATTTGCCCGCTGCTTTTGGGCCGCCCGGGATAGCCCTGAAATACCAATCCCGCGATTCGAGCAATCTCACGAAACTGCCTGCGGCCCATTTCGGCTGCGTTGACACTGTCGAGAATATCTTCCAAAAGCCGGTCAGTGCTAAAAAGACTCAAATCTTCAAAGGGTGCCAACGGGATTTCCCGATCGGACAGTAACTCCAAACCGTAGTCATTGACGGCGATGGAAAGCGTCAACGGAATCGACCGGGTAAGTCGATAGGCCAACAGGGCGCCAAGACCTTCGTTGACAAGATGCCCCTCAAACGGAAAAATGAACAGATGATACCCGTCCCGGGAGACGTATTTTTCAATCAGCAGCGTTTTCTTTTTTGGGATCAGCGACCAGCTGGCCTGCAGTTCCAGAATCGGGCGTAAGGAGTTCATCTCCGGGCTGTCAAAAACACCACGGGCAGCACGATCCAGTTGATCTCTGACAGCCGAAGCCAGCTCGGTGGAAAGCGGCATTCTACCACCCATCCACTGAGGAACCGCTCCTTTGGGGGATCGGCTCTTGCGAACCCAGAGCGTCATGTCTTTGATTCGAACAAATTCGAGCATACGCCCGGCAAACACAAAAACATCTCCGCGTTTAAGTTTGGAAACAAATCGTTCTTCCACCGATCCCAGGCGGCGGCCGTTGACAAATTTTACCAGGATAGCGGCATCGGCGGTAATGGTTCCGATGTTCATCCGATGACGAGCGGCGATTTTTTTGTCTGTCGCCTGGTAACGACCGTTTTTCATCGTAATTTTTCTAAATTCCGGGTACGCTTTCAGTGAAGAACCACCGGTGGACACAAAATTCAGCACCCAGTCGAATTGTTGCCGAGTGAGGGATTGAAATGCATGGGTTTTTGTCAATTCCCGGTACATTTTTTCCGGGTAAAAACCATCCCCCAGCGCTGTGCTGACTAAATGCTGGGTCAGAAGATCCAGCGGCAGCACGACGGGATCACGTGGTTCGATGAGACCCAATTCTACGGAACGACGTGCAGCTGCAACCTCCATCAACTCTAGTGCGTGGGTTGGTACGCAAATCACACGGCTGGTTTCCAGCGGTCGATGCCCGCTCCGGCCGGCGCGCTGGATCAAACGCGCAATCCCCTTTGGACTGCCGATTTGAAGGACGAGGTCTACGGGTGTAAAATCCACCCCCAAATCAAGACTCGATGTACAAACCACCCCTTTTAACCCTCCATTTCGCAATTTTTGTTCGGCCCGGTCGCGCTCACTGCGGTTTAAGGAGCCGTGATGCAGGCCTAAGCGACCGACCCAATCCGGACGTGCCTCTAGAATTGCCTGGAACCACAATTCTGCCTGGGATCGGGTGTTCGTAAATACCAATGTGCGGATCTGCTGGGCAGGCAGCCGGATGGCGTTCCGTTAGACCAGCACCAGGCCAGCGTTACCAGCCTGGCATTCAGCCCGGACGGGGCAACCCTGGCTTCCGGCGGGGCGGATCGAAAC
>Ga0210365_11217657_pt1 | contig 13656 bp, 16 predicted proteins | sample S637metaT_FD_159655 | JGI IMG/M metagenome (GOLD analysis project Ga0210365, IMG submission 159655) | Metatranscriptome of estuarine sediment microbial communities from the Columbia River estuary, Washington, United States - S.637... | ecosystem: Environmental > Aquatic > Marine > Intertidal...
ATCTTTTGTGAAGTCAGCACTCGGACATTTTCTTTATGAATACATTTGCTTCTGCAAAGGAAGATACACTACGAATGTATGTTGACAGAGCTCTTCAGAATAGGAACAGTTGATAGAGCTCTTCAAAGTAGGAAACAGTTTTCATTCTCCTTGTCTTCGATGTCAATACTTTCACTGGAAACGAATACAGTGATCCTCCAACTTGTCGGAACACGAAGAAGGTTGTCATCTGCTCACCATAGGTGAGAATTAGCTATTCCTCGGTCTAGAGGTAGCAGCAGATTTTCCATGTCCATTTAGTGTCATACCGGGACTTTGCCACTTCTTCGCTTTCGTCGTCGTGCTATCCTTGTTTGCCTGGCGAGCGCTCTGTGGACTTGTTCAGACAGTTGGACTGTTTGTACTGCAGCATACCGATCCAACATTGACATGGGTGGCGAAGCACCGCCGTCGAATCGTCGATAAGGGGACATTGCCCCGTGTACCACAGCGGGACCTCGGCCCCGTAATCGTTTTCCAGGTCGAGGCCCCATTTGAAATCGCCGGTCCCGGCATCCACACACATCACATGGCATTTCGGGCCGATCGTTACCACGTATTTGTCCGTTACCGCCGGGACCGTCCTCGACATCCCGTGGTTTCGCTTGACATACACGTTGTAACCGCGTCTCCATATCTCTTTACCGTCGTCCAGGGAAAAACAGCGCAAGATATCCGCCCTCTCCTCCTCGTCATAATCCAAAACATATACCCGGCCATTGGAGACAACCGGGCCCCCATGCCCTTCGCCCAACTCCACCGACCAGGATACAGCGGGACCTTCACTGCCCCAGTCGTCCAAAAGCCGGGTGTTTTCTTTCCCGATATTATCGAAATCAGCGCCCCTGAATCGCGGCCAACCGGCCCGGATTTCAGAAGGGGACCCGTCATATTGAGCGAAAATAGAACCGATTTCCACCGCTTCACCGCGGCTGGATGACCGTTCCGGTCTGCCGTCCATGCCGGGGATATTTTCGATAAAATCCTTCGTGGGATTATGCAGGAGCCACCAGCCCATGAGTATCAATCCCATTAAGGCCGCGGTAGTAACCGCTGCCGGGGTTAAAAATTTCTCGTTCATCTACCGGGCAATATCGTAAACCATCAAAACCTCTCCATGTCGAAGATATAAACGTCCTTTCTTGATAACCGGGTGGGCCCAATGGGGACCGGAACCTTTATCGATGGTAAACGAACTAACGATATCGAGTTTCCCGGGATTGGGTTTTACCAGGGCCACTTCGCCGTTCTCACCGTACAGGTAAAGCATACCGTCCGAGAAAATGATATTTCCTTTATTCCCGACTTCTTTCGCCGTAAACCGGACTTTACCCGTTTTCCAATCCAGGCAGTGCCAGCCCCGGTTTTTATGGCCGGAACCGTAAATAAAACCGTCCACCAGCATCGCCGACCCCATCTGGCTGTCAAGCGTTTCGTCCGCCCATACCGCCCCGATCTTCTTCCCGTCCGGGGAGAGATTGAACATCTGCCCGCCCGTCCCGTAACCGCTGACCGTATAAATATACCCCTTGTCGTAGAGCGGCGTATTGGGATTAATATCATACCGGGTAATATGGGGGGCGCTCCATAGATACGCGCCGGTATCCGCATCCAGGCCCACCACCGATTTACCCGTCATGGTTAAGAGCAGCCGGAGTTTACCGTGTTTGACGATAACCGGGGAACAATACGCGGACATCTCGCCGTTTCCTTTTATCTTACCGATGGTTTTTCCCGTATGCCGGTCCAGGATAACCATCATGACGTCCGGTCCGCCGGGGGTGCAGAACACGCGGTCGCCGTCCACCAGGAGGGATTCCGTCATTCCCCATTTAAGGTTCCGGGCCTTAAAGTCCTCCATCAGGTTGACAAACCATACTTTTTTCCCATCGGTGTCGAAACAGAGACAAAGTCCTTCCGCACTCATCAGGTAAATCCGGTTCCCCACAACCGTGGGCGTTGTGCGCGCCCCCGGGTGGCCTTCATTCCATTCCGGGCCGTAGTGCGATTTCCAGAGCAGTTTGCCCGTCATATCGAAAGCGAAAAGGTAACCTTTCCCTTCCGTCATACCCGTCATATACACCCGGTCGGACGTAACCGCCGACGACGAATAGCCTTCTCCCAGTCCGTCAAACGTCCACAGGAGATTCGGGCCGGGGGCCGGCCATTTCTTTAAAAGCGTTTCATTCGGATAGACGCCGTCTCGATTCGGTCCCCGCCATTGAGAGTCGATCTGTCCGAAGGAAAGCATAACGTGGACCCCGACAATCAGCCATACCGCAATTAAAATTTTTTTCATTTGATTCCCTCTGCTGTCCATTTTATTCTTACCGCCTGAAAATATATTGAAGACATATTGTACCATAGTTGGTTTCGTATAATCAACATCCATCGATATAAAGATCCGGAGATGGATACATTATCCCTTTAAAAAAAATTTTCATTTGATTTATTTGAACATTTAATATATTATAATATTTGTGTATGTTTTGAATAAATGGAGGTTTAGACTTTTATGGAGTTGGCATTGAGTGAACTTACAAATAAGGTATTGTCATTGCCGATAGATGATAGAACCATATTGGCCCAGCGGTTATGGGAAAGTATCGAGGGATTTGTCGATACGGATGTTGAAGCGGAATGGCTTAAAGTGGCGGAACAACGGTGGAGAGATATTGAGGAAGGGAGAGTGCAATGCATCCCGGCGGAAGAGGCGATGACAATAGCAAGGTCCAACTTGAACAAATACGATGATATTAAAGAGGGTTTCTGATTTTTTTAAAAAGCACAGGATTTGTATCGATCTTTATTTTTCTCCCATTAAGGCAAAGTTTATCGAAGATGGGAAAACACTGAATTGTACGTTGGAACATTTTTCCAATATCCTCGATGCCGGAATCAAAATTAATAAAGATACCGTGACCATTAAGGAAAACCTTGCCCACATGGTCTTTTCAAAAACCTTTGAATACCGTAAAGAAACCATTCAAGCCATTCGACGTTACATCTATGATTCATTTGAAATTAAGGGCAGAGAGGTGTCTTTATTTGTTGCGACCCCTCATGAATCCGATTTTTCTCAAAGGCAAAAGAAATTGGTATACGACGTATTTTATAAGAAAACGAGAGAGATATTTTTCCTTTCCGGCTTTCTTGCCGCCGTGAGTTCGTCCCGGGAATTGTTCCAGGGTTTCATGGATAATAAAGTGATCTTCATTCATTTGCTCGAAACATGTTCCTATACCGGGATTGTCTTTGAAGGCGGCGATTTCCACGTATTACCGCTTAATAAAGGATTCTCCACGATTACCATCCCTGGAATCCGGGAGGAGATCAAAGGGGCCATGGAAAGAAAAAGCCGGGAATTACCGGGGAGTTTTAAAGGTCATCCCCATATTTCGGATGAGCAAATCGATCGTTTCCAGGAGTTATGGGATGACGATTCGAATTACCGGTTAGTCATTGCCGCGCCGGAGTTTATAAAGAAAAAGATAGGGAACACCATTTCAGGTTTCACCATCCGCTACCTGGATGATTATGAAAATTGTGTACTAAACGGTTTATCCGGGATAGCAGAAAACAGCGAAGGAATCAAAAGACCGTCGAATTAGCTTAAAGCAAGAGACCGGCAAAATGTGCGTCCGACGTGAGGGAGAGGTGTTCCTACGAAGTAAATCGTCGTTCGTACCACCGATGAAATGCCTTCACACCCTGTGGAAATGGGGTGCGCAACCGATGGAAATGGGGTGCGCAACCGATGGAAATGGGGTGAATCACTGATGGAAATGGGGTGGGTGACCGATGGAAATGGGGTGCGCAACTGATGGAAATGGGGTGAGTGACCGATGGAAATGATATGTGCACCCTATGGAAATGGGGTGCGCAACCTATGGAAACGAATCAAGTGGTTGATCTTTCACCTTCCCCCTGTTGACTTTTACCTCTCCCGACCGTACATTCATCTCATGACCAATCGAGACGATTATAAAGAAACGGCAAAAACGTACAAAGAAGGTATAAAGAAGGTGCAAGGCAAGATTAATCGCTGGTTATGGTTTTATTTCCCTGTATTTCTTATTCCACCACTTTACCAACTCTGCGTGTTTTTTGTAATCCACCCACACAATATTCTAAAAATAACGGGACCGGCGAGGAGCCTGTCCTCCGGCGACACAAAATCAACTTTTTTTGCGTGTAAGGGAAAGCCGCGCTAGCTTTCTTTGGGTCCATTCCTTTCTATCCGGATAACGCCCCCGCTCACCCGCTTTGCGAAACGAAGCGGAGCAAAGTCGGGTGCAGCGCGTTGTTAGGTTTTGTTCTTACTTTCCAAAGTTATTACTATTTTTCCCTGGGCATGTTTTTCCTCTACGTACCGGATGGCTTCAGGAACCTCGCTTAACGGGTAACAAAGGTCTATCTGTGGGACGATTTTACCGGTTTCCAGGAGCTCCCCCAGGTAAACCAAATCCTTTTGGTTTATTTTCGCTATCCCCATGCTGCCCATTTTCTTACCCCCTTTCCTTGACATCAATGATCCCAGGAGCATGGCCTGGAAAAATTGAAGCATGGTGCCTCCGGCGCAGATATAAATCCCCTGGGGATTCAATGCCTGCTTATAAGCTGAAAGCGAGTGATAACCGTTAACAGCAAGAATCAGGTCGTAACGCTGCCGGTTTCGGGTGAAATCTTCCTTAGTGTAATCTATGACGTGGTCTGCCCCAATCGAGCGCGCCATGTTCAGATTTCTCGGGCTGCACACGGCGGTCACTTCCGCCCCGAACGATTTGGAAAGCTGTACTGCAAACGTACCCACACCACCCGAAGCGCCCTGGATCAAAACCTTTTGCCCGGACCGGATACCTCCGGCGTCACGAAGCCCCTGCAGGGCGGTGAGGGCCGCCACAGGTACGGCGGCTGCTTCTTCGAATGATATATTGGTCGGCTTCAACGCCAAATAAGCTTCTCCGGCAAGGGCATACTCGGCAAAAGCGCCCTTAGCACACCCGAATACCTCATCCCCTGGCCGAAACTGCGTTACGTTTTCGCCTACCGCTTCGACCCGCCCCGCTGCATCGGATCCGAAGCGTGGGTCTTTTGGTCTTAGAAGCCCCCTGCCTATAAGGCGAACCAGGAACGGGTTGGCTCTCATCCCGCGCCAATCAACCGCGTTTACGGACGCGGCATGCACTTTGATCAGGACTTGATTTTCCTTCGGGGTAGGTTTTTCAACCTCTCTGAGCTGCAGAGCGTCCTGTGGTCCGTATTTTGTCCATAAAATTGCTTTCATTCGCTTCCTCCAGGATTACCGGTATTTGGTAAGAAGGTGCCAGACAAGATTAATCGCCCCCGTTGGTGTGTGGGTGCTGTGGGTGCGTTTAAGTGATTCGTTCAAAGGCATTTTGGTATACATTCATATCCTCTCGTTTTCCTACGGCCACTATAAAGATTAACAGTTTTCCCTCATGGATACGATAGACGATCCTGATTTTCTTTCAAAATATCTTCAAAGGGGATGAATTCATCTATACCGGTTTTTTCTCTTTCTTTTACCAGTTTATAAATCTCCATGTGTTCCACGAGGTCGTAAACTTCCTGCAGTGTTTCATATTCTTCGATGGGTAGGATAACGGATTCCAGCCGGTTATTTTTGGCAATTGCCACTTTTTTCAGTTCCCCGATTTTCAGTTTATTGAGTATATCGCTCAGGTTCCTGGCGATATGGGTAACCGGGATAATTTCCTCTTTTGCGTATGCGATCATTGCCCACACCTCCTTAGAACAATCAGAATATTCTATGTATTATTATATGTGTTCTTTTGCAGATGTCAACCCCGCTTCTTTTTTTTGTTTATCACGTCTTTTACTTTTCTTCCCATTTCCCTTGAAATTTGAAAACCAAATGGTTTATAATTCACCGGGAGGCAAAAAATGGTATGTAGTCATTTAAAAGATATCGAGTCGGCGATTATCGAGGCAGGCATCCCGGAAACATACCGGGGTACCCCATGGTCCCGGAATTGTCGAGAATGGGTGTATTTTGATTGCGTCCTTGATCTAACCGAATTACGCAAAAGATTCAATCTATCCGAATGTGTAAAAGATCACGACCACCACGGCACACATGACGGCTCGGAGAAAGGTTTCTATTGTTCCTCGTGCCATGATGCGATCATGGGGGTCCACCCGGGTACAGCCTCAAGACCCGTATTCAGGTAGTCCCGGTAAATAAGGATTTTTGGTGCCGGGGCAGTAGACCATTTGGGTTGTAGAATTGCCTGGCACTTAAAATCTGGAAACACTTTTAAAATAAAATACCAACAGAACTTGACAACAGTATGAAAAATAGATATATTTGAAAATACCAGGGAGCTTTTTAAATGGATCAGGACGTTGCTGAAAAAGTAAAAAAATACGCCGACATTGTTAGAAAAGATATGCCGGTTAAAATGATCATTCTTTACGGCTCCTATGCCAGGGGTTTGGAAAACGTGTCCAGCGATATCGACGTTGCAGTAGTAGTGGATAACATCGAAAACGATTACCTGGAACAAAGCGCTCGATTGTTTCATCTTGTCCGCGGGATCGATGCGAGGATCGAACCCGTGCTTTTAAGTAGTAATGAGGATAGAAGTGGTTTTCTCAGCAGTATTATGAAGTACGGGGAAATAATATATCAATAAAGATGTTTTGATTTATTTTTTGCCGGCACTTAAAATGTTGAGAAAGTATGGATAGAATGCTATAATATATTCATGACAGCGATCGATGAAATCAGGGAAAAATTGAGGATACTTAAGGGAAACCGCGCCATTCGCAAGGTGATTCTTTTCGGTTCCTATGCGCGGGGGGATGTCTCGCGGAAAAGCGATATGGACCTGGCCGTTATTATGGATACCGATAAACGCTTTTTCGACCGTTACGACCTTTGCGGAGAGCTGTATGAACTATTCGACGCCGGTCTGGATATTTTCCCTTATACCGAAGAGGAGTTTTCCCGGATTTCGCACCGGCCGTTTATAAAGAGCATTATCAAAGAGGGGGTAGTGGTCTATGAGTCATAAAAAGAACCGGGACGAAGCCGTCCGTTGGTTGACCACGGGTCAGGATGACCTTGACACTGCGAAGATACTGAAACAGAACAAAAAACATGCGCATGCGTGTTTCCATGCCCAGCAGGCGGTAGAAAAAAGCATTAAAGGGGTATGGTATTTTTATGATGCGGACCCGTGGGGTCATTCCATTTTAAAATTGATCCAGGATTTTAAAGAAGTAGATGAAGATGTTTTTAATCGTTTGAATAAATTCACCGGGGATGCGCAAAAATTGGACCGGTTATATATTCCCACGCGGTATCCCAACGGTTTACCGGACATAACCCCGGATTTGGCTTTTGGTGAAGATGACAGCCGATTCAGCACAGCCACCGCCGAAAAAATCCTTAAAGAGGTGGAAGCAATTATAAAATCCCCGTAAGGACGTTTAGGCCCCCCGCGCCGCGGGGTTAGTCTTTTTTCTTGTAGGGGACCCCTTTGGTGATCCAATCGGGAGCGGGTTTTCCTTTTAAATAGAAATCGAAATATTCCTTCATCTTGATCGTGTAATCCAGTTTGTTGGGATAGTTCTTCAAATGGTGCGGCTCACCATTGTATTGCAAAAAGATACAATTCTTGTCCAACCGGCGCATGGCCAAATATAACTCGATTCCCTGGTACCACGGAACCGCACCGTCATCATCGCCAAACTCGATCAATAACGGCGTCTCCACCCGGTCGGCAAAAAATACCGGGGAATTCTCGATGTATAACTCCGGGCTCTCCCATAAGGTCTTACCGATTCGACTCTGCGATTTTTCATACTGGAACTGACGCGCCAGACCACTCCGCCACCGTATACCGCTGTACGCGCTGGTCATATTCGATACCGGCGCACCCGCCACCGCCGCCGCAAACATATTCGTCTGCGTTATGATGTACGCGGTCTGGTACCCGCTCCAGGAATGACCGTGAATCCCGATGGCTTTCGGGTCCGCAATCCCCATGTCGATCAACTTCTGTACACCGGGTACGATACACTGGAACGCGGAATTACCCGGACGACCCACCTCGAAACGAATGTCCGGCAAAAAAACAACGTAACCGTGACCCGTGTAAAAGGGGAAACACGGACGATGATTGATCACTACTTCGTTGAACTCATACAACCGCTGCGAAAAAAAACGGTAAAAATAAACCAATACGGGATAACGCTTCGATGGGTCGAAATTCTCCGGCTTGATCACCACTCCCTGGAGCCGTGTACCGTCCAACGCCTTCCACTCGACCAATTCCGGCACCCCCCATAAAAAATCCCCGATCTGCGGATTCACATCGGTCACTTTAACCGGCGATTTCAAATCGAGATCGCTTATCCAGATGTCCGGGAACTCCTCGAAACTCTCACGGGTATAAACAATCCTGTCTGCATTCTTCGCCTTCTTCAGGAATGTAAATTTCTTATCCTCCCGCAGCAGTTTCTCGACACCCCGCGTCCCCAACGTTCCCCTGTAAAAGGCGGTGTACTTCTCCTCGTCCGAGTACGCCGTCAAAAGACATTTTTCACTCTTCTTGAAAAATTTCGCTTCCGGGTCCGTTTTCATTATCCGGAAAACCAACTTGTTTCGCCGCCCCGCGCCATCGGTTAAACAGGTAAACCTGATGGAGTTTGAATCGGGAAAAAATTCCCAGATATCGTACTTATCGTAAATAAGAACCGAACGGTCGTTCTCCGTCCACCCCGCAAACCCGTAACCGGGGGCCGTGGACGGGTAATCATGGTCCTCGTCGAAAAACGGCGTTATGATATTCGCCGTCATCCGCCGGGCAAACTTGAGACGGTTGTCGTGCAAATACCAGTGCCCGTCCTTGAAATAAACGACGTACTTACCCTGGGGCGAAAGCGATACGTCATCCTGGTGCCGCGTCAGTATCTTTCGCCGGAACCCCGTATTGAGATAACAAATATAAACATCCCGGTAACGCCCGTCCCAGGTGAGGTCCCTCAAATAAGGAACGTCGGAAGTACCCAACGCCACTTCCTTGTTCCACGGTATCTCCAGGTCCGGCATGATCTTGTCGGCCAACATAATGAACTGCTTTAACCGGAAATGATAGATCGCGTAATACAACTGCTTCCGGAATGACTCCCACTGCTTCTTCTGGTGGGGGATGATCCGGGGATCGTTCCAATGCCACACGTCCACGGTCCGCTTCTCCAATATCCGGTCCACATCGAACAGGTTGTCGTCGGTATCCGCGGCCCCCCCGTTTTCCTGCTTTTCGTTTAGGGTCTTTTCGTTTATGGTCATAATATATTCATCCAGGGGCTTGAAACCGAAAAAGAGTTGTTCACCATCTTCCGACCATTGGAGTTTATTCTCCGCCGGGATCATCCAACCCCGGGGAATCTTTTCTTTTGGAACCGCCGGGAACGGTTTGTCCTTTATCCCGTCCCACACCCAGAGACCGGAAGCAAAGGTCTTTTTCGCTTTCCCGGATTCACCATTTTTCTTCTGCCGGTGAAAAATAAATCCCAACCGGCTTTTCGTCTTACTCCAGGCCAGGTTTGTAAACACGGCCCCGGCTTCGGCGAAGATCGTTTGCGTCGCCGGCCCGGCCTTTTTAAGGTCCGTTACAAAAAGACCGTTGTCCTGACCGTCGGCCCGGTACGTCGAATACGCCAGGAACCGGTTCGACGGGTCGATATCCCAATAAATGACCCGTTCCACCCGCGTTTCATTGCCCGTGGACAGGTGCCGCAGGTTTAGTGTCAACGCCCGCTTCTTCCATTTATCGGTTTTTTTCTTTTTATCTTCGGTTTTCGCCTCTCCCGCGGGGTCCGGTTTATCTTTACTCGCTTTCTCCTTTTGCGGGTAACACAGGCAGACCATCCATTGGGAGTCTTCGGAAAAGGCAAATGTTTTGACATTCTCAAAATTGAGTAGTTTTCCCGTCACCGTATCCAGGAGCGCCGCGCCGGTTTTATTTTTATCCCCGTTATTTTCGTCCTTCTTTTCTTCCTTTTCCAGTTCTTTTGCATCCGGTTCGACCAGGGCGGCAATCCAGCGGCCGTCTTTGGAAACGGCGGGCTTCTTCCCCCGGGGAATACGTTCGTACGCCCGGGGTTCCCCGGTCAAGTCGTAAACCATGACTTCACCGTTTCCCCGGTCCGGTTGGGAATTGTAAACCAGCCACTTCCCATCTTCAGAGATCAGGGGGTCCTGTATGGTCTTGAATTGCATGATATCCTGCACGGTTAACGGCCGTTTGATTTTTTTCGGCGCCTGCGCATAAAGGGAGTTAAAGGTGATAAGTCCCCCAAGGAAAAGGCCGCTCATGAATACCAAGATCGAACGGATGTACAGGCGTTTATGTTTTCTATTACAAAAATCGATGGTCATCGTCGATTCCTCCTGTATGTATTTTTACTAACTAATCCGGCTATTTTGTTACTTTGATTACCACGAAAGTGATATCGTCATCCGGGGCTTTACCGTTCAACCATCGGTCCCCGGCATCTTTTAAAAAAGAAACCGATTTCATCGAAGCTTGCCCGCCCGGCAGCAGGGCGGCCGGGAAAACCATCAACCCTGAAAGGGAATTTATTTTATTTATACCTAATTTCATTTTTGTCCCAATTTATTATATTATACCATATACGGGAAATCGCCGGGAAGGTTATATAATTTCAATACGCCTGGAGCAAGCCGATAACCGCTTCTTCGAGAAACTCCCGGAGGGAGCGGCACTGCGCTTCATTAAGGGGAAGTAAAAGAAACCCGTTGTTTGAAATAATGATGTCTTTCCCTTCCAGGTTTTCTTCGGTATCCGTGTAGACGCCGGTTTGATCGAAGCCTTCAAATTTCCCGTCGCTTCCGGCGCTGGCGATTTGGAATTCCTTTCCCCGGTATTTATAAAGGAACTCGTTTCCCCAGGCATCCAGCAGGGGGACCTGGTCATCGGGGATTTGTTCCAGGTAGAAGACGGTAAATGAGAGACCGTTTCCCACGTCCACTTGAACCAGTTCGGCCATGGATTTGACTTTGGGTGCATTTTTGTGATCGATCAGGTAGTCGAGGAGGGCATCCTTAAAAAACACTAAATCTTCCATGGTTTTTTGGTATTTTTCTTTGATACCGGCTTCATCTCCGTGAGCGGCGGAGACCAAAATAAAACAAACAAGCAGTAATCCCACGAATTTTTTCAATATCGCCTCCTGGCTGTAAAATCCATTTATACCTCAATCATAAAAAAAAATCAACTTTTTTTCCCTGCCGCTAAACTCTTACGAGTTTTTCACAAACCGGACAGAACACCTCACTCTTCGTATCGGTATCTTCGATAGTACTGGAGGGGTACATAATGCAGTTCCGGTCGCGGCAGTGAACCAGGCCGAAGGTGTGCCCGAGTTCATGAACGGCTTCTTTCCGGCACCGGGACAGGAACAGGCCCGGGTCCGGGGGAAATTCGTAATATTCCGGCCTGAGACGGTACAGGGACATCAATGCGCACTGTCCCTTCAACTGCGCCTCCCCGTACAGGTGGGTGAAAATAGGGGAATAAAGGTCCCGCCGGGTCACCCCCAATATTTTCAGCGTGTTGTGGGGAAATTCCCTGCTCTCCAGGTAGAGCAGCAGGGCGGTGGAATTGTATTTTTCTTCATTTAAGAGACCCGGGGTGTGGGAAGGAATGTTTTCCACCGGCATAATGCGGGCGGTGAAACGGAAAGTGCGTTCAAGGGAGTCGGCCATGGATTTCAATATGGATTCTTCGATGCGATCGATGGGGATGACGGCAATGATTTGGGGCTTCATTCATCTTTCGATGTTGTATTTCTTTATCTTATTATATAGGGTCACACGGTCGATGCCCAGGTCTTTGGCAGTCCGCGAGATATTCCATTCATTTTCCTCGAGGATTTTTACAATATGCATTTTTTCGGATTCTTCAAGACTTTTGGGGACCGGGGCCGGTTCTTCTTCCGCTGTCCGTATTTCCCGCTTGACGTTATCCGGCAGGTTTCCCGGCATAATTTCATCCCCTTTACACACCACCACGGCGTGTTCCACGACATTTTCCAACTCCCTGACATTCCCGGGCCATGGATAGGCGATCAGTATTTCCATGGCGTCCCCGGAAAACCCGGCGACCGCTTTACCGTTTTCGATAGAGAATTTCTTCAGGAAATGATTGAGCAGCAAGGGGATGTCCTCTTTTCTGTCGCGGAGGGGCGGAACGTTGATACAGACGACGTTCAAGCGGTAGTAGAGGTCTTCGCGAAAGGCCCCGGACTTTACGGCTTTTTCGAGGTCGCGATTGGTGGCCGACACGATCCTGACATCGATTTTTATGGGTTTCGAGCTTCCCAGGTGGTGGATGGTTTTTTCCTGGAGGACGCGAAGGAGGTCGACTTGTGTTTTGGCGCTGATGTCGCCGATCTCATCGAGGAAGAGCGTACCGCCGTCGGCCATTTCGATGCGTCCTTTCCGGCTGTACTGCGCGCCGGTAAAGGCGCCTTTTTCATAGCCGAACAATTCGCTTTCCAGGAGGGTTTCGGGCAGTGCGCCGCAGCTCAGTGCCACCAGTGGTCCGTACTTGCGTTTGCTGTTGGCGTGGATGGCCTTGGCAATGAGTTCTTTGCCCGTGCCGCTTTCGCCGCGGATCATGACGACGGCTTCGGAATCGGCGACGGTTCGGATGAGGTCGAAGACTTCTTCCATTTTTTTGCTTTTGCCGATGATCTCGTCGATACCGTATTTTTTTTCCAGTTCTTTTCGGAGGAGGATGTTTTCTTTTTCCAGCAATTTGAATTTCAGGGCGCGTTTGATGATCTGGGTTACATTCTCGGGATCGAAGGGTTTGACGATATAATCGAAAGCCCCCTGTTTCATGGCCTGGACGGCGGTATCTACGGAGGCATAGGCGGTCATGACGAGGACCTGGAGATCGGGGTCCCATTTTTTACATTTTTCCAGGAGTTGAATACCGTCCATACCGGGCATTTTGACATCCGCGACGACGAGATCGTATTTTTTCGATTTCATATTTTCCAGCGCGGCGAGGCCGCTGTCGGCGGTATCGACATCGTATCCTTCTTCTTTGAGCCAGTTTCCCAGGGACTCGCGGACGATCATTTCGTCGTCAACGATCAGCAGTTGAATATTCGAATTAATCTCGCTAAGTTGTTCCATCGGTAGTACTTTACCGGAAAATCATTCCCGTGTCAAGTCTTTGTTTTCGACAACCAGGGGCTTTTTTGAAAAGCGCGGAAATTGCCCCCTGGACCCCTGAAAAACTTCTATTAATTATGCATGAGGTGTGGCAGGATGCAGGGAAACAGATTCCTACCATGGTCCTCTATAGGCCCCCCTGCCAGGGCGAAAAAAGTGCCATACAAAAAAAAGGCCATTTTTATTCAAAAAATCCTGTTTTTTATTGATAAATAAAAGGAAACGTGTTATTTTGTAGCTTAAAACATTTGGTGAAAACTGTTTCAACTCTTGTTGGTTTTTAACGGGGAAAATGTGATTAGCAAATTCACACGTTTTTAGAGGAAAGAATGGCAGAAGAAAAAAAAGTTTTG
>Ga0210365_10817234_pt1 | contig 13506 bp, 15 predicted proteins | sample S637metaT_FD_159655 | JGI IMG/M metagenome (GOLD analysis project Ga0210365, IMG submission 159655) | Metatranscriptome of estuarine sediment microbial communities from the Columbia River estuary, Washington, United States - S.637... | ecosystem: Environmental > Aquatic > Marine > Intertidal...
ACCACGCACCGCTGCCGCGCCTGGACGCGGTCCTGTTCAACTATACCCATGACGTACTGCGCTCGGCCCGGGCACTGGGGAACATCTTCTCCGCGGCGCGTCCCGGCGCCCGGGTGGCGGTCGCGGGGATGAAGCGTCTTCCCTGGTGGCTCGCTCCGTTGAACGTCTATGTCCTGCTCAAGGCCCGCCCGTACCTGACAACCTTCGAGGGTCTCGGGCGCCCGTGGTCCCTTTTGGAAAGGCATGTGCCCCGCCTGCGGATCGAGACGGTGCACCTCGGCACCGGTTTCATCGCCCAGGGCGTCTACGTCGGCGACGGGGCCCGGCCATGAAGAACATCCTCGTCCTTTTCCCCAAGGATTGGGACCGGGTTGGACTTTCCCGCCCGGGATGGGCCGGTCACCGTTTCCTGTTCGACGGGTTTGACCTGTTCCGCTTTCCCCAGAATGCCCGGTTGCTCGGCTTCGACGTGTGCCGCTACCTGGACTCCCTGGAGCGCAAATATCGCCGCGCGAGCCTGGACGGGGTGTTCAGCAATAACGAGTATTTCGGCGCGCTCATCGCAGCCGAGCTGGCGCGGCGGCTTGGCCTGCCGGGAACCCCGCCGGTGGCCCTCAAGACCGCCCAGCACAAGTTCTATTGCCGCCAGGTCATGGCCCGGGTGGCGCCCGAGGCCACGCCCCGGTTTTTCGCCTTCCCCTACACGTTGCGCGAGCCGCGGGCGATCGAGCTGCCGTTCCCCTTCTTCGTGAAACCGGTGAAGGCGACCTTTTCAGTCCTGGCGCGCCGCGTGGACAGCTTCGCCGAGCTGCGCCGCCACCTGCGCTTCGGCCCCCTCGAAACCTTCCTCATCAAGAAGCTGGTGCAGCCCTTCAACGACCTGGCGACGCCGGCCGAGGGATTCGCCATCGATGCCCATCACATGATCGGCGAGGAACTGATCTCAGGGCATCAGGTGAACGTGGACGGATTCGTGCGTGGGGGCAAGTTGCATTTCCTGGGCATCGTGGACTCGGTGATGTATCCGGGCACCCACGCGTTCCAGCGCTTCGAATATCCCTCCCGGGTGCCCCTCGAGATACAGGAACGCATGCGCGCTCATGCCGAGCGACTGCTTCGAGCGCTGGGGTTCGACCACGGCTTTTTCAATGTCGAAATGCTATGGGACCCTGAAACCGGCGCGATCAAGCTGATCGAGATCAATCCAAGGCTCGCCTCGCAGCTCGCAGACCTCTACCACCGGGTCGACGGCGTCAACCCCTACCAACTGCTGGTGGACCTTTGCACCGGGGAGGCGCCGAAGCCAGCCCCCTCCGCGGGAGCCTTCGGCGCCGCTGCTAGCTTCGTCTTCCGGCGCTTCGACGGCACCAGCCTGGGACAGGCCCCCGCGGCCCACCACCGGCTCTGGCTGAGACAGCGCTATCCCGACGCCGAGCTCATGCTCTACCGCAAGCGCGCCCGCGGACTGCGCCGGGAAATGAAATGGCTGGGAAGCCACCGCTACGCGGTGCTCAACATGGGCGGGGCCGGGCGCAACGATCTCGAGCAGCGCTTCCGGGCGGTGTGCCGTCGCCTCGCCTTCGATCCGGAGTAGCGGTGAGCCCGGAGAGCGGCCCCCGGCGCATCCTGGAAATCCTGTGGTGGTCGTTCGTGGCCGGCGCCGTGCTGGTGGTGCTGGTCGTTGCCCTGGTCCTCCGCCCCCTGCAAGTCGCGGCGCCGGCCTGGGCCGACCTCCTGCTGGCGGCGGGAATCGCCGCCGCGATCCCGGCCTGGCTGTTGCGGCGGCGCTACACGGAGCGCGCCCGTGGCGCCGGCGGTCCGGAAAATCTGCCAGAGGTGCAGAGGCAGATGTTCATCGGCCTCACCCTGGCGGAATTGCCCATGTACGTGGGCCTGGCGCACTACATCTTCACCGGCCAGGTGAACGGTATCGCGGTGCTCACCATCGTCACCGTCTGGCTGATGGCGATGTTCCACCCGTCCCCGCTCCTTGGGGACGCCTGAGGTCTCCCGTTGCATCCAAAACAGAGGGCGCGGAAATCCGCGCCCTTTTTTGGGGGTCCCGCTTTCACGGGAGCGACGGCACTTTTTCAGACGCCGTTTTTCTTGAACCACGCGAGCATGCGCTTCCAGCCGTCCTCGGCCTGCTCCTTGCGGTAGCTGGGCCGGTAGTCGGCGTTGAAGGCGTGGGGCGTGTCGGGATAGAGAATGATCTCGGAGGGCTTGCCGCCAGCCTTGAGCGCGGCCTTCATCTTGTCCACGGTGTCGTTGGGAATGCCCTGGTCGGCGCCGCCGTAGAGCCCGAGAATCGGCGCGTCGATCTTGTCCACCACGTCATAAGGGTGGAACGGCTGGTTCTCGGTCTTGTCGGTGATCAGCCGCCCGTACCAGGCGACGCCAGTCGTGAGCTTGGGATTGTGGGCCGCGTAGAGCCACACGATGCGCCCGCCGTAGCAGAAGCCGGTGATGGCCAGGCGCGAGACGTCCGCCTTGCCGGAGGCCCTGGCCCAAGCCACCGTGGCGTCCAGGTCGCTCATCACCTGGGTGTCCGGCACCTTGGACACCAGTTCCTTCACCAGCTCGGGAACGCCCGGGTACTTCGTGGGATCTCCCTGCCGGAAATACAGCTCCGGCGCCACGGCGAAGTAGCCAACCTTGGCCAGGCGGCGGCAGATGTCCTTGATGTGCTCGTGGACGCCGAAGATTTCCTGCACCACCAGGACGGTGCCGAACGGGCCGCCGGCGGCGGGCATGGCGCGGTAGCCGGGGATGTCCCCGCTGGAGGTGGGGATTTTGACGTCCCCCGCCACCAGTCCCTCGGTGTCGGTCACGATCATGGTCTCGGCGGACACCGGCTGCACTGCCAGGGCGAATCCGCTGGCGGCCGCCGCCACCAGAAACTCGCGGCGGGTGTAATCGTTGCGGGGCAGCAGGCTGTCGATTTCCTGTTTCATGAAAAGGCTCCTGTCGGGGTTGGGCGAAACGGCTTGCTCCTGCGGTATGGCGGCAACGAGAATACCACGCATGGATGACGCTTTCATCGGGGAAGATGCCAGTCTCGCTTCGCTCTTCGTTTCCAGCTTTCTCGCGGCCACGCTGCTCCCCGGCGGATCCGAGGCGGTGCTGTTCGGAGTGCTGCGGCTGCATCCCCAGCTTTTCTGGACCGCGATCGGACTCGCCACCCTGGGCAATACGCTGGGCGGTTTGACCTCCTACCTGATCGGCCGGTTCATTCCGGGTGCCGGTTCGGCGTCGGGGAAGGAAACGCGGCATGCCCGCACGCGGCGGACGATGGAATGGGTCCGGCGTTACGGGAGCCCGACGCTGCTGCTTGCCTGGGCGCCGCTGATCGGCGATGCACTGTGTGTCGCCGCGGGATGGCTGCGGATGAACGCGGTCGCGGTGACGCTGTTTATGGCTTTCGGGAAATTTCTGCGCTACCTGGTGATCGCCCAGGCGTCAGCTTGACGGGCTTGGCGCCCAGCCAGTAGAACCAACGGATGGAGTCCGGAGAAATCGGAAAGCCCAGGCGAACCTCTTTTTGCCAGGATGTCTTCGAAGCACGCCGTGGGCCGCGGTTCCCACGGATGGGCTTTGCTGTTGCGCGATGCAGGGAAGCATTGGCGCCGGGCCACATCTTGTCAGCTACCGAGGTCGTCGAGGTCGCGCGCAGTGAAACCGTCGGTGAGGCGCAACTGTCTCTGGAAGTATTTATGGCGGGCAATGGCGGCCGCGGAGCGCGCCGGCTTCTCATGCGAGCTCGATATGCTTTGCAGCTGCTTCCAGTCGCGCGCCGTGAAACCGTCCGTGATGCGGAGCTGCATCTCGAAAAGCTCGTGCCTCGCCAGTTCGTCCGCCGAGCGCGAATGGCGCACCGAACCCTCCTGGCGAGCGCTCTGCAGCTGCTCCCAATCGCGATCCGTGAATCCGTCCGTGATGAGGAGGGACTTCTTGAAATAGCCGTCCTGGACGGACTCTCCCGCAAACGCCGTTACGGGCGACGCAAGCGCCGCACCAACAGCCAAGGCGCCGGCCAGCAGCGTCAGATTAGGTTGCTTCGTCATGATTGTCTCCTTTGCAATGTCGTTCAGATCGCAGCAGGCATCGGCCTGTTATGCATTGGACCTCCGGAGACGCGAAAATCTTACACTCGTCCGAACCGTCAGCCGCTCCACGACCGGTGGGAGAACATGTCGTCCACCGGTGTATCGAACAGGTGATTGGAATAGTTGCTCAGGGTCTTGACTGCGATCGCGAGCACGATCTCGAGAACCTGCCGCTCGCTGTAGCCCGCTGCGAGAAAGCGCCGCACGCCTTCCCGCGAAGGGTAACCACGGCTCGTAACCATTTCCCGGGTGAAGGCGCGCAGCACCTCGAGGCGCGCGTCCGGAACAGGCGTGCCGCAACGTATCGCGTTGGTCACGTCCTCCGGGACACCCGACATCTTGTCTGCCAGGGTCGAGTGAGCGGCGACGCAGTAGTGACAGGTGTTTTCCCGACTGATGGTCAGGAAGACCACTTCCTGCTCCGCGGGCGTGAAGCCGGAGTTATTTCGGAACAGAGCATACCCCTCCAGATAGGTTGCAAGCAGGCCCGGCGAGTTGACCATGCATGCGTACATGTTGGGTATGAATCCGACCTGCTTCGCGGCCCTTTCCAGTATGGCCCTTTGTTCCGAGTCGGCGCTCTCCAGCGTGCGCGGCTGGAGTGTCAGCTTCTTGGATTCCCTCATTTCAAATGATCTCCTTTCTCTACGATCAGATCGCAACCTCCGGCAATCGCCAGAGTTCAGGCACCAAGGTACCGCGCGAGCCACCCTGGCGCCACCCGAGCCCCCAGGGAGAGACGTCCGTTCAGGATGTCTGCAGCCAATTTGGTTGTGCACGGGGTGTCTCCATTGGTGCCTCCGAAGCCCGGAACGAAACGGAATACGAAGTCGGTAAGCCTAGACCAAGCGCGTGATTGCGCGTCTTCGGCAGGCACAGAGAAAATGCGCGCCTGACGAGAAGACCCGGTCATTCCCGCAGCCCGAACCACGGGCGCAGCCGGATCCCGACACATACGCCCGGCAATGCAGCGGCGATCCAGAGCCACCCATGTAGGCCGGTGGATGCCAAGCCGGCCATGAAGACAACGCCTGGCTGACCCGGGAGAGGAGAAGGGGTTGCCGCGGAAAGGCGACTGCTAACCGGAAGCGGCATCGCTCACGATCTTGACCCAGCTCGAGTCGAGCTCCTTCGCCATCGCGTCCAGCTTCCCGCTCCCGTAAGCTGCGAAGTCCGCGATCGGCTTGCGATAGGTCAGGCTGGAAGTCCCGTCGCGGTTCCCGGTGACGTAGATCCGCAGCAGCGCCTCGATGCCCGGGGGTACGCCGGCCTCCAGCATGGGCACCGCAAAGTCATTGCGGAATACCATCACCACCGCGTTGCCGGGGATCTTGACGCCCTGGCCCGCCGCCTCTCGGCTTGCGCTCGCCAATGCCACAAGCCCCATCCTGTTCGCCTGCACGGCCCGCTCTACCCGTATCAGCAGTGCATCAAATCCGTGCCGTGTCGAAACGGTAATAGTCCCCGGAACGCGCGCGAGCGTTTCCGCCCTGGCGGCCAGCGTCGCGAAGGCAAACACAGCGACCGCGACAAATCCCCTCATCTACTGGTCTGCTGCCACCGTCGTTGCCACCCTTTTTCATTCTGCATCGCACCAAGTGAAATGATTGCAGATCAGCGCCGCGCCCGGAACACCTCAGTGTCCGGATGAAAGGCGTACCACGCGAACCAGAACGCCGTCACTGCCGGCAGTTCCCTGCCAGCCGCGTCCATCGCCGTGGCGCTCTGGTGCCGGGCGTCGAAGCGCACGGTGATGTTGCTTCCCCCGATTTCGTCCTTCACCTCGCCATTCGCCTTGCCCAGTTCCACGAAGGGGTAAGCCTTGAACTTGCCGTCGACCTCCAGGCCGAGTACCCGCTCCTTGGGGTGGAAGCCCTCAGCCCGGAACGCCACGGGAAACAGGATTTCGCGACTGGTTTCGTACCCGAGATAGGGATTGCGCCCGTAGTTCCGCCGGTGGCCGGTGGCAGTGGAAAGCACGAGCGTTTCAGGGTGGCGCGCCCGCCAGTCCTCCCAGCTGGTGTGGGCGATAACCAGCGGATCCAGCTTCCGCCCCTTCATGGTCCCGGAAATCGCCCGGGCCAGGATCTGGGACCACAGCGATTGGGTCTGGCGGTCGTAGAGCAACACGTCGCTGTTGTAGAGCAGCCCGGAGACGCCAAATTGCAGCGCCCTGCCGTCCAACTCCGCGCGAAACGCCATGCCGGTGCCGCACAGGGGACAGAAGGTGACCACCACCGGCTCCGGTCCAAACCGGTCGTTGACTACCTCGTGCCAGTTCAGGATCGCGATGGGATACGCCTTGGCCACGCCGCCGCGCACTATCCCCAGGACCCGCGCGGCGGGCATGAGAAAACCGGCCTCGCCAGCAGCCACGAATTTCGGACGGTCAAGGGACGGAATGCCGTCCTTGGGCGGCCCACCCTGGAAGATCTCGGACGCCGGGACTAGCGCACCGCTGAGATCGAAGCCGTTCAGCTCAGCGGCCATGGCACCCGGTGCCATCCAGGACAACAAGCACGCGGCAAGCATCCCCAATACCCGACCCGAGCCCGACCCTCGCTTCATGGGACGAAGACTTTCTCGCGCGTTTCCAGCTACTCCACCACCAGACGGTAGGCCGGGGTCGGATTGAGCGGACAGGAATACACGTAGTTTCCCGGCTTAAGCTCAATCGTGTAGTCGCGACTCATGCCGGCCGTCAGGCCGCCGCCGGACACGCTGGGCAGCCGCACCCGGTCCAGGGCGCTCTCACCGCGGAGCCAGAAACCCAGCTCATACGGAACGTCACGGTTGGTGACGCGAAACGTGTAGCGGCCTGGCTCGAGCCGGATCACCATCGCACCAGAGAGGCGCTGGTCTGCGGTGCGCTCGTTGATCACCTCGCAGTCCGCCGCGCTCCCGCTCCGGAATCCGCGATCGGTGCCGTTCTCGCTCTCCAGAAACTGGCAGGGAACCTGGGTGAGTTCGATCACCCGCGGCGGCGCCGCCGACGCAGCGGGAGCCAGCAGAGCCAGCAACATCATCAGGAGTCGTCGCATCGGAGTCCTCGGTCAATGGGATGCGGCTCGGTCAGGCTGGCTCCCACGGACCGCCTTCGCCACCGCCTCGGCTTTTGCCGAAACATCCAGGGGAATCCAGCCCGTGATTTCCAGTGCCCGGTCCTCCAGGGGATCACCCGCATGGGTTGCCCCCCAAGCCGCGATCACCCGGTCCCGGTGGCGAAGCAGGGCCTCGATCTCCGGGCGGAACAGGATGAACATCGCCGTGATCCAGCGATTGACCGGCCAAGAGGGGTAGGCGTGGTCCACGCGAAACCGGTCCAGCATGCGAATCACATCTTCGGCCGGATACCAGGTTTCGCCGCCGACCCAGCGGTTGACCGCTAACAACCCCACCGGCTCGCCGTAGGCATCCATGGATATTCCGATCAGGTGAGCGATGGCCTCGTCGCCCTGGGGCCACCCGGCCGGGGATGGATGCGACACCGGCTCCACCCCCGGCGGCATCCCGGCCCTGCGCAGGAAGGTGTGGAAATGGCCATGCTCGTGCTGGCTGCCGCGATGGGCGTGGTAGTAATACTGGCTGTGGGTTTCCCGGTCGTAAACATCATCGCCCGGATAGTGCTCCAGCTCCACGAAGCGCTCTCCCCGCAGGACTTCCCCGACGACGTTGAGGCCCGCCTTGCGCAGCACCCGGCTGCACTCGCGGACCTCTTCGCCCGCCGCGCGCATGGCCTCGAGCCGGACCGGCGCAAGCGCGGCCGGGGGCTCGACCCAGGGCCAACCGGGGTCCGGGAGTGAATGACGGGGCCACGCCTCGCCGGCGGCCGCCCCCGGGCCCTGCTTAGGAAACGGACCACGGATTTCGGTCCGCGCAACGGTCATCACCGCTTCGGCGCGCATGGATTTTTCGCGCTGCAGGGGTTCTTCGCCGTACATGGGTGTTTTGGCGCACACGGGTTCTTCGCCGCACACGGGTTCTTCGCCGCACACGGGTTCCTGGCGGCGCAGGGATTTCCACCCGCGGTCTTCATGAGCTTGAACCCTTTCTGAACTTCCGCCGTATAGGCCGTGAGCGCCGCCAGTTCCTTGGATTCCCAGCCCAGGGGTTTGGCAGCCATGGGCACCACCATGCAGAACTGGACCATCTCATCGAGGGCAACCTCCTTGATTCCGCCCTTCTCATCGGCCATGGCCACGTAATGGGGATAGGGCTTGGCAAACGTGTCGGCAAACGCGGCATTTCCCTGGTGACAGGTGTTGCAGGACAAACCGTTGGTGCTCAATTTGGGATCGTTCCAAAGCTGCTTTCCGCGAACAACCAGCTCGCCTTGGCTGCTCACCATCAGCTTGGTTCCGGCGGGACGGGTCACAAGTTTCGAGTCCACTTTGCCACCGGCAGCGCAGGGATTTTTCGCCGCGCACGGGTTCCTGGCACCACACGGGTTTCGCGCCGCGCACGGATTCCTGGCGGCGCAAGGATTCTTTGCGGCACAGGGATTCTTGGCGCGGCATGGATTGGCGGCGCGAGGCGCGCAAGGGCCGGCCGCAATGACGCCCAACGGAGCCGCCATGCCCAGCGTACACGCGAGAGCGCCGGCGACGGCGTCGGAAATGGGTCTTGGCTTCAGTCTCATATTTTGCTCTCCATTCGTTCGTTCATGAAACGCGTCGCCGGCCGGCGGCGCCCGGGAAAACCGTATTCGCGCCCCGTCTCAAATCCGGAGACGAAGCGAGCGCTGAAGATGGCCCTCGACCCGCGCGACGATGTCCGGCGAATCTGCCACGATGGCAATCACGCCCTGGGGCGCAGGAAAAAGCGCCGCTGAAAGGCCCTGAACGGACACGCGAGTCGATCGCCGATATTCGACGTTGGGCAGCAGAAGCACGGCGGCGCGGCCGAAGGCGGTGTGCACCAGCATGTGCGTTCCACCGGGATCCAGGCCCTTGCAATTGTCGAGAAAACTCACCCGGCCGATGTCCGCTTGCGGACTGGTTCCGACGCTGGCGAGGGCAGTCATGACCCGCGCCGGCGGTACCTCTCCTTGAACGTCAAAAACCTCGGGCTCGCTCAGCACGTGCTCGATCATTTCACTGGCAAGCATCTGGGCCGCGCGCTCCTGCTGGTAAACAAGCCCGAAGCCAAGCCCCAGCACCAGTACCGCTGCCGCCGCCACCCGCGTAAACCATTTCGTGCCGCCGCCCCGCCGCACGAGAAGGCGCTCGGCGAGACCTTCCGGGACCGGCACTTGCACCGCCTGGCGCAATTCGGCCTCCAGCGCCTCGAGGTCGACGGAAAGACCAGCGCAGGCTGGGCAGGACTCGAGGTGCCGGCGCATGTTCGCGTCCAGGAGCCCCGGGTTGGCAAGCGCGATTCGTCGAAATTCGATGCAGTTCATAGTCCCTTTGCCTTCCCCAGGGGATTCGAAGAATGCAGCAGCCGCCGCATGCCCTGCCGCGCTCGCGTGAGGCGCGTCATCACGTTCCCTTCGCTGAGGCCCATGACCTCTCCGATTTCGCTTCCACTCATCCCATACAGCACCTGCAACACCAGCGGCTCACGCAGCCCTTCTGGCAGCTCGTGCAGGGCTTCTCGTACGTCCAGCGCCTGTCCGGGATCGGGATCGACCGCTTCGGCCCAGTCCTCGGGCTCACCTTCCACCCGCTCCAGCCGCCTTCGGGCATAGAGGCGGGCGTGCTCGTTGCGAAGAATCGTGACCAGCCAGGTCTTCACCACTGACGGGTCCCTCAACCCTGCGCGGCCTTTCCAGGCCCGCTCAAAGGTCTCCTGGACCAGATCCTCGGCGGTCATCCGGTCACGGCACAGCCAGTAAGCGAACCGGTAGAGGTCCCCCGAGTAGGCTCGTACCAAGCGCTCGAACCCGGCCCGTTTCCCTATCGCTAGCATGGTCTCCTGTGCTTCGGGTCCATCTCGCGTTCTCCCATGCCGACCAGACCGGGGCAGATACCGTTTCCTTACAGCCAGCCGCGAACTAAGCCGCGGCCGTGTCTCCCCAGGTCAGCGCCTTGTAGTCGAAGCCGGTCTCCGTCGAAGGCTTAACTATTTGAAAAAAAATGGCGAAATATCGAAATCCCGGGGGCAAAACAGAGAGTGGTGCCGGATGTGCAGGATCTCGTCCACGCACTCATTGCACGCGGGGTCGCGGGAGGGGCGGCGAGTGACGATGGGCAGAATGGGGTAGCGGACGGACTGGAATGCCTGGGCGATGAGGGTCGAGCAGATGGCCTTGGTCGGCTCCCCGCTCCCGAGCCGGATCAAGCGTCGTCGCCAGCGGGTCGGCACCGGCGGCGTCGGCATCAGGTACCGGGCCAGATCAACCACGTTCTTGAGGTCGTAGGCCTGGCCTATCCGCGAAACAACCGCCTCGATCACCCGCCGCCGGTCCTCGGGATCGAGGCCCGCGGGTCGGCAGACCCGGGTATGAAAGTCGGCGTACTTGCCGAGGGGAACCGCCTCCACACCGCGCATCAGGTCCGCCTCCACCAGCAGCGGCGAATCCGGATCCCCGGGGGCTCCGCCAACCGCGTCGCCCACGTAAAGCGCGGCATGGGACCAGGTGGACTGGGTCAGGTACTTGATGGCGGTGCTGATCCGCAGGTTGCCCTCCACCAGCAGCACGTCCCCGGGCCTCAATGCCTGCGCCAGCTGGCCAACGTCGGTAATGGCCATCGGCTGGTAGCTGCGGCTGGGCTGCGTCAGGTAACGAGCCAGGCTGCGCCCGAGTATCCTAGATAATCGCCTGAACATGGCACCTCCTCGCGTTCGGCGGTTTCGCAGCCTGGCGGCGCCCCCGGTCTCGGCATCGAATCGGCAAGAATTGCGGGCGAACCGCAGGATCCCCTAACGGTTAGACCGGCGGGACCTGCTCATCCTTACGGCGCATGGAGCCGCGACCGCACCAATCCCATGAGTCGGTGATGGGCATGGCAAGGCCGCCTGCCCGGGGGCAGATACTGATATGGATTCAGGGAATCGCCGGCGCGCTGACCGTAAGCGCCAGCGCGCGAACCGGCCCCGGCTACGCCGCGCGATCAGGCGGCTGCGGTTTCTTCCCAGATCAGGGCCCGGAAGTCAAAGCCGGTCTCCACCGAGGGCTTAATGACCTGGAAGAACGGCGAGATATCAAAGTCCCGGGGCGCGTACAGGGAGTGATGCCGCACCTGATGAATTTCCTCGACGTGATCGGCGCACTCGGCGTTGCTCGAGTGACGGCGGGTCACGACGGGCAGGATCGGGTAATGGACCGAATGGAAGGCCTGGGCGATGAGCGAGGAGCAGATGGCCTTGGTCGGCTCACCGCTGCCCAGCGTGATCATGCGGCGGCGCCAGCGGGTCGGCACGGGGGGCAGAGGAAAAAGATAGCGAGCGAGATCCACCAGGTTCTTGAGGTCGTAGGTGTGGCCGAGGCGCGATATCACGGCTTCCACGACGCGCCGCCGGCCCGCCTCGTCCAGCGCCACCGGACGGCAAATGCGGGTGTGAAAATCACGGTATTTGGTGAGCGGAACGGCTTGCACACCGCGCACCAGGTCGGCTTCCACCAGCAGTGGTGACTCCGGGTCTCCCAGCGTCCCGCCCAGGGCATCGCCCACGTAAAGCGCCGAGTGAGACCAGGTGGACTGGGTCAGGTACTTGATGGCGGTGCTGATTCGGAGATTGCCCTCCACCAGCACCACGTCGCCCGGACGGAGGGCCGCCGCCATCTGCGTCACGTTGGTGGTGGCCATCGGCCGGTAACCGGGACTGGGCTGGGTGATGTAGGCTGCGAGGCTTCGGCCGAGCTTGCGGAGAATGTTTTTGGTCATTTTTTTATCTCCCGAAATTCCGTTAACGCGGGCGATCCCGCATTTGTTTACATGAATTGGTATTGGCGCAGGATCACCTCACGCTTTCAATTTTGTATTAGAGACAGGACTTCGGCAACCAATAACGGCACAGCCGCGGCCATCGATCCCATTCCGGGGCCATGGGATTCTGCCGCAAATCCAATCGGTTGGAGTTTTGCTGCGATGCGATGCGTTAGAATACTGCGGTGAAGGATCGCAATCCGTGCTGACACCGGAACCTCCTCTCCTGCAGGCGTTGCCCCAAGGCCGCATTCGGGAGATCCCCTACAACTACACCTCGTTCTCCGACCGGGAGATCGTGATCCGCCTGCTGGGAGCGGACACCTGGGAACTGATCAACGAGCTGCGGGGCGAGCGCCGCACCGGGCGCTCCGCGAGGATGCTGTACGAAGTCCTGGGTGACATCTGGGTCATCCAGCGCAACCCCTACCTGCAGGACGACATGCTGGGCAACCGCAAGCGGCGGGAAGCGCTGGTGGGCGCTTTGCGCCACCGCCTCTCGGCCATCGAGGAGCGGCGGCAGGGCAACGAGAAGGTCGATGCCCTGCTCAAGCGCGCTCGCGCCGCAGTGGATGCGTTCCAGGGGGAACTGGAAGCGACGCTGTCCCTGCGGCGCCGGGTACTGCGGCGGCTTTCCCGGGTGACGCGCGAGGACAACGTCCAGTTCGACGGCCTCGCCCGGGTATCCCACGTCACGGACGCCACGGACTGGCGGGTGGAATACCCGTTCGTGGTGATCCTTCCGGACTCGGAGGATCAGGTGGCGCCCATCGTAAGGGCCTGCATCGAGCTCGGCCTCACCATCATTCCCCGGGGCGGCGGCACCGGCTACACCGGCGGCGCCGTGCCCCTGACCCCCCGCTCCGCGGTCATCAACACCGAAAAGCTGGACCGGCTGAGTCCGGTCGAGGAAGTGGAGCTGCCCGGGGTTTCCGGCAAGGTGCCCACTTTCCACTGCGGCGCCGGGGTGGTGACGCGGCGCGTGATGAACGCGGCGGACGCGGCAGGGCTGGTGTTCGCCGTGGACCCCACGTCGGCGGACGCTTCCTGCATCGGCGGCAATGTCGCCATGAACGCCGGCGGCAAGAAGGCGGTGCTGTGGGGAACCGCCCTGGACAACCTGGCGTCGTGGAGGATGGTGACCCCCGACGCCCACTGGATGGTGGTGGAGCGCCTCGACCACAATCTGGGCAAGATCCACCAAGCGGCGGTGGCGCGCTTCCGCATCACCCGCTACCGGCCCGACGGCCGCACGCCCGAAGGCGAGCCCGAGGTGCTGGAAATCCCGGGCAACGGGTTCCGCAAGCCCGGCCTGGGCAAGGACGTGACCGACAAGTTCCTCGCGGGGCTGCCCGGAGTGCAGAAGGAGGGTTGCGACGGCATCATCACCTCCGCCCGCTTCATCCTGCACCGGATGCCGGCCCACACCCGCAGCGTGTGCCTGGAGTATTTCGGCGAGGCGCGGGAGGCGGTGCCCTCCATCGTCGAGATCAAGCGCCACTTGGACGCCCACCCCGGCGGCGCGGTGC
>Ga0210365_10050218_pt1 | contig 13494 bp, 12 predicted proteins | sample S637metaT_FD_159655 | JGI IMG/M metagenome (GOLD analysis project Ga0210365, IMG submission 159655) | Metatranscriptome of estuarine sediment microbial communities from the Columbia River estuary, Washington, United States - S.637... | ecosystem: Environmental > Aquatic > Marine > Intertidal...
ACCCGAATCCCCCGGTTGGCAAATAAACGGCACAGGGCAGTGGTGACGATACTTTTGCCGACATCAGAGCCGGTTCCAAAAACCGCTATACAGGGGGCTTTTTTAAGGTTGTTTACTGACATCGTTATGCTGATCCTTCATGACTGGATTTCGTATTTTTCAGCGTACCCTCTGGGTGTAACCATAAAGTCCATATACTCACTGGAAGTGCTGCTGCCGATAAACACGGTGGTTTGCATATCGACTTCGGCGGTATGCATGTTATCCAGGGTGACAATTCCAATATGCTGCTGATCACGCATGGCGCGAGAAACAATACCGACAGGCGTATCTTTATCCCGGTGCCGGAGTATGATTTCCCGGGCTTTTCCCAGTTGCCAATTTCTTTTTTTGCTTTTGGGATTGTATAATACGATGACGAAATCCGAGCGGGCGGCAGCATCGAGGCGCTGTTCAATGAGCTCCCAGGGTGTCAGCAGATCGCTCAGGCTGATGGCCGCAAAATCATGGGTCAGCGGGGCTCCAAGCAGGGCGGCACCGGCACAAAGGGCCGGTATCCCGGGCACGACTTCTAATCTCAGGACATTTCTATCATCAGCGGCTTTGGGGTCTGAACCCGGCGGCACAATTGCGATGCCTTTAATTTTACAGGTTTCAAGGACCAGGCCGGCCATGGCATAAATTCCCGGATCTCCGCTGGAGACAATGGCACAGGATTTACCGGCTTGCGCCTGCTCGATTGCGGCCTCAACCCGAGCGACTTCCTGGGTCATGCCCGAACTGATGATCTCCTTTCCATAGATTAGGGGGCGGATTAAATCAATATAGGTACGATAGCCCGCGACGACCTCTACCGACGCGAGAATACGGCCGGCCCGCATGGTTAATTGCTCCGGACTGCCCGGCCCTATACCGACGACAAAAAGTTGATTCGTGCGATGGCTACCGTCACGTTTTGGGTCGACTGTTTGGGAACGATCAACCTTCCGTTCTGGGTCGCCAGAATTGCTGCTGCTTCGCATACGCTCTTTACTCCAACATGTTTTTCCACCACGATGGATGGATTCTTTATGTCTTTTACCTGGTTCAGCTCCTGCCGATGATAGAAAAAAAGCGGCAGGCCGAGATTCTCAGCCAAACTGAGTAACCCGCGTTCATCGGATTTCACATCAATAGATGCCAGCCACCTTAAACTGGATGGTGCCAGTTTGTGTGTTTCAAGCACAGCTTCCAGCAGCGCTTTGATCTCTTCCATGCCGGTATTGCGGTTGCACCCAATGCCGGCCGCCAGGCTGGCCGGTCGCAATACCAATACTTGCGGCGGCAGATCGACAGCGACATCGTCAACGTAGACACCGGGAGCTCTTTCGAATTCATTCACCCGGCAGTGATTTTTCAGGTGCTTTGTCGTCCCACCGTAAGTGCAGGCCTCGATATGGGGCAAACTGCTTCCCACCAACCCGAATGGATCATGAACCAAAATCTTCTCGCCCCTGAGCAGCGCCATGTTTACCGTTTTAATGGCCCGGGGGTTTTCAATCAAAAGATTCTTCTCTTTTGCCAACATATCGATTGCCGGGACCCTGTTCACGTCGGTGGCCGTGGTGATCACCGGATCGGCACCGATGATGTCCGCAATTCTTAGAGTCAAGGCGTTGGCGCCGCCCAGATGACCCGATAAAAGACTGATGGCGTGATTGCCATGGTCGTCCACCACCACGACGGCCGGATCCTCAAGTTTACTTCTGACGAGTGGCGCAATGACGCGCACAACGATACCGGCGCTCATAATAAAAATATGGCCGCTGTATTGACTAAATTTATGGCTTACGGTCTCGGACAGGCTCTGAAACGAGAAATGTCCAAACGGTGCTTCTGCAATTTTCTGTGAAACATATACGTCCGATTTCGGCAATTTTGGCGACAGTTTCTCTGCCAGTTTAATGCCGTTGGGTGTAATCACCCAGATGGCCGTTTTATTTTTGTTAACTCGAACCATTTATCCTATAACCAAAAAATTAACTGCACTATCCCAATTTGAGCACCATCATCTTGCACTCAACGTCGACATCCATGTTTGAATTCCCTGTCGTACAGCTTCGATTTGTGCTTTAAATTCTCAGGGTCGACATCCAGAACTTTACCAATTATGATCAGGCCATGTTTGGTAATTTTTTCTGCTTCCACCCGTGCTGCAAGTTTTTTTAGCGTCGTCACGATGACTTTTTCTTCCGGTTGGCTTACCCGGTAGACCACCGCACAGGTTGCATTCCTACCGTAGGCGGCAGCCAAAATCCCGGCAACTTCATCTGCCATGGACATGCTGAGATAGATGGCCATGGAGGCTTGATGCTTGGCCAAGTCCGCCAGATTTTCTTTTTCCGGTACCGGCGTCCGGCCGGCCATGCGGGTCAGGATCAATGTTTGGGATACTTCGGGTAGTGTATATTCAAGGCCGAGCGCAGCCGCGGCCGCGAAAGCAGCGGTTACACCCGGTATGACCTTATATGGAATCCCCCGCTGCTGAAGTTCAACCATCTGTTCAAAAATGGCACCATACAAACTCGGATCCCCGGTGTGCAGTCGAACCACCCGTTTGCCCTTCGAATGGGCGTTTTTAATGGCTTCAATGATTTCTTGGAGATCCATGGAGGCACTGCTCAAAGCCGTTGTTCCGGGACGGGTCCATTGCAGCAACCCTTCGGGCACAAGAGATCCCGCATAAATCACCACATCGGCTGCCATCAGTGCTCTTTGGCCTTTGACGGTAATAAGTTCCGGATCTCCGGGGCCTGCGCCGACGAATAGAACAGGGTTTTTGAATTCGGAATGCGGAATTGACTGGAAGTCGGAATGCGGAATGCGGAATGCGGAATTTTCCGAAGCTTTATTATTTATTGATTTCTTTGGCATAATTCGCAGTTTCTTAGTGTAATTAGTTAACTTTTATTGATAACCACCAAAAATTATATAAGATAAATTAGTTATTAAAATTATATATTAAATATGATTATATTTTGTGCTAACACCAACTAATAATATGATTTGATATTGAAATACCGTATCAAAAACGCGAATCCCGTTACCCATAAATTTTTCTTTCCGGCTTCCTATTTTTCACGCCACTCACGTTCGACTTCATTCAATTCCGACTTCCGCATTCACTTTTACCCCTTCCGCATTCCGACTTCCGACTTCCGACTTCACTCAATTCCCCCTTCCCCATTCCGACTTCCGAATTCCGCTGATGATCCATACGGGATTCTGCGCTTCAAGTCTTTCTCCCCAAGGCATATACTGACTTCGGCTGATTTGGACCTGCACCTTGCTGGTTTTAAAATCGAGTGCCTTTAAGGTTTCTGACGCTGTCTGAATATTTTGCATCAGGACGGTATTGACGACGACCAGCCCGTCGGTTTTGAGAAAGGACACGGCGGCATTGATAATTTTTTCCAGGTCCCGACCGCCGCCGCCGATAAAGATCCGATCAGGCCGCGGAAGCCCTTCCAGGCCTTCGGGCAGCACTGCGTGCACGACTTCTAAATTTTTTACCCCAAACCGACTTTTGTTGATCTCAATCTGTTGAATTTTTTCCGGGTTTTTTTCCAGGGCAAATACCTTACCTGCGGGAATGAGCAGGGAAGCTTCTATCGAAATCGAACCGCTGCCGGCGCCCAGGTCCCACAAAATGTGATCTTTCAAAAGCCGCAGCTTTGATAAGGTGATGGCCCGAATCTCTGATTTAGTGATCAATCCCTGCTGGTGATCGTAGTAATTGTCCGGCATTCCGAGATAAAGCGGTTTCATCCCTTTCAGATCTTCAGAACCCCTTTTAAAAATTACCAGGTTGGGTTCCGCAAACACCATTCCGGCCGCACGATCCAGACTGTACCAGTTGAAACGTTCTTCGGTGGTCCCCAAAGATTCAAGCACGCACATTTGGAAGTTTACAAAATCTTCTTCGATAAGACGTTGTGCCAGCCGGACCGGGTTATTTTTCGGATCGGTGAATACGGCCACAACATTTTCTGTTTCCAGGGCTTTGAGTAAGACGCTTTCGTTATTTCTGCCGTGCAAACTAACCACCCGGACGTTACTCCAGGGTTCTTTGATACGGGCAAAGGCTGCCGCCACCGATGAAATGTTGGGATAAATAAGGACATTTTCCCCACCGAGGGCTTTTACCAGCCGGGCGCCGATACCGAAAAAAAGAGGATCGCCCGAAGCAAGAACAACAATGGATTGGGACGTCATGCGGTTTTTGACGAAATCGATGACATCCGTAAGGTTTTTATCGATGGTTTTTTTTTGGGCACTGTATTGCTTAAAATAGTCCAGCAACCGGTTTCCGCCGATCAGGATATCCGCTTCTTCGATAATTTTCAGATGTTCGGCTGTCAGATCCCTAGGGGTCAGGCCCATGCCGATGATTGTCACGGTTTTCATAGGAAGTTGAACCCGTTATTGGTTTTCCGAGTCAAACACCACCTCTCCGTCGTAATCAAAAATGATGCTTCGAATTCCGGTTTTGAGCCCCGCAAAGCGTTTGGCCGACGCTACGATGCGCTGCCCGATATGAGAGATGACTTCCGGATGATGTTCACGGAGAATTTCAAAGGCCTGCCGCGCAGTGTTGGCTGCTGAAATTTTTCGCGATAAAGTCAAATCCTTCGTTACCTCCAATGTCCATCCGGAGAGCTTTTCCAGCGTCAGGCTTGACTTGGCCGCATGGGTATGGGGCACCCCCTGGGCCATTTTCAGTGCTTTACCGAAAAATACCGCCAAGGTGATGTCGCTAAAGCCCCTTTTCGCAGCTGCCGCCAATGACAGCTTAAAAAAATCACCGATCTGGATGAACGCTTCCGGCGTAATTCCACCCCAGCAATCCTGCGCGAACCGCTCACTGCGGCGTCCAGTCGTCAGCACCACCCGGTTCAGGCCGCAAGCACGCGCCACAGACAGGGCCGATTCTATGGTGGCGATGAAGGCATCATGAGACATGGGCCGGACGACACCGGTGGTTCCCAGGATGGAAATACCGCCAAGTATTCCAAGTCGGGCGTTCAGGGTTTTCTCAGCCAGTTTTCTGCCCTGAGGCACGAATATCTCAGTGCGTACCGTACCGTTAAAATGGTATTGTTTCAGTATTTCCTCGATGGCTTGGGTAATCATTTTTTTGGGGCCCGGGTTAATTGCCGGCTGTCCCGGTTCGACTTCCAGGCCGGGTTTGGTGACACGTCCCACGCCTTCACCGCCACTGATGATGATTTGCGGCCGGTTACCGGTCCCGCAACCCCCATCCAAAGCCACCAGTGCGACCCTGGCGCCGATTTCGGCCTTGTGGGTCACATCCGGGTCGTCGCCGGCATCTTTGATCACACTGCAAATTACTTCGCCACTTTTCCGGAGACTGCACCTATGGATGGCAATCATAATGTTTGCACCGGTGAGCAGCCTGATCCGAACCCTGGAAGGCTTTTTCCCCTCCAAAATCATGCGAAGTGCGCCCTTGGTGGCGGCCGCTGCTGCGGTTCCGGTCGTAAATCCCGAGCGAAGTTTTTTGGTCGTTTTTATGCCCATCTGTAATGGTTCACCGCAGAGACGCGAGGGACGCTGAGGGTAAATTTTTTATTGCTTTCCGTTAATCCGCTAAAAACCCCAGCGGACCAGGAAAGACGAAAAGCAGTACGCGCTATTTGAAAAAAGGAAAATCATCTTCCTTTCGCGTTCTCTGCGTCTTGCGGTGAATTATCTCGCTCCCAAAAAAAGAAGATAAACCATAAAATTGCGTCCTTTTTCGCCGCAGAAGTCACCAGCTTAGCCGAGATAATAATAAAGTATGCCCACAACCATAAGGCTGATTATCCGAAACCCCTGTCCCAGCAATAAAATTTGACTGCCCATTTTGGGCGAATAAATTCCGATATATCGCGGCAGCTGGTGCCGGAGGGTCCGCATTGGAAATGCCAGGATATTTCCGATCAGCAAGGCGATGACGGTTTGTTTGATGGTCAGAACACCTGCTTCAAGCAATGCCCCGGCCGCCGCAAAGCCGGATGTGAATTCAGCCGCAAAACTGAGAATAATCACCGACAAAGATTCCATGGGCATAAAGGCCGTAACGACAAAACCGGACAGGGTTTCACGCAACAACTGAAACAAGCCCATGGCGTTAAGGATATACACCAAAATATAAATCGGGACCACGTACACTGCAATTCCGGCAATTCGACGGGGTAGGCGCGATTTAATCTGTTGCCATACGTCTCTATACTTCTTTTGTTTGCGGGATAATTCTACCGATTCTGCATGTCCGTCTTCAATGGCAGCCGGTGAAAGCTTAAAATGCCCGTAAACCAGAAACAACACAGTTCGCAGGATGGCCGCTGAAAATGTAATTAAAAAATATATTCCTCCGGCCCAGCCGGTGAGTGGAATGACGATAAAAAATGTCGTCGGCAGATGGAGGAAAAACACCGGCAGTTGATTGATAAAATTTGACAAATACAACTGCTTGCGTGTGATTTTACCATCTTGGTAGGAGTTCAGCAGCATCGCATTGGCGGCCACGCCGGAAAAAAAGGCCGCCGTAAATGCTGCGCCGCAATGATCGCCGAGTCGCCCGAATCGAAAAAGCGGCCGGGCCAAAGCAGCCAGCGTTTTTGTCCATCCGGTAGCTTCAATGACCTGTCCGATGATGAGGCCGATGCTAATCAACAACATCAGACGTGTCAGCGGCCACAAAAGCCTGGTAAGGCTTTGGCGAATGTTCAGATCCGGGATTAGAATAACGCCGCTTAGAAGGATCAGGCCGGATATCGTCAGCGATAGAATTAGGGACCGGAAAACAGGTCTATCCGTCTGAGAGGCCATTTTTCTTGTTCTGTTTTGCGATGATCAATGTCCAGTAATCGGGCGCACAACGACTCAATTCTTCAATATCCCGCACGATTTCCTCATTCGGCTGGCCGCAGCTTTTGACACCCACACAGCTTGGATAGTCTCCGATTTCATCGATGGCCGCCTTGATATCCGTCACATTGCGGTATGCTTTTAAAAAGACGACATTTTCCGGTTTTGCGGCCAGCTCCCGCAACCGGTCGCCGCCCAGGGCGCCGGATACCACCATAAGCGACTCTTCACCTTCCACCAGGGGTGTATTTAACCTGGCGGCTGAAGCCTGGTATGAGGTGATCCCCGGAACCGTTAGAACGGCGATATGGGGCGCCGTGTCTTGAATATGTCGCAAAATATACCCGTAGGTCGAATACGTCAGGGAGTCGCCCAAGGTTAAGAACGCCACATTTTTCCCTTTTTCAAGCTCGGCGATTATCGTTTGGGAATGATTCCGCCAGGCCTCACGGGTCTTGTATTTGTCCCTGGTCATCGGGAAACGGAGCATCTTTACCGCAGCATTTTCCGGAATATGAGGTCTGGCGATGTTTACCGCCAGGCTGTGGTTGTTCTTGGTGGAGGCGGCTGCAAATACAATATCCACCTGATTGAGAATTTTTACAGCCTTTAGTGTAATTAAATCGGGATCGCCCGGCCCCACTCCGATGCCGTACAGGGTTCCGGTCTTTTTTTCCATGATGCCCTCAAAATTCGTTTTGATGGTTTTGATCGTTTAGATCGTTGATGGTTGACTGGACGATTAGAGGATTACATCGAGTCACTCCGCCTTCCCCATTCCGCATTCCCAATTCAACGATCCCTATGCTTCTCCGGCCAGTATCGCCAGCGCATTGACCACACTGGCGGCCACATTTGATCCCCCTTTGCGGCCCACGTTGGAAATATACGGGGTGTCCATTTCCATAAGTGCCGCCTTTGACTCGGCGGCATTGACAAAGCCCACCGGTAATCCGATAATCAAAGCCGGATGGGCCTTTTTTTCACCAATCAGTTCAATCAGGCGCAACAGTGCCGTGGGTGCATTGCCGACGACATAAATGCCGTCTTTCATTTCGAGAAGGGCCGCATCCACTGCAGCTTTTGCCCGGGTGCTGCCGTCTGCTTTCGCTTTTTCGTGGATCAGGGGATCATCCATATAACATTTCAACCGACCACCGTAAGTTTCGATCTCCTGTTTTCGAATCCCGACCCGGGCCATATTTGTATCCGTAATGACCATTTCGCCGTTTCGAATTGCTTCAATTCCAGCGGATACGGCATGGGGGTGGAAACGGACCATTTCCTTGAATTCGAAATCAGCCGTGGTATGAATCATGCGACGGACTATGGACCACTGCTGAGTGCTGAAATGATGCGTTCCGGCCTCTTGGTCGATGATCTGAAAGCTTGAACGTTCAATTTCATCAGGTTTCATAATTCTATTTCCTTTGCTGCCGGTACATCCGGCAATTTTCTACGAAGCACCTGGCGGCATCGGGTTGGCTGCCAAAATGCAGGTGATTGTAACTTCCCAGGGTATGATGGATGACATATCCTTCCGGCGCCTTATCCATGCCGGATCTGTCTGAAATTGAATATGCGGTTGATGCCTCCCGCGACAGGTTAATCAGTTCGGAATAATGAAACTCGTGCCCCCGAAGGGTCATACCCGAATTGCCGATAACGGTATTGCGGGTCAGGGTAATTTCGCGATATCCAAGGGCCTTAAGGCGTGCAAACATTCTGGTTGCGAAGGGAAAACAACCGCTCATTCGATATCTATGATTATTTAGATCAATCAACTCGTCACACAGATACATGAAACCGCCGCATTCACCGTAAATCGGCATGCCGTCAGCGCTGTTTTCTTTAACCTGGTTTTCCAGGACCGTATTTTCGGCAAGCTTTGCGGCAAATAGTTCCGGATACCCTCCTCCAAAATAGAGCCCATCGAGGTTTTCCGGGAGATTACGGTCGGCCAGCGGCGAAAAAAAGACGAGTTCCGCCCCCTGACGTTCCAGCAATTCAAGATTGTCCGCATAGTAAAAGCAAAATGCATTGTCCCGGGCCACTGCGATGCGCACCATTTTTTCAATTCGAGTATGCTGCCTTCCCTGGGTTTGCTTGGGCAGGGCGATGTCCGTCAAATTGTTTAACAGCGAATCCAGATTAATGCTTTCTTCGATAAGATCCGCCAGCCTATCGATGCTCTCTTGCGCCAAGGGGTGATCTTCCCGGGTGACAAGGCCCAGGTGTCTTTCCGGAATGGCAATGTCCTTATTTCGAAGGATGCCCCCCAAGCAGGGCATCTCATTGCGATCCTGCACCGCTTCTTTTAAATATTTCAGATGCCGGCTGCTGCCCAGGTTGTTGAATATGACACCGGCAAATGTCAGTTCCGCGTCAAACTGTTCAAAACCCATGACGACAGCAGCAGCGCTGCGGGCCATGCTGGCCGCATCCACCAGCAAAATTACCGGAAGGTCCAGCCATTTGGCCATTTGAGCGGTCGAACCGGCCTCACTTCTGCCGTCATAACCGTCAAATAGTCCCATCACACCTTCGACCACGGCAATATCGGCGTCTTGCGTGCATGTTGTAAAAGTATCCAGATTGAATTTTTGGGGCAACATCCAACCGTCTAAATTTCTACAGGCAACGCCGGCAATCCTGCTGTGATGACCTGGATCGATGAAGTCGGGGCCCACTTTAAACGGTGCAACTTTCAGACCCCGCTTGACCAGCGCCGCCATCAGTCCCAGAGTGATGGTGGTTTTACCACAACCGCTTTTAGTTCCGGCAATGACGATTCCCTTAATTTTTAGCTCCTTTGGCTGCTGGTGCCGCCCAATCGACAATTTGTCGCCGATGTTTGCTATCTAATTTGATTTCCATTTACGACGGACAATCGATTTTTCTGTCCGAATCGTAGCACCCGTGCCGTTGAACCCTGAATGTTTACAAAAATCATTTAAAAACGGCTTGCTCTCTCAATAATTTTACCCGGTAGGAATCAAAAACATCCGGATACAGAATCCTGCCGATCTCATAAATCCCTTCCAGCAACCTTAACGTGGGTCGTGAAACAATTTGTTCATCGATGATATAGATTTGATTGTCGTCGACAGCCTTGATGGCATTAAAGCCGGGTTCGTTTTTAATCATCGATACCGTGGTCCGGTTCATGGTACCCGATTGGGCCAGGTATACATCAATTTGCGCTGCACGTGACAGAATGCGTTCTTTCCCGTAGGCGGCAATATTGGTTTTTCTGACCGGCGTGGCGTCGCCGGCAACGTTGATTCCGCCGGCAGTTTCCAGGGCAAATATCGCCATGGAATCCGGTGAAAATGTTTTCAACTTACTGTGAACGGATTCAAAATAGACCCTTTTTTTCACCGCTTTTGAGGATGTAAGGGCCTCCAGATACAAGGAAATATTTTGGAAATGCGATATCATATCAGAAGCCTGTGTTCGCCTGCCCGTTAAAATACCGAGGATTTTCCAATACGTATACATTTCGCGGACGGTTGCCGGCTGCAAGGACACGACCGCAATGCCGCTGTTCTCCAATCGCGTCACAAATTGCGGATACCCCCGATCGATCATGGGACGAACAACTACCAGATCCGGACGGGCAGCTAAAAACTTTTCAGGATCATCGTGATATGAGAACACCGGTTTGGTTAACGCCCGTGCTGGATAACTTTCATGGCGGGTGACACCAATGATCTCCTTGTCAAGTCCCAGGCTGAAGAGATTTTCGGTGTGGGCGCCGTAAAGGGAAATAATTCGGTTGTACGGTTTATCGACCACGATCCTTCTGCCGGATTGATCGATCACCGCATTTGGGCTTTCAGCCCGAAATTGACCGCCCGCCCTTGCCGGGACGGACAGGATACAAATCGAGATAAGGATGATCGCTGTCCGGAATCGATTGGTTTTGAGTGGAATATTTTTTTTCATAAGTTTTTTTTGAAAACCACCTGCAAAGAGCCGGAATAGGATTCCGCATAGACCTTGGCATCCACGTTGAAAACTTTGCGTATCGTATCCGGATTCAGCACGTCCCCGGTGGCACCGTGGGTAACGATACATCCCCTGGACATGAATACCAGATAATCGCAGTACACCGCCGCCAGGTTTATATCCTGCATGACGGAAATGACGGTTCTGCCCTGTTGCGTCATGCGTCTTTCACAGATATTTAGCAGGCTGATGGAGTGATTGATATCGAGGTTGGATGTCGCCTCGTCCAGAATCAGCACGTGCGCGCTCTGCGCCAATGCCCGGGCGAAAACCACCCGTTGTCTTTCGCCACCGCTCAGCTCGGTGATGAATCGATCGGTAAATTCGCTCACCTCCGTTTTTTCCATGATGTCCTGCACAATGTTGACATCCTCGGCGGAAGGGGCGGAAAATCTTGGAATATGCGGATAACGTCCCATCATGACCACTTCTTTTACCGTAAAGGGAAAATTAATATAAAAATTCTGGGGCACCAGCGCAATTTCCTGCGATAACTCTTTTGTTGAATAAGTCCCAAGATCCCTGTCTTTATATGCGATCCTTCCGGCTGTGGGCCGGCGATGTTTGGCCAGCAGATCCAGTAAGGTGGTTTTCCCGCACCCGTTGGGACCGATAATGCCGCAGAACATGCCCGGCGCAATGGAGATGGAGATGTCGTCAATGACTTTATCCCCTGAATAAGAGAAACTCACGCCGGTCAGTTCAAAGGGCATCGCTCACGTCGCGTAATTCAAATTAAAGATGCATCGGTTATCGTTCAATGCCTTTCGCGGGCTGTTACAATACCTTTCGCATTCTCTGTTGTTTGCGGAAAATATAGCAGAAAAAGGGTCCCCCGATCAGCGCCGTCAACACGCCGATGGGTATTTCGGACGGCAAAACAGCCCGCGTGATGGTATCGGCGATCAGCAATAAAATAGCCCCTGCTAAAAGTGACATGGGAATCAGCCGCCGGTTGTCCGGTCCGGTGAGCAATCTCATCATATGGGGCACCAAAAGCCCCACAAAACCGATGATCCCCGACACCGACACGCAAATCGCCGCAACCAACGATGCTGTTACCAGCAGGAAAATGGTTACTTTTCTTGTATCCACACCGAGAGAGGACGCTGTTCGATTTCCCAATGACAACAGGTTCATATCCCGCGCGAAGAACATGAAGGCTAAAAAGCCGAATAAAATAAATAAAAAAGTTAGACCGACATCGGTCCAGGTTTTCGATCCAAAGCTTCCCATGAGCCAGAAAATGATGACCGCAACCTGTTCGTCGGCGACATACTTTAAAAAACTGATGCCGGCCGATAAAATGGCGGCCACGATGATGCCGGAAAGGATCAGGTTGTTCGAAGAAAGTCCTCCGCTGGAAGATGAAAGATATACGACGAACAACAATGTCAAAGCAGCGCCGACAAATGCAAACAAAGGAACTGAGTATGATCCCATCATTTCGATATTGAACAAAATCGCCAGCGAGGCACCGAAGGCGGCGCCGGCAGACACCCCCAGCGTATAGGGATCTGCCAGCGGATTTAACAGAATGCCCTGGAACACGACACCGGATATAGCCAATCCTGCACCGACGACGGCGGCCGATAAAATCCTGGGCAAGCGCACATCCATCACCACAACCGGAAAGATTGAATCCACTCCCTCGAGAAGATTCGATTGCCCGCTTATTTTTGCAAAAATAATCTTTACCACAGTCGCAGGGGCCATCTGTATATACCCCATCCCGGTTGAGACAATAATCACCGCACCCAGGAAAACTGCCAGCAGGGCAAATTGAACTATCGCTTCCTGCTGCAACTTTTTTCTGAATCGGCTTTTTTTCTGACGTTTTCGGAACGGCATTGGTACCCTCAACAAAAAAACCCTTCAAGCCTTTTCGGCTTGAAGGGTTGCACCCAGTTTGCTTGGCCCTTATTTTTCTGTTACCCTAACTCTGTCCCGACGCAGAGCTGCGGTGATTCGTTCCGGCAGGTCTTCTGGCTTCCCCGCCCTTCCAGCAACCTTCCCATCACGATCTTTCGAGACAGTGGCATATTCTAACTGAAAGAGTTCCCTTTTCGTTCAGAACGAAAAGGGCGGGGTCACAGCGGCGGGACCACCCCCGATTTTCACGGGATTCCCTATTAAGCTCCTGAGAGCACCAAAACGATATTGGTGAATTTACTATTAAATATACCTTTTATCAAGAAAAAAATAAAAAATGTCGCCGGATGGGTTTTTTGGGGTATCAGGAAGATGGAAAGGGGAGCAGTAGATTATAAACCCAAACTGCTAAATGATGAACTCGGATGGCTGGACACCAAACAGAGCAGGATTGTACGTTTTTGAAATGCTGCGCTTGTATTTGCCGTCGGAAGGTTCGCGTTCAGAAAGGTCCACGGTTTCACCGCGTGTATAGCCCTGACCATCTGCAGGGATCAATATTGTCACCAAAGGATAAACGCCGTCGCCTTCTGCGGGGTTTTCGCACACAAGTCCTATTTCTCCGGTGTTCAGCTCCACCAGGGTTCCAACCGGATAAACGCCGAGCATGTTGATGAAGGCTTTGAGCAAAATCGGGTC
>Ga0210365_10030528_pt1 | contig 13475 bp, 14 predicted proteins | sample S637metaT_FD_159655 | JGI IMG/M metagenome (GOLD analysis project Ga0210365, IMG submission 159655) | Metatranscriptome of estuarine sediment microbial communities from the Columbia River estuary, Washington, United States - S.637... | ecosystem: Environmental > Aquatic > Marine > Intertidal...
CGGGCATTCTTATGCATGTTCATTCGGCTGGACTCCTTGAGAAAACCGGGGGTTTGGCGATTCCCAGTTTCTCAAATCCAGTCCGAATGAACAGAAACAACCTATTGGGCCATCACAGCTAGATCACGCAGGCCGAAAGGCGATCGATGGCCACCCCCCGCAGGGAGAGGCCCTTGGTTACCTGACCCACGAAGCCCTCGGGGCCCGCCACATACACGTCGAATTTGGAGATATCGGCGTAATCTTCAGTGAGGCGCGACACCACCTTGTCCGCGGTCGGACCCCAATCGCTTCCACGGTCGGCCAGGAGGGCGGTGTAGCTGAAATTGTCCAGGGCATCGGCCCAGGCGCGGCAGAGGTTGGCGAGGTAGTGCCCGTCCGAGCCGGTCGCCAACCGATACAGGTGGATTCGATCGGATTCGTCCGCCGCCATGGCGTGTTCCACCAGGCTCTTTACCGGCGCAAATCCCGCGTCGCAGGCGATGAACAATAATGGGTGCTGGCCACCCTGCCTGAGAACGAAGTCGCCCCAGGGACCACGCACGGTCACGGTGTCTCCGCTGCGCAGCCCGCCCGCGAAGACCCGCTCCGCGAAGATCCCGCCGGCTTCCCGATCCAGGTGAAACTGCAGATTTCGGTCATCGCAGGGGCAGCTTGCGATGGGCAGGATCGCTTCGCCGCCCGCCGGGAAGCCGAGGGTTACGCTCTGCCCGGCGAGAAAGCGCAGGCGGCTCGATCGCGGAGTCTGGAGGTGGAGCAGCATCACCCGGTCTGTCAGGGGCGCGGCGGTCTTCACCCGGGCGGCGATCTGCTGTTCCGGGATGTCGGCGGGACCGCCGGCCTCCAGGGCCTCGATCACCAGGTCGGACACCGGTGTGTGGGAGCACAACAGGCAATAGCCCTGGATGCGCTCCATTTCGGAGAGCTGGTAGTCGTGGTGGCGGATCTTCTGCACCTGACCGGCCACCACGCGTGCCTTGCAGAGCCCGCAACTGCCGCTCGAGCAGCCGAAGTTCAGCGGAATGCCCGCCCGCAGCGCGGCGTCGAGAATGGAATCGTTGCCTTCCACGAAGAACTCGTGGCGACTCGGATGCAGGACAACGTGGGCGGACATTACCTTTAGCATATCATCCATGACGGCCAGCGCATCCGTCGGTGGCAACTCCCCCAGGGTCCGTTCCAGCTCCTCTTGCAGGAGGCTTCCGAGACGCTCCAACGCGCGCCGGGTCTCGCTTCCGGCAGAAGCGGCTTCCTCCTCGATACGCTCCTGCAGCCGGACCACCATGGCGTGGTAGCGCTGGAGATGGGCCCGGACATCGGCAAGGTCCCGGCTCTGCTCGAACAGGCGTTCCGCCAGCACCAGGGAGTTCGGGAGCGCTCGCTCGCGCACCCGCTTGCCGAACGCCTCCTCCTTGAGGGTGGTGAGCCGCTCCAGCATGGCGTCATCTTCCAACCGGGCCGAGGGATACGCTCTCAGCAGGTCCTCGGAGGCGACCATACCGTCGAAGGAGGGGAGTTCCCCGTCCTTGATTCGTTTCTGCAGCGCGGCGCGGGTAACTCCGATGAGGCGCGCCGCCCGGGAGAGGGTGAGCAGCTGGGACATTCGGGAATGTGCGGTGGGTCGGGGAGGGAGCCCCCGTGTCACCCTAGTATCGCACAGCGCATGGGCGGGCTTCCATCGCCGGCGCCCGGCGCTTGTTCAGAGCCGGGCGGCGAGAATTCGGGCGACGTCGTCGTCGGTGAGCGCCACGGGGTTGGTCCTCATGCTCGAGCCGCGGCAGTCGGCCACCACGCGGGGGATGTCCGCATCCGAAACGCCGAGACTCGAAAGGCTCGGGAGGCCAAGCCGCCGGGTCCAGGTATCGAGGGTATGCAGTAGGAATACCCTTGCGCCCACCTCGTCCACGTGAGATCGGCCGCGGAACAGCCGTCCCGCCTGGGCGTACTTAGCGAGGGCCGGGTTCTGGGGGTCCCGGGCTTCCATGACCTCGATGTTGACCCGGGTCGCCGCCGCCATGAGGGTGCCACAAACCACGCCGTGGGGGATCGAGAAAAAGGCGCCCAGGGGCGCCGCGAGTCCGTGGACTGATCCCAGTCCGGTTTGCGCCAAGGTAATACCTGACACCAGGGCCGCGTAAGCCATTTTCTCGCGTCCTTCGGCGGCGTTTGAATTGCCTTCATACCATGCCAGCAGGCCGTCGCGCACAGCGCCCATGCCGGAGAGGGCCAGGGCGTCGGTGTAAGGACCGGCTCTGGTGGAGACGAAAGACTCCAGCAACTGGGTGAAGGCGTCCAGGCCGTTGGCCGCAATCAGGGCCGGGGGACAACTGGCGAGAAGATCCGGATCCACCACTGCGTATTCGGGCACCAATTTCTCGTCCCGGAACGACTTCTTAAACCCCTGGGGGCCGGGGACGGAGAGCACGGCGTTCTTGGTCGCCTCCGAACCCGTGCCCGCGGTCGTGGGAACCGCGATAAAGGGCGTTGGCGGCCCCTGGTAAGGGTGCTCGGGACCGACGCCCTCCAGGTGATCCATGACCGAATTCCCGGGCTTCAGCAACCCCGCAATGGCCTTGGCCGCGTCCAGCACGCTGCCGCCGCCGATTCCCAGGACGCATTCGATCCCCGCGCCGCGCAGCTCCGTCAACGCATCATCCACCAACTTGGGGGAAGGTTCTCCGCTAACGCGGAGGGTCTCCCAGGAGAAGCCTGCGGCACTCAGCGCCGCGGCGAGCCAGGCGCCCTGAGGGGATTCGCTGAAGGAGCGTGCCCCGGTGACTAGCAGCAGGTGCTTGCCATAGCGGGCCGCGATGTCGGGTAGCTTGCGGTGGCTATCAGACCCGAACTCGATTCGGGGCAGTCGTGCCACAGAAAAGGAATGGCGCATGCCCGAATTCTGGCGGGGAGGCTTGAACCGGGCAAGGCGAATGACCTACTCGCAAAAATGAAACGGGGCGGGAAATTCCCGCCCCGCCGTTGCCGATGGAGATCTCGATCCGGAGAAAAATCAGCCCTCGTCGTAACCCACATCAACCGGATTGTCCAGGATAGCATTCACTCGGCTGCCCCGAACCTGGGATTCCAGGATCTCGACGTGCTCTTCGCTGCGGACTTGGGGTTCCATGCTGCGTCTCCTTTCAAGAGTGGTCAAAGCCGACAAAATTCATCGGGTATGCGCAATCTACCGGCGTACTGATAAAAAATCAACATGTATGGATTAATGGTTTTTATGATGATCTCAGGATAAATAAAATTTCTTTGATATAATATATTATTAATAATGACTTGAAGAGCAAAATTAATGTAGATTATAGATATGCCGTTTCCCTCAAATGGCACCCTCGACGAATTGGATCAGATCCTGCAGAAAGCGTTCGCGCTGCCACTGGTGAGGTGAATGGTCTGTTCCTTCGTATACTTGGAGCTTTGCCCGGGGCATGCGCTGGGCCAGATATCGGGCAGTCTCCAAGTGGTAAAAGTTGCTTTCACCGCCGAATACCAGCAAGGTAGGGATATCTATTTTGTCCAGGACATCACGGTAGTCGGCTTTGGTCAAGCTTTGCCACGTCTCGATCAATGGCACCGGGTCCAGGCGCTTCAGGTCCCTGCGGCATTTCTGCCAAGCGCGGGCGTTCCGCCCATACGAGTGACGCGCCCGGCTGTTGAGGCCGTGGGCTGCGAGCCGCAGCACCGCCTCGGCGAAGTCGTCGTGCAAGTCGGCCACGAACGCGCGTGATCGCTCCTCATCGAAGTCGCCGTAAATGCCCAGGGACCACTCGTCATCCGTCACCAGGCAGGGCGACTGGTCGATCAGGCATAGCCGGCCCAACCGGCGGGTTCCGTGGTGGCGGATGTATTCCCACAGGGTCAGGGCGCCCATGGAATGCCCCACCGCCGTCACTTCGTCCAGCCTGTAGTGGTCCAGAAGGTTCTTCAGGTCCCGGGCCATGCGCTCCACCGTAGGGCGCGTTGGACGGGTCAGGGCGTGGCCTCCATGTCCCCGGGCGTCCCAGCGATATACCTTGTGTCGCCGGGCCAGTGCCGGCAAGAGAGGAGCCCACTCCAGGTGGCTCGCTGTCCAGCCGTGGAGCATGACAATGGGCGGACCCTCGCCAGAAACCGCCACGTGCACACGCTCCCCGTCGTCGGCGACGAAATGGGTCAGCATCGTCCGCTATTGTCTTGCGCCCAGGCTCCAGTGGGAAGGCCTGCCTGACTCGGACCTGGATGCTATGGAACACCGGGTGCTCAACGGGCTCTCACCCAAGAAGGAGGGGCTGGTATGCCGGGCATCCTGTTCGATCTCGACGGCGTTTTCTACGTCGGGGGCGATCCCATTCCGGGCGCCGCAGACGCGCTGGCGTGGGTGTGCGGCCGCCGCATTCCCCACTGCTTTCTGACCAATACCACCTCGCGTCCGCGCAGCGCGCTGGCCAGCAAGCTGGCCGGGATCGGCATCACGGTGGAACCCGACGCCATTCTCACACCGCCGGTGGCGGCGTCGCGCTGGATCCGGGAACACGTGGAGGGCAGCGTGGCGCTCTTTGTTCCCAAGGCCACCCGGGCCGAGTTCCAGGAGCTGCCCTTGGCGAAGGGTGAGGACCGGGAAAAGGTCGGTGCCGTCGTTCTGGGGGACCTTGGGGAGGATTGGGATTTTTCCACCCTCAACCGCGCGTTTCGCTTCCTGATGCGGTACCCGAGGCCTTCGCTGATTGCCCTTGGCATGACGCGCTACTGGCAGGCGCCCGAAGGTCTTCGCATCGACGTGGGACCCTACGTCAAGGCCCTGGAGTACGCTGCCAGGGTGGAACCAGTGGTGCTGGGCAAACCGGCCAGAGCGTTTTTTGACATCGCGCTATCCAAGATTGGCTGCGCCGCAGGCGAGTCGGTCATGATTGGCGATGACATCCGGGGCGACATTGCCGGGGCGCAGGCTACGGGGATCAATGGCATTCTGGTGAAGACCGGCAAATTCCGCCCAACCGATCTCCAGGGTGACGTCCGGCCGACCGCGGTGCTTGACTCGGTCGCGGAATTGCCGAGGTGGTGGAACGAGCGGTACGGGGCGGCCTCGCGTCGCGTCCGCCCGTGACCGGACGAGGAATTGGCTACACTGGGGGCCATCGGGGCCCTTCCAGGGCGCAACGATTCGAGGATGCCGATCCCCATGACCCTTGACCCCAAGACCGTCGAAATCCTGTCCGCTGTCACGACCGCGACCATTACCACGATCCTGCTCAAGAAGGGACTGCGCAACGTCTGGATGCGCGGTGCCCGGCCCCTGAATTCCGCGTCGCAGCGCCGTGTCGGAAGAGCCTTCACGCTGCGTTTCGTGCCGGCCCGGGAGGATCTGGCCACGCCCGAGTCCTGGTCCAGCCCGCGTTCTACCCGGGCCGCCATAGAGTCCATGCCGGAGGGCTGTGTCGCCGTGGTCGATGCCATGGGCGTCACGGATGCCGGGATTTTTGGAGACATTCTCTGCGCGCGCATGAAGTACCGGGGGGTCTCCGCCCTGGTCACCGACGGCGTGGTGCGGGATGCGGCAGGGGTGCTTGCCACGGAACTGCCTGTGTGGTGCCAGGGCGCCGCCGCTCCGCCATCGGTGGCGGGGCTCACCTTCGTGAACTGGCAGGAGCCCATCGGCTGCGGCGGCGTGGCGGTGTTTCCAGATGACGTGGTGGTCGCCGACTTGGACGGCGCGGTCGTCATCCCCGCCGGGCTGCTGGACCACGTGCTCTCCACGGCGCCCGAGCAGGAGCGCATGGAGGGCTGGATCATGGAGCAGGTTTTGGAGGGGGCACAGCTTCCGGGCCTGTATCCGATGAACGAGGAGACCCGGGCGCGTTATGAGGCAATGCGCGGACGGAACGACAAATCGTCTTGATCGAGATTTCCCTTAACTAGATACGGAGCCAGTTGACCCCATGATCACCTATCTCTACTGGGGCGCAGTCATCGCGCTCGTCATCGTCGCCATGTCGATCTTCGCCGGCCGCTTGAACAATCTTCGGGCGGCGCTCATATCGTCAGGTCTGGTTCTTCTGATCGGCTGGGTAGCCTATTACTTCTATTTCGAGCAGGTGTTCGTGAAGCGCTTTGGTGGCGTGATGGCGATTGCAGTGCCCGAAGGGCAGCACCACATCGCTGCCACCTGGAAGGAGGACAATCTCTGGGTCGAGAACTACGACCCGGTGGCCAATACCTGCATTTTCTCCGAGTATTCCCGCGGCAATCTGCTGCAGGGAAAGGTCACGATCAAGAACTGCAATCCGCTGATGCCGAAGATGCCGGCCGCCGAGGCTGGGGCGACGATGACCCAGTAGCGAAAACGGACCGAACGGCGGTCATGCTACGGACGAGAGATTATTGACAGGCCGTTCGCAGGATTCCCCGGGTAAAGAAAAAAGGCCGCGATTGCGGCCCTTTGAGGATCGCACGAAATTCGCGTCAGGATTTCTTTGCCTGGACTCCGGGTTCCTCGCTACGCACGATCGGGGACTCGTCCTTCACCTTGCGAGTGAATTTCCAACCCTTCGGCGTATTCACGAAGGCGTAACCGGTCGGCTGGTCGATGAAGACGTCGAACGATCCGGTCTTGGATTTCGCGAAGGCGTCCGCCGATACGACCCGGTTGCCGTAGCTGGGTTCGTCGCCGGCCCGGGCGGCGCCACTGATGGCGAAGGCGGCGAAGGTGCAAAGGGCAATGGCTAGTTTCATGATGTGGCTCCTTTCCTAATCAAAAAGGGTTGCCGAGGGCCGGGTGTGCTGTTATGCAGCAGAAAGGGTTCCCATCGGCAGTGCCCGACTTAACGAGCAGATGCCGTGCATTCTAGGGCAATGATGCGGCGTCGCACCAATATTATGTACTGATGCGAACCATAAGTCCCAACTTATGTATCTCCCGTCTGTGACGGACCCTTTGCCCGCCTGCGGCACTAGAGATGGGAGACGCGCTCATGGCAGCAGGCTTCGGCGACCCCCTGCCGTGAGCTGGAAGGGTTCCCAGGTGCCTCTCTCCTCCCGGCACAAGCCGTAGCGGAACGGCATGTGGTCTCTGCCGGGAATCAGGAATCGAAGATCTTGGAACCAGACGCAGGTGGAGGGATTGCCGCGGTCGATCCGGTACAAGGCCGGAAACCTGGCAAACCAGCGGTAGAAGCCAAAGGCTGGCGCTTCCCAGGCCTCGCGAGCCACCCGGGCTTCCTCCTCGGACCAGCCGAAACGTGTTTCCGCGATCCATGGTGCCGTCGCAACGGGATGAATATGGGCGGCAATTCGGTCCAGCAGGTTTGCTTGCGGCGACTCCGGGGCCGGTGGGGTCCGACGCAGCAGATTCACCTGGGCATGGTGATATTGCCCGTCGTTTTCCACCACGATCATCCAGTTGAAAGGGGAAAGGGGGCGAGGAACGGCCCCCACTGACGTGGCCGGCAGCCCGTGAGATCCCGCGTACGCGCGGCCGATGCCTTCGGCCTCGTGCTTGAGGTAGGCCTGGAGCCCCACATAGCCCGCCAGCGCGAGGCTCGCTGCGACGCCTGGCACCCGCGTTTTGCGCCAACCCAATGAGAAAAGAAGCCCGGCGAGGATGATGCCGGTGAACCAGAGGTCGATGATAAAGGTGGTGCCCAACGCAAAGCGCGTGTTGGAAAGCGGGGCTAGGATCATGGTCCCGAAGGATGTGATCCAGTCCCCGGCGATGTGCACCCCGATTCCCAGGGCGCTGATCATGAAGTAATCGCGCCAACCCCCGCGATTTCGGAATGCCGCGACAGCGAGCCAGGCCAGCAGTGACGCCCAGAACGGAAGCATCAGGATGGAATGGGTGATCCCCCGATGCTGGGTGAGGTAGGCAATCGGGGAAACCAATGTCAGGAGCACGTCCCCGTCCGGGAACGCTGCAGCGGCCGTTCCCAACGCCACCCGCTGCCAAACCGGGATAGAGGCTGAACTCGGCTCGGCAGGCGCGCTGGCCCGGGCCGCCAAGGCACCGGAAAGGGCATGGGTGAGGGTATCCATGGGTCGGCCACCAACCTAGACCGAGGGTAACGAGATTTGTTCGGCCGGATTCCACCTCTAACATCCAGTCCGTTCAGGATTGCCATTTTCCCCGAGGTATTGATTTTCGAAAGTCGCCAGAATTCCGGAGCCCCTGTCGGCGTTTGGCGGCTACCGGGTCGGGTTGACAGTAGCTCACCTCGCCGGTCTGCCGGTTTCATGGTCGCAGTCGGAAGGTCGGGATGCCGCAAGGCAAGAAATGGCCGAAGAAAGCCAACCCAGCCTTATATGTGTAGACTACGGGCCGTTTTTCAGTTTCGAGTACACGGCGCAGTGGGGAGGCAATTTGCAGACATTCCGAATCGCAGTTATTCCTGGTGACGGCATCGGGAACGAAGTCGTGCCGGAAGGCATCCGGGTGCTGGACGCGGCGGCGTCAAAATTCGGCTTCCGGTTTCATTGGGATGAGTTCGACTGGAGCTGCGGGCACTACGCCAAGCATGGCCGAATGATGCCCGGGGACGCCCTGGACCAGATCCGCCGGCACGATGGGATCTTTCTGGGAGCCGTGGGCTGGCCCACGGTTCCGGATCATGTGTCCCTGTGGGGTCTGCTGATACCTATCCGCAGGGAATTCCGGCAATACGCCAACGTCCGCCCGGTGCGGCTGATGCCGGGTGTCCCGTCACCCCTGGCAGGCCGCAAGGTCGGCGATATCGACTTCATCGTGGTGCGCGAAAACAACGAGGGCGAGTACTCGTCCATCGGTGGGCGAATTTTCGACGGCACCGACCAGGAGACCGTGATCCAGGAGACGGTGTTTACCCGGCGGGGGGTGGATCGGATTCTGCGCTATGCCTTCGAACTCGCTCAGACCCGACCAAAAAAGCATGTGACCTCCGCCACTAAGTCCAACGGCATTTCCATCACCATGCCTTACTGGGATGAGCGCTTTGCCGCCATGGCCTCGCGGTATCCGGGTACCCGTGTGGACCAGTACCACATCGATATCCTGACCGCCCATTTCGTGCAGCACCCGGACTGGTTCGACGTGGTGGTGGGTTCCAACCTTTTCGGAGACATCCTCTCGGACCTGGGGCCCGCCTGCACCGGAACCATCGGCATAGCGCCTTCGGCAAATCTGAACCCGGAGCGGGAGTTTCCGTCCATGTTCGAGCCGGTGCACGGCTCGGCGCCCGACATCGCCGGGAAAGGGATCGCCAATCCCATCGGGCAGATCTGGTCCGGGGCGATGATGCTGGAGCACCTCGGTCAGAAGGCGGCGGCGGAAGCGATCCTGAACGCCATCGAGACCGTGCTCGCGGCGGGCCCCCGCACCCGTGACATGGGCGGGCGCGCGGGAACCGAGGAAGTGGGAAAGGCTATCGCTGAAGCGGTGCGCGCCTAAGTTGCATCGCCGGGGTCAATGCCCCCCGGCTTGGGCGCCCCATATCTCCTTAAGCCGCGCGTCACGGCCGCAACCGGTCCGGTAGAACTTGTACCGGATCGGATTCTTCTTGTAGTAGTCCTGGTGATATTCCTCGGCGGGCCAGAACTCGCCCGCCGGAACGATCTGGGTGTAGATCTCGCCCTTGAAGGGTTTGTTCTTTTTCAGGGCTTCCAGGGACGCTTCCGCCAGGCGTTTCTGCTCCTCGTTGAGGTAGAAGATGGCGCTGCGATACTGGGAGCCGCCGTCGCAGAATTGGCGGTCCTTCACCGTCGGATCGATGTTCTTCCAGAACACGTCCAGGAGTTTCTCGTAGCTCACCTTGGCCGGGTCATAAACGATTTCCACCGCTTCGGCGTGGCCGGTCCCTCCCACCGACACCTCCTGGTAGGTGGGGTTCTTCTTCGTGCCGCCAATGTAGCCCGACGTGGTGGCGATGACCCCGGGCACCTTGTCGAAGTCCGACTCTACGCACCAGAAACAGCCGCCCGCGAAAACGGCTCGGGCTTCGCCGGTCTTTGGGGCTGGAGGCTGCGCGGCTGTGGGCAAGGACGCGAGGAGCGCGGCAAGCGCGACGATCATGCGAAATGCTGACATGGGACAAGATCCTTCGTATCGGTTGACGGATATGAGACCTCTTGGTCGAAGGAGGTGTTCCCAAACTTACGTTTGATGGGAGGCGGCGGCACCAAGCCGAGTCTGAACATGCGGATTCTCCCAGAACGCGAACTCCTCCGCAGAGTGGTGTGCCGTCGTGCAATTCCGCACATATTTTTTCAACTGTTTTAAATAGTTAGATCGAATCTTTATCTCGAATGGATTAGGATGGGTCGTCCTTTTCGAAGGAGGCAAGCATGACGACGATCCGAACGCTCTTGATGATTTCCATGGCCGCGGGGTTGACGGCTGGCACAGCGAAGGCGGACAACGTCTCACCGGCGGGGGGAGGGGGTCTGGGTGCCGCCGCGGGGGCCGCCATCGGGCAGGAAGTGGGTGGTACGACCGGCGCGATCGTCGGGGGAGCCGCAGGCGGTGCGGTCGGAGGTGCCGTTAGCACCAAAGGCAGCGGTCGGGGCGGCGCTGCCGTGGGCGGGGCGGTGGGAGGCGCAGCTGGAGCGGCAGTTGGCCAGTCTGTGGGCGGCAGGACGGGTGCCGTGGTAGGAGCGGGTGTTGGTGGTGCGGGCGGAGCGGCGGTTGGCGCGAGCGTCACCCGCGATGATCCCGTAGTACACGGCGGCTATGAGCTGAGACACGGCGACGACTGGGGCGACGACCACGACCAGGGCAAACGCAAGCACAAGCACAAAGAACAGTACAAGGTGAAGAAGGACGGACGCGTGCAGTACAAGTACAAGGTGAAGCACGACTGATAAAGGGGGAGCTTCCGTAAATCGGGCCCCGCCCTCCGTGGCGGGGCTTTTTTTTGGCGGCTTGCACGAAGCGGGTACGGCCAACCATCTGTTAACATAAGAATTTCGTTACAAACAGAAGAATCGCCATGTTCGGACGCCTGATGCCCAGGGAGGGGAGGTTCTTCGAATTGTTTAATTCCCACGCCGAAGAGGTCGTCAAGGGCGCGCGGATGCTGGTTACGCTGCTCGACAACATTTCTTCGCCCTCCGAAAGCGCCCAGGCCATCGACCACCACGAGACGCGGGCGGATCGCATAACCCACGATGCGGTCTCGCTTTTGCACAGGACGTTTATTACACCCTTCGACCGGGAAGATATCCACAAGCTGATCACCCGGATGGACGATATCCTGGACCTGATACAGGACGTCGCGGAATCCCTTTATCTTTACGACGTGCACCGGCTCACGCCGGAGGCAAGACAGTTGGCGGAACTGAGCGTGATGGGGTGCGAGCGCGTGCAATCCGCGGTGGCGCTCCTTTCCGACATGCGCAACGCCAAGGCGATCCTTCAGACCTGCCAGGAGATCGACCGGATAGAGACCGAGGCGGACCGCGTGATGCGTTCCGCCATGTCGAAGCTGTTCCGGAATGAGCCGGACGTGCGGGAAGTCATCAAGCTCCGCGCCATTTATGAGCAGCTGGAGATGGTCACCGACCGCTGCGACGACGTTGCCAACATCGTCGAGGGCATCGTTCTCGAGAATTCATAGGCCGTGCCCGTGGAAAATTTGACCATGGGATTCGGCACGCTTGTCATCCTGGTGATGCTGGCCCTCGCCTTCGATTTCATGAATGGTTTCCACGATGCAGCCAACTCTATCGCCACCGTGGTGTCCACCGGCGTGCTGAAGCCGTTTCAGGCCGTTGCGTTCGCCTCATTCTTCAACGTGGTGGCGTTGTTCGTGTTCCAACTCAAGGTGGCAGCCACGGTGGGCAAGGGGATCATCGATCCGACTGCAGTGGACCAATATGTGGTGTTCGGCGCTTTGCTGGGGGCGATCTCGTGGAATGTCATAACCTGGTGGTTCGGTATTCCTTCGAGTTCCTCCCATGCGCTCATCGGCGGATTGGTGGGAGCCGGACTGGCCAAAGCGGGTGCGGGCAGCCTCGTGTTCAGCGGTATCGCGAAGACGGTAGCGTTCATTTTCGTGGCCCCCGTGCTGGGCTTCGCGCTGGGTACTGCACTGATGGTGGCTGTTTCTTGGCTGTTCTTTCATTCCACGCCGACGCGAGTGGACAAGTGGTTCCGGCGTTTGCAGCTCGTTTCGGCATCCCTTTACAGCCTCGGACATGGCGGAAACGACGCGCAGAAAACCATAGGCATTATCTGGATGTTGCTGATCGCCGCAGGGGTTACTGGCAGCGGGGAGCCCGTGCCTTACTGGGTCGTGGTCTCCTGTTATATCGCCATCGGCCTCGGGACGCTTTTCGGCGGGTGGCGCATCGTGAAGACGATGGGGCAGCGAATCACCCGCCTCAAGCCGGTGGGCGGCTTTTGCGCGGAGACCGGCGGCGCCATGACACTGTTTCTTGCCACCGGCCTCGGCATTCCGGTATCCACCACTCATACCATTACCGGGGCCATTGCGGGGGTAGGTTCCGCCCATCGGCGTCATGACGTGCGCTGGGGTTTGGCAGGCACGATCGTCTGGGCCTGGATTCTTACCATACCCTGCAGCGGGATAATCGCCGCCGCCGGTTGGTGGCTGGGCCGGATGCTTCTTTGAGAATGCCGCATCGGTTTCGCACCGGACCCGCACTTTGCAAGCGGGTCCTGGAATAGGATAACTTCCTGGACCCGCCAGACATTCCTTCTGGGATCTGTGCCGGTGACCGGTCGCCACCGGAGCCCTGGCTCATACAACGAGAAGTTCTTCCCTAAGACGATGCAATCACCCCCGGGGCTGCCCTACCTGCGGGAACTGATCTTGTTTCTGGCGCTGGCCGGCGTCGTGATTCCACTGCTGCAGCGGCTGCGGGTGAGCCAAGTGTTGGGCTTCCTGGTCCTCGGCACCATTGTCGGGCCCTTCGGCCTTGGCCGCTTGGGTACTGAGCACCAGTGGCTTGCCTATTTCACCATCACTAGTACCGAGCCGGTGCGGGCCTTGGCCGAGTTCGGGGTGATCTTCCTCCTGTTTCTCATCGGGTTGGAGCTTTCCACCGACCGGCTCTGGTCTCTGCGCCGCTGGGTGTTTGTCGGCGGCGGGCTTCAGGTGGTCGTCAGCGCTGCAATCATCGCGCCCATCGCCTGGATTTTCGGAAACTCCTGGGAAGTGTCCCTGGTGCTCGGCATCGTGCTCGCCTTTTCCTCCACGGCCATTGTTATGCAGACCCTTGCGGAGCATCGGGAACTCGCTTCCCCGGTGGGAAGGTCCAGCTTCGCGGTGTTGCTGTTCCAGGACCTGGCGGTGGTGCCGTTGCTGGTACTCATCGCTATCGCCGGCGACAGCGAGGGGCGGAGCTTCCTCGACTTGCTGGGCATCGCGTTCAGCAAGGCGGCGCTGGGCGTCGGAGGCATCCTGCTAGCGGGGCGCTTTCTGCTACGACCGCTGTTCCACCAAGTGTCGCGGCTGCGCCAGGCCGACGCCTTCGTCGCGTTCACCCTGCTTGCCATCATC
>Ga0210365_10214495_pt1 | contig 13410 bp, 11 predicted proteins | sample S637metaT_FD_159655 | JGI IMG/M metagenome (GOLD analysis project Ga0210365, IMG submission 159655) | Metatranscriptome of estuarine sediment microbial communities from the Columbia River estuary, Washington, United States - S.637... | ecosystem: Environmental > Aquatic > Marine > Intertidal...
CTGATGCATTATGGCGGTGCCGCTTCCGTCATCGCTACCGCAGGCGGTCAAGAAAGCTATGATCATCTGGTAACTTCCATGGGTATCGCCGGCGACCGCATTATCCGCTACCGGGAACTCAACATGGAGCAAATCAAAAACCGTGTTCGCGAATTGACCGATGGCCGGGGAGTTTCAATTGCTTTCGATTTCGTGGGCGGGGAAATGAAAACGTTATGCTTTGATGTCGCCGGATTTGACGGCCGTATTGTCAGCATCGTCGAAGAGCCACCTGAGTTCGATTTAAACATTTGGCGCGCGGACATCAGTCCGTTTTTCGCCAAATCAGGGACCTATCATTTTGTGGCTTTGAGCGCCAGAGCCCGCAACGGTGCACGCCGGGATTGGAGCGTCTACCACCCCATTATGAGCAATCTTGCCTCCCTGGTTGAGACGAAGACACTAACCCTGCCTAAGGCAACAGAACTTGGCGAATTGTCTGAAGAGGCCATCGGCAGGGCTCACGCGCTATTGGAGGCCGGTCATGTGAAAGGTAAACTGGTGTTAACAGTGGGTTAGATTATCGCCCCTGGACGGATTATTTCTTTTTGCAGTTTTGATGGTTTCGAAAAAGTCGGATTTTCCCATTTTCTGGATTCCCGCCTGCGCAAAGACAATCGGGCAATTAATATCAGATAGATACCGCAGGCATCATACCCACGGAGGCGGGTATCCAGTCTTTAAAATGACTTTGCGCTAATCTTCAAACATCTCCACCCATTTTTTCTTTAATTTTTTCCGATGTTGCTGTTACTGACAACCCGCCCAGCGCGGTACACCTGAGTTCGCAGGGAATACTTTTACCCACTTTGTCCATTGTCCGAATAACCTCATCCAAAGGAATTACAGGGTCGTATCCAGCAAGTGCCATATTCGCACACGAAACGGCATTACCTGCCGCCATCACGTTTTTGCCAAGACAGGGTACCTCAACTCTATTGGCAACAGGATCACATATCATCCCAAGACTGTTCTGTAATGCCATAGAAGCACCTGCAACGGCAGTTTCTGCCTCACCTCCCAAAAGTGTCACGAGCGCAGCAGCAGCCATGCCCGATCCGGCTCCACACTCCGCCTGGCACCCGGCAACCTCCGCAGCAAACGTTGAAAATTTCGAAATGAATACACCGATCATACCGGCGGCCAGCATAACTTTCGCGATTTCTTTTTCATCGCACCCCATTGCATCTGCAGATCCCAGAACCGCTCCAGGTAACGCGCCGCATGAGCCTGCTGTTGGCGCGGCAACAATGACGCCCATGGCACTCTTAACTTCCATCAAAGCGGTAACATAAAGAATAATCTGATTTAAAACGCCTATATCCAGCAGTTGACCGGCTTTAAGCTTTTTACGATAAAAAGTGGATTGGCACCCCAGAATTCTATCTTTATAGTTGGTTCCTGCCAATCCAATCCGAACTGAATTTTTCATAATTCGGACGATATCAACCATTTTGTCGATAATCTCATCCCGACCAACTCCCCCCCGGGCGCTCTCATATTCTATTGCCAGTTCTGCAAGGCTCAGTTGCCTGCCCCTGTTGTACGCAAGCATTTGCTCACAGGTTTCAAAGGGCACCGCCATCTCCCTCGGGGACAAAATGGGAAGAACCGGTGGCAATGTTTTAATGGCAATTGTCTCATCTTGCAATAAAAGGGTAACGATTTGCTTCTTATCCAATGGAGAATGAGTCTTTACGCGAATGAACCTTCTTTCTTGTTTTTGTCCTTTCAGTACCTGGATTTCACCGGTTTGATCAAGGATTGTCTTAATTCTATGGACGAGGGCTGATTCATTTTGTTTAAAATATACCAATGTTTCATAAAGATCGCCCAGCATGGATAATCCATGACCATCTATTTCAGCGACTTCAATCATGCCGCCCCCGGTGGATACGGCGACAAGGGAATGGTTCTCGTTCGAGTTTTTTAAGGATAATCGGTAGGTATTCGGATGGGAGTCCCCATATGAACCCGTCTTAAATTGAATCTGAATGCCAGCTTTGCGTATCTCTTCTTTATATTGAACAAGCCGCTCATCCCAGGGTTTAAGACCTAGCAGACCACCGCATAGTCCCATGTCTGATCCCTGGGATTCATGGGTCGTCGGCAGCGATCCCTGCCGATCAAATTCTACCAAAACAGATTCTATTTTCTTGTCCATTAGCGCACGTGCGAGAAGTCCGATCCTTGCCGCCGCTGCACAGTGGGAACTGGAAGGCCCGCGCATTACGGGTCCGATGACATCGTTAAATATACTTGGAAATTTGTTCATCGCTAAATAGTCCTAGGATTACGTAATTGTAATTGCGAATCGAAGCACTAAGCAAACACCTGTGCACGGCTGAAAATGAAAGGTTTTGAGATATTATATCATATGATGATTAATTTAAACTTATTGTTGACTCATACATATCCAGAAATATAATTTTCATTTTAATTACAATATGTTAAATATAAGTGTATTGATGGAACAGGCGTTAATCTTTATGTAACCAACATCATAAACAGAGTCAAGAATAAATACAATCATCAGATGAATTTTATCAGCTTGGTTTGTTGATAAAATTAAAATAAATTTATACATTCGAAACATGATGTACTCATATATATTTATAAAAATATAATTATATTAGAATTTTAAAAATTTTTTCATATTTTCCAACGGTTACCATTTCGATGACCTTTACCGGCGCTTAGCAGGGAAATCGAGGGTAAAACCAACATTTTCCATCATCATATCATCTGATATATTTTACTTGACAAGCAAATTGGTTTTGTACTATCGGTTTGGTTAAGAAAAGGAATAGTTGGCAAGGGAGGATAATCCATATTATCCCATCAATCGTTCATTAATCATCAAAAAGGAGGACAGAAGATGGCGCTTGGAAAACTTATGAAATTTTTGGTTTGTTTAATCGTGATGGGACTGGTTGCCGTATCTGCAGTTCAAGCCGACGAACTGGATGACATTATTGCAAAAGGGAAGGTGCGATGCGGTGTCATGCTTGACGTTCCGCCAGTTGGAATGCGGGATGCCGACAATAACCCCATTGGCTATGATGTTGAATTTTGTAAAGATATGGCGAAGGCCCTGGGGGTAGACCCCGTGATTGTCGAAACAACGGCTCCGGACCGTATCCCTGCCATTTTATCCGGTCGTGTCGATGTTGGCGTTGCCTCGGCCACCAATACGCTTGAGAGGGCCAAGTCTGTTTCTTTTACTATACCGTATCAAATTTGGGAGGTCGGCATTGCCGTCAAGGCTGATGACACCAGTATCACGAAGTATGAAGACCTCATTGGCAAAAAGATCGGTACTGTCCGAGGGACGTACGCTGAAGCCGAGTTTCTGAAAGATTTTAAGCAATGGGAGAGCAAAGGGACCAGCTACGTTTCATACGGATCCAATTCCGAGCAATTTCTAGCACTCCAGCAGGGAAAAGTCGACGCTTTATTGGAAAGCATCGCTATTTTTGGCGAATACATTAAGGGGCCCGGTAAGGACAAAATAAAAATTGCCTGCAATGTCCCCAAAATCCCAGCCGATTGGACGGGCCTTATGGTTAAACGAAATCAGCAAGGTCTTCTGAATTGGTTAAACCTCTTTGTCTGGCACCAGTGGAAGACTGGACGTACCGATGAGCTGTACCAGGCTTGGTTCGGCTATCCAGCTCCCAACATGGCATTTCCCGGGGTTCACGGCTATTAAACCCGTAGGCAACAGTAGTGAAAGGATGGGGATCGTACCCCATCCTTTGTCGGTTTCTGCGAAAGGCTTGAAATTTTAGACAATTTTAGAGCTCCTAGGAGCCAGCCAACACTCATTCGTAAAGGTGACAGCTAACATAGCCGGCGGGATCGCATAAAAACGCAGTATGATAGCGCCAACATCTCAGCTTGAGCCAACCCAGTGAAAAAGAACGGGGTGTCTTGAAAAACGAGTTTGGGGTATGAGTTCTCCCTTATGTTAGATTACACTTTTCATTGGCGGGTCGTCCTCAAACAATGGCCCCAGCTGCTGAAAGCAGGGTTTTTGACCCTTGAGATCACTATTATATCGATCCTGTTAGGACTTTTGATAGCGATGGTACTGGCCGTACTTCGTAGATCGGAAAACAAAACCGCACGGGCAATGGCCGGAATGTGGGTGGCCCTCGCTCGAAATACACCGGCATTACTTCAAATTTATATCGCCTATTTCGGGTTGGGCACATTCGGGCTGCACCTTTCGCCATACATCTCGGTATTATCGGCGATAACTTTTAACAACGCCGGCTATTTAGCTGAAATTCTCAGAGGCGGAATTGATGCGATCCACCCGTCGCAACGCCAGACTGCTTTAGGGTTGGGTTTGACTCCCTTTCAGGCGTATGCATACGTAATTTTCCCACAGGTGCTCAAAGTAGTCTTTTTGCCGATTACCAATCAAATTATCTTGGCAATGCTTAATAGTTCCATGGGGATGGTTATTGGCTTGCAAGAACTGACAGGAATGACAACATTTTTACAATCACAGACCTTTCGGCCATTTGAATTTTATTTTGCAGCTGCCGTAATCTACTTTATAGTTGCCAAGATAGCATCTACCGCCGCAAGTCTGATCGCCGTCAGACATTTTAAAGGATAATAGACCGACCGGAATATTATATCCATGTATCAATATGTAACCCATTTTACCACCCATGACTTGATTTTCATGGCTCAGGGAGCGGGGATCACTTTGGTTCTAACCATCGCATCCGGTATCTTGGGAACAATACTTGGGTTTTGTATTGGGTGGGCAAGATCTACTCGAAGCCTCATTTTATTTTATATTTTCGGTGCCTATATCGATGTGATTCGCTCCATACCTCTGATTATTCAGTTTGTCCTGTTCAACAGCTTTATGGCCATTGCCGGATACCCACTCAATCCTTTTTTTTCAGGATTGATCACATTGTCCATCTATATATCGGGATATGTTGCCGAAGTCGTAAAGGCTGGTATCGAATCCGTTCCGAAAACCACCAAAATGGCAGCTCGTGGGCTGGGAATGACGTATTTGCATGAATTTTTTTATATCGTCTTACCCATTGGTACCCGCACCGTTTTTCCATCCTGGATAGGGCTGATGCTGGGACTGATGAAGGATACATCCCTCATTGCAGTACTTGGGGCGACCCCGCCCGAATTGTTGCGGTCATCACAAATTATCATAACACGTATTCAACAGCCCCTATTGGTTCTTTTGGGCGCCGGGGCATTTTATTTTGCACTATGTCATATGATCACCCAATTCAGTAATCTTTACGAAATGCGCTGGCGTGAGGCTCAGGGGGGCTGATATGATCGAAATTAAAAATGTTCATAAATCGTTCGGTGATAATGCTGTTCTCAAGGGCGTCGACCTGACAGTTACCAAGGGTGAAGTCCTCTGCCTCATCGGAGCGAGCGGTTCGGGAAAGTCAACCTTATTACTTTGTATCAATGCCCTCGAATCGATTCAAAAGGGAAAAATCATTGTCGACAATATTGATGTCCATGCCAGGGAAACAACCAAAAGCCAATTGCGGCAAAAGTTGGGCATCGTTTTCCAGCAATACAACGCCTTTCCGCATCTTACCGCTAGGGAAAATGTTGCCCTGGCACCCCGTCTCGTGTTGAAAAAATCTAAAAAAGAAGCCAGTCAACTTGCAGAAAAACATTTGGAATACGTTGGACTAACAGATAAAATCGACGCTTTCCCTTCCCAGTTATCCGGGGGACAGCAACAAAGGCTGGCAATCGCTCGGGCTCTTGCGATGCAACCAGACTATATGCTTCTGGATGAAGTAACGTCTGCTCTGGATCCTGAACTCGTGGGAGAAGTACTGGACACCCTGAGGATGCTGCGCGAGGAGGGGATGACAATGATTGCCGTTACCCATGAGATACCTTTCGCTCGGGAGGTGGCCGATCGGATCGCCTTTTTCCATGAAGGGGTTATTCATGAAATAGCAGAACCTGAAAAAATGCTGAATAATCCGGAAAAATCCAGAACACAGGAATTTCTTCGATGCATATTGTAAAGTTTAAAATCAAAAAGCGGGTTGCCATTTGACAATAGCTGACCAGTTCCATTTGATTTAGGTAAATTGATCAAAAGAAAAGGACTATCACCCGATGCAAATAAAACTGATCCGGAACGATTCAGCGCCGGAAGGAGTTGTTAAGCAGATCCTGAAAAATCTGGAAACAGGCATCATGAAACCCGGCGAAAAATTGCCGACGCAGGAAAAACTTGCGGAAAAATTTGGTGTCGGACGTTCCTCCATCAGAGAAGCGACCAATGCGCTGGCAATTATGGGATATTTGAAAATCATTCAGGGTAAAGGCACCTTTATCAGCGAAAAACTACCTGTGGATAACTCATTAGGAATACCGGGAAGGGGTTTTCTGGGTGATGCGAATCTTTTCAATTTAGTAGAGATCAGAGAGGTCCTAGAGTGTTATGTCGTCCAAAAAGCTGCGGAAAGGGCTGACAGCAGACAATTGGCCTTGCTTAGCAAAGCGATTAACAGCCTCGAGAAATGCGCAATTGAGAGAGAAAAATTTCTTATCGAGGATCTAAATTTTCATATTGCGATTGCCAATGCTGCAAACCTTCCGGAAGTCGGAAAGATTGTGGAAGTGATCCATACCCAAATCAATAAATTACTTTCCGTTGTTTTTACCACATCAAAACCAGAAGCTGTTTTAGAAGCAATTGAGAGTGCAAAAAGAATTTACACATTTATCGTCAGCGGTGAGGGCCGGCAAGCAGCTCGGTGCATGCGAAATCACTTGGATGCTTCCGCAAATGCTTTAAAGAATGCGGCACATATTAACGCCGAAATACAGATGGCCAACGCTTAAAGCGAAGCAAAGGGGTCGGATAAACTAAACAGCCATCTTCAGGGCAAATAGGTCCAATCTTGAGTCACTATCTTTAGATTTTAAATATTCACCTGGTATAAAAAATGCCGGGCACAACCACAGATCGTACCATAGTGGCCCAAGATACGTTGACCCTAAAACTATAGAAAGCTAAGACTTAGTAACCATGACGACAGGTTTCATATTCAACATTAAACGATATGCCATCCATGACGGACCGGGCATCCGTACCACGGTCTTCATGAAAGGGTGCCCTCTGGCCTGCCGGTGGTGCCACAACCCGGAAGGCATTGAATCGACTCCCTTTTGGGCTTACAGAAAAGAGCGATGCATCCGCTGCGGAGCGTGTGTCGAAAGCTGCCCTGAACAGGCCCTTTGCCTTGAATCAGAGGGTGTTGTTGCTTCCGGCTCGCCCTGCACGAACTGTTTTACCTGCACAGAGATCTGCCCTTCCGAAGCCCGTGTAAAGGTCGGCCGGAAGTTGACCGCATTGGAGCTGCTCAGCGAGATTCAAAAAGACATCCCTTTTTACGACACTTCGGGTGGCGGTGTCACCTTTTCAGGCGGTGAGCCGCTGATGCAGGCTGAATTTCTCATCGAACTGCTCAAATTGTGCGGCCATGAACACATCCACAGGGCCGTCGACACCAGCGGTTATGCAAGCCATGATACCCTTATGTCAGTCGCGGAACATACCGACCTTTTCCTTTATGACCTTAAAATGATGGATTCGGATAAACACGAGAAATACACGGGCGTATCCAACCATGTGATCCTGGACAATCTGATGCATCTGGCACGGGAAAAGGTCGCCCTGATCATTCGCCTGCCCTTGATTCCAGGCGTCAATGACGATGTGGAAAGCCTGGATCGAATCGGATTGTTTTTAGATCGCTTGCCGGGTGTCGAAAAAGTGCATATTTTACCCTACCACGATTTTCAAAAGACCAAATATACCCGGTTCGAAATGCATTACGGTCATGCGAATATAGCACTGCCTGCCAGGGACATGTTGTTGCATGCAAAAAAACGCCTCGAAAATTTCAACCTCGAGGTGACGATAGGAGGTTAAGCATAATGAATGAAAAAATCAAAAGACTTCGGCAGCAGAGCTTTGAAGCGATACCCAGCATATCGATAGAACGTGCCCTTTTGGAAACCGAATTCTATAAGGAACATTTCGGGAAACACTCGACCCCTGTCATGCGGGCGATGTTTTTCAAATACCTCTGTGAAAAAAAGACTATTTACATCGGTCAAGACGAATTGATCGTCGGCGAGCGCGGTCCTGAGCCAAAATCTGTTCCCACCTTTCCGGAACTGACCTGCCACAGCGGCGAGGACCTCAAAATCCTGAACGGTCGGGACATGACCTCCTTTAAAATATCTGACGCAGACATCAACACGTATGAAACTCAGGTGCTCCCTTACTGGAAGGGTCGAAGCATGCGTGACCGTGTATTTGGCCGGGTCCCGGAGGAATGGTCGGCCGCTTACAAAGCCGGTCTCTTTACCGAATTCATGGAACAGCGTGCACCCGGACATACCACCCTTGATGACATCATTTACAAAAAGGGAATGCTCGATTTCAAACAGGAGATTGCGCAAAGCATTTCGTCACTCAATTACCTTAATGATCCGGAGGCGTCCGACAAGGCAGAACAGTTAAAAGCCATGGATATCGCCTGCGATGCCGCCATTATTTTTGCCGAAAGGCATGCAGATCTGGCGGAGAATTTGGCACGCACCGAGGAAGATGCGGTTCGAAAAGAGGAGCTTTTGAACATTGCCCGCGTCTGCCGCAGGGTGCCGTCATATTCTCCAGGAGATTTTTGGGAGGCGCTGCAGATGTACTGGTTTGTCCACCTGGGTACCATAACGGAACTTAACGGATGGGATTCCATGAGCCCCGGCCATTTAGATCAGCACCTGGCACCGTTTTATGAAAAAGGGCTTGCCGGCGGGACACTTGACCGGGAGAAAGCCAAAGAACTGCTCAGCTGTTTCTGGATCAAGTTCAACAATCATCCCGCCCCGCCCAAAGTCGGAGTGACTGCCAAAGAAAGCGGTACCTATAACGACTTTACGAACATCAACCTAGGTGGCATGAAACGGGACGGGAGCGACGGGGTCAGCGAGATATCCTATCTCATCTTGGAAGTGCTCGACGAACTGCACCTGCTTCAGCCGCAGAGTAACGTTCAGATCAGCGACAAAACACCGGATCGTTTTCTGAAGGCGGCCTGTCGGGTCATTCGCAAAGGATACGGTTATCCTTCGGTGTTCAACGCGGACGAAGTGATCATGGAACAACTCCGGACGGGTAAATCCGTCGAGGATGCCCGCGAAGGCGGGTGTAGTGGTTGTATCGAGACAGGAGCCTTCGGCAAGGAAGCCTACATCCTGACAGGATACTTAAATGTGCCCAAACTCCTTGAACTGGTGCTATTTAACGGGGTCGATCCGATCTCCGGTCAAAAAGTTGGCTTGACGACCGGCGACCCTAAAAACTTCGAATCCTTCGATGAACTGTATGATGCCCTGGTAAAGCAGCTGGACTATGTCGTCGATCTGAAAATCCGCGTCAACAACTACATTGAACGGATGTTTGCATCCCACGCGCCGGCGCCCTTTCTGTCGGTGGTCATCAGAGACTGCATCGCCAAGGGAAAGGATTATTACAGTGGAGGCCCGCGTTACAACACCAACTACATTCAGTGCTGCGGAATCGGCACGATCACCGACAGCCTCTCTGCCATAAAAACCCATTTGTTCGACCAGCAAACCATAACCATGGAGCAGTTGCTGAATGCAATAAGCTGCAACTTTAATGGTAACGAAGCGCTCCGGCTTAGACTGCAAAACAAAACACCCTTTTTCGGCAATGACGACGATCGGGCCGACCATCTCATGCAGCGGGTGTATGCCTCTTTGTTCGACACGATCGATGGAAAACCCAATACCAAGGGGGGCGTGTATCATTTAAACATGCTCTCGACCACCTGCCACATCTATTTCGGTAAAATGCTGGGGGCGACACCCAATGGAAGATTGGCGGGGAAACCCATTTCCGACGGCACGTCGCCATCCCACGGCGCAGATCGCAACGGGCCCACCGCCGTCATTAAATCTCTGGCTAAAATGGACCAAGTCAAATCGGGAGGAACTTTGCTGAATCAGCGGTTCCTGCCGGATGCGCTTGCAACGGAAGCGGACATCAGCAAACTCGCGCACCTCATCCGAACCTATTTTAGGCTGAAGGGGCATCACATCCAGTTTAACATCGTGGATACCGAGACACTTCAAAAAGCCCAGGCTTGTCCGGATGACTACCGGGACTTGTTGGTGCGCGTCGCTGGATACAGTGACTATTTCGTGGACTTAGATGAGTATCACCAGCGGGAGATTATTGAAAGGACCGAGCACGAGTCTTTTTAGCGGTCAGATCAATTTTAGCCGAGAATAAGAGTGATATCTCGTTATGATGATAATCCAGTATTGATGGATTCATAAAAAGTCATAAAATTGGTTTTTGTGTGTTTTGCGCCTTTTTACGGCCATATCCGCATTAGGTGATCCCAGCATTTCAGCTATCGTAATGGTAATAGGCACGGAAACAGGAAGCCCCATTGCGCATTGCGCTAATCTTCAAACATCTCCACCCATTTTTGAAATCTTTTCACCTTATCCGGTCCGTATTTTTGGAGGCTGTGTATAATTTGATCCGGGTCTTTTTCCGGTGTTTTCCGGTTGCCGTTGCTGTTTTTGGAAAAGAATTTGTCGGCATAGCAAATAATCTGTTCTTCAATTGAGATCGGCACCATATCCCGTTCGGGCAACGGTAAATTGAAACGAAGGACATCCTCGGCACTGATACCGACGCCCACATGGCGTTCGCAGACGAGGGCGAGTTGCGGCCGGCCGGCCTCAATCAATAAATCGTATCCCAGGACACCGTGGCGGATATACGGATGGGTGCCGCTACAACCCAACTGCGGGGTGTCGGTCAGAAATATGCCGATATCGTGCAGCATTGCCGCCTTTTCGATAAAATCAAAATCCGGTCCAAGATGGCTGACCTTTGCGGCAGCTTTTGTAGCTTTTTGGGCCACCTGGTTGCCATGCGCCACCAGAATTTCAAATGCCTTCGAATGACGGTTATAATATAGTTCAAGTATATCGATTGGGTTCATGTTATTTGTTTCTTTGCCAGCATCACCCCCTCGATGAAACGATCGATGCCGCCGTCCAGGACATCGTTGACATTGCCGACATCCAGTTTGATGCGGTGGTCCTTTACCATCTGGTAGGGATGCAGAACGTATGAGCGGATCTGACTGCCCCAGGCGATGTCTTCCTTGCTGTCGTGCAACTCCTGCAGCTTATCGTCCTGTTTCTGTCTTTCCTGCTGATATAGGCGGGCGCTGAGCACCTTCATTGCCATATCTTTGTTGCGGTGTTGAGATTTTTCCTGCTGGCATTGCGCCACGATGCCAGTGGGAAGATGGGTGATGCGAACGGCACTGCTGGTTTTGTTGACGTGCTGCCCCCCCGCACCACTGGCTCTGAAGACATCTATCCGCAAATCCTTGTCGTCTATGTCGATGACGATTTCGCTGTCAAGTTCGGGGTAGACAAATACCGATGCAAAGGATGTGTGCCGCTTGCCGCTGGCATTAAAGGGGGATATTCTTACCAGACGGTGGACGCCGGTTTCAGATTTCAGGTATCCAAAGGCATTTTCACCGCCGGCCGTAAAGGTGACACTTTTTATCCCGGCCTCGTCACCGGGTTGAAAATCTATCAGCTCAAATTTGAAACCCTTGCGCTCGATCCAGCGGGAATACATTCTAAACAGCATCTCGGCCCAATCCTGGGCTTCGGTGCCGCCGGCGCCGGCATTGATGGAAACAATGGCGTTTTTGGCGTCATCTTTGCCGTCCAGCATGAGATCAAGCGAAAACCGGTCGATGGCTTCGTCCAGAGATCCTGCCTGCTGGGCTGCTTCCTCAAGGGCCTCCGGGTCGGATTCTTCCACAGCCAGATCCAGCAGAATTTGATTTTCTTCCAGATCATTCCACAACTTATTAAAACGATCGAGCTTATTAGAGATAGAAGTCCGTTCCCTTAAGATCGATTTGGAGTCTTCCGGCTTGTCCCAAAATCCATCTTTTGCGATAATGTTTTCAATTTCAGCCAATCGTTTTTCTATGTCATCAATGTCAAAGATAACTCCGTAGATGTTCCAATTTTATTTTGAGCTCATCCAGATTCTGTTTTAATTCAATAGACATTTTGTTTACCTCCTTGGAAAGGTTTGCCGGTTGGCCGGTTAGCCGGTTCAGGGTCATGAACCATGAAAAATTTAACCGGTCAACGGGCGAAGGGGCCACGAATTTACTTCCTGAATTTAAGTGCGAATTTTAAAATTTCAAGCGACACAACGATCAGTGCCGATGCAAAGCACAGCTGGGCAAACAGGTCTCCGATGCGGGTGTAAACCGTTTTTGTTTTCATTAAGGGGATCGACCGGACCAGGGCCGCATCCTGAAGCAAGGGGGTTGACGCTAAAACCCTGCCGGCCGGATCGATATATCCGCTGATACCTGTATTCGCAGACCTTACCAGAGCGCGCCGGTTTTCCACCGCCCTGAAAACGGTCATGGAAAAATGCTGATAGGGTCCGCTGGTTTTGCCAAACCAGGCGTCATTGGTGATGTTGATCAGCAACGAGGCATTGTTTCTGGCCATGGCCCGGGACAGTCCCGGAAAGATGATTTCATAGCAAATTTGAACACCTACCTGCTCGGTCTTCCAAAGTAACGTTTTCCCCTCCACGCCTGCCTTGAAATCTCCCACCTGGGCCACAATTTTTCCCAAAAAAGGGAGCCATTTTTTAAGCGGGACGTATTCACCGAAGGGAACCAGATGGGTTTTATCGTATTTACTCATTTCCTTTGTCAGCGGGCTGATCAAATAGGCACTGTTGAAGTACCTCACCACCTCATCCGATTGCACAAAAGAAGGGCTGCCGATCAGGTAATCCGTCGCCGTTTGCTGGATTCCCTCAAATACCAGTTCCGTCGGCTTGACATCATATAAAAAGTAAAAAGGTGTGGCCGACTCCGGCCATACAATAAGGTCCGGACGCTGTTCTGTTATCGATGCAGACAAGCGGTTGTATTTTTTTACGGTATCTATTTGAAAGTCAGGGTCCCACTTTACTGCCTGGTCGATGTTGCCCTGAACAACGGCAATGCGGGTTTTGGGAGAGACTGCAATTAAACCATCGATCGTTTTCAGGCGCCAATGGCCGTATGACCAACCCAGAGCGATCCCCAGGATTAAAACAATGACTGCGCCCGTTACCAGGCGCTTGGTGATATCTGCGTTCAGCCACCTCCTTTTTGTAAAATAAAGCAAGGTGATAAAAACAGCTCCATTGACATAGGCGATTAAAGCCGACAGACCGTA
>Ga0210365_10420940_pt1 | contig 13171 bp, 13 predicted proteins | sample S637metaT_FD_159655 | JGI IMG/M metagenome (GOLD analysis project Ga0210365, IMG submission 159655) | Metatranscriptome of estuarine sediment microbial communities from the Columbia River estuary, Washington, United States - S.637... | ecosystem: Environmental > Aquatic > Marine > Intertidal...
ACCTGCAACCCCTTGAGCTGCACCGCCGCCTCCCTGTCGCTGCAGCCCTCCAGGCGGACAATCAACCCCCATCTGTGGAGATCCGCATCCGCCACCTGGACCCTCTGCCACGCGCCCGCGCCTTCGCGGCCTAACCACCAGTCCGGATAATCGAGCAGGGCATCCTGGGTTTCCGTATAGGGATGCAAATTTACCCATCCCTTTACGCCAAATGGGGCCCCCACCTGCCCCATGACCACCATCTGGTCAGGCTGCGTTTTCCGTCCCACCCGCCTGCCTGACCAGCCTTGCCACGGTGTCGGACACCTGAGCGCCTTTGGTCTGCCAGTGCTTTAGGCGCTCCATGTCCACCCGTAGCTTCTCCTCGCCTTCTGCAGCACAGGGATTGTAGAAGCCCACGCGTTCGACAAAACGGCCGTCGCGGCGGTTGCGGGAGTCCGTCACCACCATACTGTAGAAGGGACGCTTCTTCGCCCCACCGCGCGCCAGTCGGATCACAACCATGTTCGAAAATCCTCTATTGCCGGTGCCGAGGCACCCGGGGTCCGGAACCGGAACGAAAAGGGCGTAATTCTACGCAGCTTTTCAGATGGTTGGCAAGGCGCCCGAAGAACCTGTGTCTCGTCCTGGCGACAGCCGAAGTTAGCGGAGAATCATTGCTTTGTCATAAGGAGAGGAGCGCCGCCGTCGCTTCGAGGCGACAAGGGCGATCCGGCCGCGGTCGAGAGGCAATAGTCTTTGTGTGATTTGTCAACAACTTAAATCCGGTTCTGGTATTTGGCACAGGGTTTGCATAAGACGTTGCTCGCAGGAAAAGCAAGCCGGAGGCGATGATGAGGAAGCAGGAAACTTGATTTCTCCGCAGATGGATCTAACCTGATTTCTTTAGGCCACCAAAAGACATTGTCATGAAGCTGGCCTGTCACGAAAAGACCGGAGGTGCAACATGGTTTCCTACCAGGAATGTCTCGATCTCTCAGGATTGGACGAGGAGATGGTGCGGGTAATCGCGGAGCGGGAGTGTCTGTCCGACATCGTCGCGGCCGAGTTGGGATTCACGCTGAGCCAGTCCACGGAAGGCATGCGCCGGCTGCGAAGGCTGATTCGCGACGACCTGCGCAAGGCAGCGTTCCGGGGAGACTTGGAGCGTTCTCTGCGTCTTAATCGGGCACTGGCCCGGCTCAACGCGATTCGCCGCGATGGCCGGGTAGAGATTCCGCGCGTGGTCTGACCGGCAGCGGCCCAGGGGCAACAAGTGTTGTTTCGTTGCGCGGCCATCGGTCCCCAGCGGACTATCGCGGGCCAGGCAAAACCCCTTTGAGGTTTCGCATCATCTTCGCCATCCCGCCCTTGCTCACCAATTTCATGACCTTTTGAGTCTGTTCGAACTGATTCAGCAAGCGGTTCACTTCCTGCACCGATACCCCCGCGCCCGCCGCAATGCGCCGCTTGCGGGAAGCCTTGATGATGTCGGGGTTGCGGCGTTCCTTGGGTGTCATCGAATTGATGATTCCCTCAATGCGGGCCACCTGTTTGTCGCCGACCTGCGCCCCTTGGGCGGCTTGTGAGATCTGGGTCGGCAGTTTGTCCATCATTGAAGCTAGGCCTCCCATTTTGCGCATCTGCTGCATCTGTGCCTTGAAGTCTTCCAAGTCGAAGCCCTTACCCGCTTTGAATTTCTTCGCGAGCTTTTCTGCTTCGTTGCGGTCTACGCTGCGCTGAACCTCCTCCACAAGGGTTAGCACGTCCCCCATGCCCAGGATGCGCGATGCCATGCGTTCCGGGTGAAACGCTTCCAGCCCATTCATTTTTTCGCCCACGCCGGCAAACTTGATAGGACGCCCTGTTACCTGGCGCACCGAAAGAGCAGCCCCACCCCGGGCATCGCCGTCGAGCTTGGTAAGGATGACGCCTGTCAATGGCAGAGCGTCGGCAAATGCCTTCGCGGTGTTCACCGCGTCCTGTCCCTGCATAGCGTCCACGATGAACAGGGTCTCTACGGGATTCAGGGTGTTCTCCAGTTCCCGGATCTCCTGCATCATGGCCTCGTCCACATGCAGGCGTCCCGCCGTATCAACAATCAACACGTCGAAATAGCCGCGGCGCGCGTGATCTAGTGCCGCGGCTGCAATGTCCAGCGGCCGCTGCCCTTCACCCGCCGGGAAGAATCCGGCGCCCAGATGGCGTGCAAGGGTTTCGAGTTGATGAATCGCAGCAGGGCGATAGACATCGCAGGACACTAAGAGAACCTTTTTCTTCTGCTGCTCGTTCAACCACTTCGCGAGCTTTGCACAGGTCGTCGTCTTGCCGGCGCCCTGCAAGCCCGCCATCAGGATAATGGCCGGTGGCTGTGTCGCGAGATCCAGGGTGCTGTTTGCCCCGCCCATCAGAGCCGCCAGTTCCCGGTGAACCACCCCGACCAGAGCCTGACCCGGCGTTAGGCTGCCCATGACTTCCTGTCCCAAGGCTTTCTCCCGGACATGAGTGATGAAGTCCTTGACCACCGGGAGCGCCACATCGGCCTCGAGCAAGGCCATTCGCACTTCGCGCAGCGCCTCTTGCACGTTCGATTCCGTGAGCCGGGCTTCTCCACGCAAGGTCTTGACGACCTGGGACAGACGCTGGGTGAGGTTATCAAACATTGTGTCGTCCTGAAATTGGGGCTTTGGTGTAGACTTACTCGCAGCGCATTCTGCCGCGATTATGCCTGTAATTTTAGCTCACCTCGCCGCCGCCCTGCTTTATTCGCTGCTCGGCGGGTACCTGTGGCGCACCAAGTGGCAGGGCCCGGGAGCAAGGACAGCGGGCTCTCCTATCCCATACGGGCTGGAGCGCTTCGCGATCCTGGCTCCCCTCATGATCCACGGATACATCCTTTATGCGACCATCTTTGTAGGACCCGGGCTAACTCTCGGGGTCGGACAGGCGGTATCGGCGGTCGTGTGGATTACCGCGGCCATTTATTTCGCCGCGAGTTTCTTCTACAGCCTTGAGGGACTGCAGACACTGTTGTCCCCGGTAGCGGCGGTGGCGGTATTGTTGCCGCTATTGTTCCCCGAAGCGCATCCTTTGGCTAATACGGAGGTGCCTGCATTTCGCGTTCATCTGCTGATAGCGCTGCTCGCGTACAGTCTGTTTACCATCGCCGCACTCCATGCGCTGCTGATGGACTTGGTCGAGCGCCGACTGCACCACGCGGCGCGACCAACGGTGTTCGCCAATCTTCCCCCGCTGCTCACCATGGAGACGCTCCTATTCAGGGTACTATGGACCGGATTCATCCTGCTCACGCTCACCCTTGGCACCGGCATCGTGTTTTCTGAGGAAGTATTCGGCAAGGCGCTCCCTTTCACCCACAAGACTCTCTTCGGCTTCATCTCTTGGTGCATTTTTGCGGCCCTGCTGGGCGGTCGCTTGATTTACGGCTGGCGGGGAAGAGTGGCCGTACGCATGACTCTCGCGGGCTTCATAGCGCTCCTTTTCGCTTATGTTGGCAGCAAGTTCGTGCTTGAAGTAATCCTGCGCAGGTAATACGCCGGCCAGGCGGCTTCGGAAGACCTGGCGTCCTTCGGTCCTTATTCGGGAAACCCGCGCTTTGGATCAAATTTCGACCTATGTATTGCTGTTGACTCTGGCGGTACTGCTCCTGTTCTCCGGATTCTTTTCCATTTCGGAGACAGCAATGATGGCGCTCGACCGCTATCGACTCAGACATCTCGTGAAGCAGGGAAACCGGGCCGCACGGTTGACGGCGAGTCTACTGGAGAGAACCGATCGGCTTCTTGGCGTAATCCTGCTGGGGAACAACATTGTGAACGCCGCGGTTGCACTGCTTGTGGGAGAGATTGCGCGCCGCCAGTTGGGCGATAGCGAGATGGCGCTCCTGGCTGCTACCGGCGCGGCCGCTTTCTGCCTGCTAGTGTTCAGCGAGATCACCCCCAAGGTGGTCGGGGCCACGTATCCGGAGCGCATTGCGCTTCCCGCAAGCTTCCTGCTGGCCCCCATGTTGAGGGTCGCGCACCCCTTGATCCTAGTATTGAATTTGTTCGTTGGCGCTATGCTCAGGGTTGCTGGCCTCAAGCCCGGTTCCGGAGACAGGGAACGACTGCTCACGCACGAGGAACTGAGGACCCTGGTGCTGGAGGCCGGCCATTTTATTCCCAAGAAGCACCAGAGCATCCTGCTAAACCTGTTTGACTTGGAACGAATCACCGTTGACGATGTCATGGTGCCACGCAATCAAATCGAGGCCATCGACTTGGACGCAGAACCCCAGCGCATTCGCAATCAGATTGCCACCTGCTATCACACGCGCCTTCCGCTTTTCTCCGGGTCTCTGGAGAACGTGGTGGGTATGTTGCACGTTCGAACAGTCCTCAATCTCCTGCAAAACGAGGAAATCAGTTCCGGCACGCTGCGCGAAATCATGCGGGAGCCTTACTACATACCCGAAGGTACGCTTCTGTTCACTCAGCTTCAAAACTTCCAGGAGAATCAGGCCAGAGTCGGTCTCGTGGTTGACGAATACGGGGAGCTCAAGGGGCTTGTCACCCTGGAGGATATCGTCGAAGAGATCATCGGGGAATTCACTACCCACTCTCCGATACGGGCAGCAGGAATTCTGCAGCAGCCCGACGGAAGTTGGCTGGTGGAAGGAACCTCAACGCTGAGGGAGCTCAACCGAAAACTAGGCTTAACGTTGCCGCTGGACGGCCCCAAGACCCTCAATGGCCTGATCCTCGAGCATTTTCAAGACATTCCGGAGGCTGGCACCAGCGTCAAGATCGCCGGCTATCCGATGGAAATCGTTCAGACCCAGGACCGAGTGGTGAAGGTGATTCGAATTTTCCCTTCCCTGGAAATCGGTCAGTGACCCCGCGAGTGTCTTTACAAACCGGCAGGACAGGTGCATTATCTTTAAAATTCATGATCTAACCTTACGATCTTAACTTATGGTCGCAACAACGGCGCAGGGGAATCTGAGTGGACTTGCCCGCGCCCTGATTAGTCAACGGCGTCTGCCCGCAAACGACGCTGAAGCCATCCAGTCGGCAGCCAACACCGCCCACAACAGCTTTGTGACGCAACTCATTCAGAGCCGCGTCATGACGGCGCTGGAAGTGGCCGAGTTCGCCTCCCAAACCTTTGGCCTACCATTGCTGGACATCGACTCGCTGGATCCTGAGCAGCTGCCCTTGGACGTTTTGGATCGCAAGATTGTCGAGGCGAGGCGCGTGGTCGCGCTGCACCGGCGCGGCAACCGGTTGACGCTCGCCGTCTCCGACCCCGGCCAGCTCCAGGCGCTCGAGGAGGTCCAATTCCAGACCGGCTTGGTAGTCGAACCGGTGATCGTCGAAGATGACAAGCTGGGGGCGTTGGTCAAGCGACTGGCAGAATCCGCCGATACGCACCTGAGGAAGCTGATCGATGAAGAGGTCAGCCTGGAATTTCAAGCCGAGAATGAGGATGAGCAGCCTCCCGCGATCTCGGAAGTGGATGACGCGCCGGTGGTCAGATTCCTGCAGAAGATCCTGCTCGACGCCATCAATATGGGGGCTTCTGATATCCACTTCGAGCCTTATGAAAGGTTCTTCCGGATCCGCTACCGGATCGACGGAATCTTGTACGAGGTCTCCCAGCCGCCGGTTTCTCTCAAGGAGAAGATTGCTTCGCGCATCAAAGTCATTTCGCGGCTCGATATTTCGGAAAAGCGGGTCCCGCAGGACGGGCGGATGAAGTTGAACCTTTCCAAGAACCGCGCCATCGACTTCCGCGTAAGCACCCTCCCCACGCAATTCGGCGAGAAAATCGTGGTGCGGATTCTGGACGCCGCCAGCGCAAAACTGAGCATTGAAATCCTTGGCTACGAGCCGGATCAGCTCGAGCAACTTATGCATGCGATAAACCGTCCGTATGGAATGATCCTGGTCACGGGCCCAACCGGCAGCGGCAAGACGCTCTCGCTCTACAGCTGCCTCAACCTTCTCAACAAACCCGGCATCAACATTTCCACCGCCGAAGACCCGGCGGAGATCAATCTCGCCGGCATCAACCAAGTGAACATCAACGAGAAGGCTGGCCTCACCTTTGCGAGCGCCCTCAAGGCATTTCTGCGGCAGGATCCGGACGTGATCATGGTGGGAGAGATCCGGGATACCGATACCGGAGAGATCGCCATCAAGGCAGCCCAGACTGGACACTTGGTTCTGGCCACGGTGCACACTAACGATGCCCCCTCGACCCTTACCCGGCTGGTCAACATGGGGATCGCGCCGTTCAACGTGGCCAGTTCCGTGATCCTGATCACAGCGCAGCGGCTTGCCCGTAGGCTATGCTCCTGCAAGAAACCCGAGAAGATTCCTCCTGAAGCGTTGATCCGCGCGGGCTTTTCCGAGGAAGATCTGGACGGATCGTGGCAGCCTTATGGACCTGGCGGCTGCGAACTGTGCAAGGGGAAGGGTTACAAGGGGCGGGTCGGTATCTACCAGGTCATGCCCGTTTCGGAGGAGATGCAGCGAATCATCATGACCAATGGCAACTCCATAGACATCGCAGATCAGGCCCATCGGGAAGGGGTCCGGGATCTGCGCCAATCGGGACTGCTCAAGGTGAAGCAGGGGATCATCTCGCTCGAGGAAGTGGAAGCCGTCACCAACGAATAGGGAAGACGCCATGGCTACCGCGGTCGCAAGAAAGGAAACTAAGGAGTTCGTGTTCAGTTGGGAGGGACGCGATAAGTCTGGAAAAGTCGTCAAGGGCGAGATCCGGGCCGGCGGTGAGGCCCTGGTCAACGCGATCCTTCGGCGCCAAGGAATCAACGTCCTCAAGGTCAGGAAACAGCGCACCAGCCGCGGCCGACGGATCACGGACAAGGACATCACTTTCTTCACCCGCCAGCTGGCGACCATGATGAAGTCCGGAGTGCCGTTGCTTCAAGCCTTCGACATTGTCGGCAAAGGCCATGGCAACCCGTCTGTCGGGCGCCTCCTCCTCGAAATCAAGACCGAAGTGGAGACCGGATCCAGTCTCGCCCAGGCTTTCCGCAAGCATCCCCTCTATTTTGATGCCCTCTTCTGCAACCTGGTGGCCGCAGGCGAAGCCGCGGGCATTTTGGACAATCTGTTGGACCGCCTGGCAACTTACAAGGAGAAGATTCTAGCCATCAAGGGCAAAATCAAGTCCGCCCTGTTTTACCCCGTGGCTGTCATCGTCGTCGCTTTCATCATCACCGCAGTCATCATGATCTGGGTGATCCCCGCCTTCAAGGATCTGTTTTCTAATTTTGGAGCGGATCTTCCTGGGCCAACGCTTTTCGTGATGGCGGTATCGGATATATTCGTTGAGTGGTGGTGGGCGATCTTCGGCGCTATTGGCATAGGCGTCTACGCGTTCTTCTACGTCTGGAAGCGCTCCACCAAGATGCAAATGATCATGGACCGTCTGTTACTGAGAATTCCGATATTTGGCCCCGTGATTCGCAAGGCAACTATTGCCCGCTGGACCCGCACCCTTTCCGTCATGTTCGCCGCTGGTGTTCCACTGGTTGAAGCCCTCGATTCGGTCGCCGGAGCTTCCGGCAATTATGTCTATTACGAGGCCACCAAGAAGATACAGAGCGAAGTTTCCACGGGTACTAGCCTCACGGCCGCCATGCAGAATACAGAAGTCTTCCCGAGCATGGTGCTTCAGATGTGCGCCATTGGCGAGGAATCTGGCTCCCTCGATGCCATGCTCGGCAAGGTCGCAGACTTCTTCGAGCAGGAGGTGGACGACGCGGTTGAGGCGCTCTCCAGCCTGATGGAGCCTATCATCATGGTTGTCTTAGGGACCCTGATTGGGGGCATGGTAGTTGCGATGTACCTTCCGATCTTCAAATTGGGTCAGGTCGTCTGAGTTCACTCGACGAAGATTCAGGTTCGACATTCATGAACGCGCCTAGCACTGTTGCTGAGGTGCTAGGGGGACACGCGACGCCGCGTCCCTAGCCTCCGATCAACGGGCAGGTCTGATTTGCCGCTCCCATCAGATTTTCCGTGTCTGACCTAGCACAATTTTTTCAGACCAGCCCTGGCTTATTGGCGGTCGTAAGTGGTCTGTGTGGGCTCATGGTCGGAAGCTTCTTAAATGTTGTAATCCACCGCTTGCCGAAGATGATGGAGCAGGCATGGCGGGCGCAATGCGCGGAACTGCGGCAGGAACCGTCGCCGGAGGTACCTGTTTATGACCTGATGCGCCCCCGCTCTAGTTGTCCACATTGCGGACATCCGCTCGCGGCCGTGGAAAATGTCCCGATCCTGAGCTACGTTTTTCTTAGAGGTCGTTGTGCGGCGTGCAGAAAGCCGATCGGATTGCGCTACCCGCTGGTTGAGGCATTAAGCGGCCTATTGTCGGCGTACACGGCATGGCGATTTGGGTTCAGCATGGTGGCCGCGGGTGCTTTGGTATTCGTCTGGGCCCTTATCGCCCTGACTTTCATCGACCTGGACACCCAGCTTTTGCCGGACAATATCACTCTCCCCCTGCTTTGGACAGGATTGCTCCTCAACTTGGGCGGCACGTTCACAGACCTGCAGTCTGCCGTGATAGGTGCTGTGGCGGGCTACCTCGTACTGTGGTCAATCTACTGGCTGTTCAAGATCGCTACGGGCAAGGAAGGAATGGGGTTCGGGGATTTCAAATTGCTAAGTGCGATCGGGGCCTGGCTCGGCTGGAAAATGCTGCCTGTCGTTATTCTACTTTCATCTGCAGTTGGTGCCATCGCGGGCATAGCGCTCATCGTTGTTGCACGTCGCGGCAGAAACGTTCCGATTCCCTTCGGCCCTTACCTCGCCGGGGGGGGATTGATCGCCCTTTTTTGGGGAGAACACCTTCTTAATTGGTACCTCGGGTAGATGGCGCGGCTGGTGGTAGGTCTCACCGGCGGGATTGGCAGTGGCAAGAGCGCAGCCGCCCGCTTGTTCCGGGAGCTGGGCGCCGCGATTGTGGATGCGGATGAAATCGCCCACGAGCTCACCTCAGCGGGGGGAGTCGCCATTCCAGCGATTCGCGACCCACTTGGCCCGGAGTTCATAGACGGGAGCGGCGCGCTTGACCGGGTACGGACCCGGACCCGAGTGTTCTCAAATCCAAGGGTGAGGAAGGCCCTGGAAAGCGTCCTTCACCCGCTGATTCGCCGCGAAGTCATCCAGCGTGTATCGGAAAGTCGCGCGCGCTATGTTGTCGTAGTCATACCGCTGCTGTTCGAAACGGGCGGGTATTCTGGGTTGCTCTCGCGCATTGCGGTCGTAGATTGCCCGGAGGCGCTACAAATCGCGCGCACCAGAAGCCGCAGTGGGCTGTCGGAATCCGAAATTCGGTCGATCATGTCCACCCAAGTACCACGATCGACGCGCCTCGCCGGCGCCGACGATGTTCTAAATAATCTGGGCAGCCTTGAGGAACTTGGGGCCCAGGTGAGGGCGCTGCATGAGAAGTACCTCCGCATCGCATCGCCCTGTGACCCCGGGAACCCATGACGGTTTGTAAAAATCTGCTTTGTGGCGCAGAATCCGAGGGCAGCGAAACGGCCCTCCGGCTTTACCCGTTGTGATCACTTACGAGTATCCCCTCCACGAGCGAATCCGCACGCTTCTGCGGCTGGAAGACCTGTTCGATCGTTCGCTGTACTTCGCTGCAAGACAGGAATCACTTGAGCACCATGTTTCGCTGATCTCCCTTTTTGAAATTTTGGAGGTCGCAAGCCGTGCTGACCTAAAGTCGGATCTACTGCAGGAACTTGAGCGGCAGCGGCAGGCGCTGGAATCGCTTAGGGGGAATCCCGTGATTGCCGAGGATGCGCTCGCAGAGTTTCTTCGGGACATTGATGCCACAACCCGCGGTCTCCTGGAGATGCCTGGGAAAATTGGCCAGCACCTAAGGGAAAATGATTGGCTAATGAGCATCAAGCAACGTACTTCGATCCCCGGAGGCGTTTGTGAGTTTGATCTTCCGTCGTACCACTATTGGCTACACATGGACGTGGCGGTGAGGCGTCATGGACTGATGGAGTGGCTCTCGCCTATGCTCCCGATCCGCGACGGGATCGGGATCGTGCTCAGGCTGTTGCGGGAAAGCGGGAAGACAACTAGGCAGGCCGCATACGGTGGCGTGTATCAACAAATGATGACGGGTCGGGTGGCGCAGATGCTGCGGCTAAAGGTCAGCAGGGAACTCCCCTGCGTCCCCGAGATTAGTGCCAATAAATACGCGCTGAACATCCGCTTCATTGCGTTTTCTGACTCGGGGCGAACCAAGATGTGTGAGGGTGACCTTGAGTTCGAGCTCACCTTCTGCAGTCTTTGACAAAATGACATGCCTCACATCGCCGCCTCTAATACGTTGGCGATTTGTCCTCAGTGCGGTCACTCCGTAATTTGGAGCTCCGCAATCCCGTCGCACCCCTTATGTTAGCTGGGCTGCAAATTGATCGGTCTTGGCAAGTGGGCGATGGAAGATTACCGGATGCCGGATTCGCGCCATCCCTGGCGGACGCTTGCCTTGCCACCCATTAGGCCGTTACTCCTCCCAGACCTGACGGATCGCGGCAATTCCGTGGGCTCCGTGCTGCCAAGCGTGCTCCAGATCGTCCTGCCTCATGCCACCTATGGCGTAAACGGGTAAAGGGTAGTCACGAATCCAATTCTCGAATCTTCCCCAACCGAGATCCACCGCCCCGGGATGGGACGACGTCCGTCTCACCGGACCCAGCACTACGAAGTCCAGCCCAAGCTCTCTCGCCCGTTCAAGCTCCTGAGGATCGTGGCAGGAAGCTCCACACCATTCCACCTGCGGGCGCCCGGTCACCTGCATGAGTTGATCCGCGGCAAGGTGCACGCCGTCGGCACCGGCCTCATCGTTAATTGCCGGCGCCCCGTTGATTATCACCTTCGCTCCGTAGGGACGCGCCAACGATACGACCGCCTTGGCAAAAGTCACTAGGGACTGCGGATCCATCCACTTCTCCCGCACCTGGATCATTCGCAGGCCTTTGGCCATGGCCGCTTCCAGCAATTCCAGCAGCCGGCCCTCACCGTGGCGGTCCGCCGCAGTTATCCCGTAAACCGGGGGTAGTTGCAGGGCCCGCAGAATGGGCCCATTGGCCGGCAGCAACGGGTTTACTGAAGGCGCCTCCGCCCGCTGCCAGTTCAGTTCCTGATTCTCGTGCCCGTGAGGCACGCCACGCCAGCGCGAGACTCTAAAGAATTTCAGCCGTACCGAAGCATGAGGATAGTCGAAACAGCGCGTAATCCATGGATATGCCCGCTCCACCGTGATCCCGATCTCCTCCCGCAACTCCCGCTCCAAAGCTAGGCGCAGATCTTCCCCTGATTCGACCTTTCCTCCGGGAAACTCCCAGTACCCGCCATAAGCCTTGCCGGCTGGTCGCTGGGCAAGCAGAAAACTTCCGTCGGGCCTAAGTATCACTGCCGCAACCACTTCAAGCGGCCCCTGTTGACCGTTCATCGGGGCGATACGAGGTGCCGGCTCCCCGCCCAATCGCGCGCGAACTGCCACGCCACTCGGCCGCTTCGTGAACCCCGCGCAAGTGCCCACTGAAGCGCGGCCCGTTCCACGTCACTACTGTGGGAATCCCGCACACCCAGCCGCCGAAGCCAATGTTCCACGATTCGGAGGTACTCCTCCTGCGAGAACGGATTAAAAGACACCCAGATCCCAAAGCGATCGGAAAGCGAAATCTTTTCTTCCACCGACTCCCCGGGATGAATTTCATCGCCCACCCGATGGGCCTCCAAATTCTCCGCCATATACTCGGGCATCAAATGTCGTCGGTTAGAAGTGGCGTAGACCAGAACGTTGTCGGAGGGAGCCGCAACCGATCCGTCCAGAACCGCCTTCAATGCCTGGTAGCCCGGCTCCTCCGCGGCGAAGGAAAGGTCGTCGCAAAACACGACGAAGCGCTCGGGTCTGGCGCCCACATCATCGACGATTTCGGGAAGGTCAAGCAGATCGTGCTTTCCAACTTCGATCAGGCGAAGCTTTTTCCTTGAGTACTTGTTAAGCAGCGCCTTGACAAGGGAGGACTTGCCAGTGCCCCTGGCACCGGTAAGCAGCACGTTGTTGGCGGGATAGCCGCCGACAAACTGGCGCGTGTTGCGATCGACCTTCTCCTTTTGCGCGTCAATTCCCCTGAGATCGTCCAAGGCTATGCGATGTCGATTCAGCACGGGCTGCAGCCCCCGTCCCGTGCGACGATTCGTCCAACGAAATGCAATGGAGGATGACCAGTTGAATTCGGAGCGTTGCGGGCAGACAAGCGCCTCGAGTCGTGACAGCAAGGTCTCGGCCCGCGCCGTCAGTCTTTCGAATTCATCCATTGCCGGTTTCAGGTTCGATAGTCTGCGTTGATCCGGACATAATCGTAGGAGAGATCACAGGTCCAGACAGTAATCTCGTCCTGTCCACGTCCGAGTTCAACGCGGATGGTGATCTCGGATTGTCGCAGGATCCTCTGACCATCCTCCTCCCGATAGCCGGACGCACGTCCCCCGAGCTCCGCGACCAGGGTGTCATCGAGAAAGAGGCGAAGCGATCCGACGTCAAGATCGGCTATGCCGGCGTGACCGATGGCCGCGAGGATGCGCCCGAGGTTTGGGTCTGACGCGAAGAAGGCAGTCTTGACCAAAGGTGAATGGGCTATGGCATAAGCGACGCGCCGGCATTCCTCCTCGCTCCTGCCACCGACAACCCGCACCTCGATGAACTTGGTCGCCCCTTCCCCATCGCGAACGATGGCCTGTGCAAGGTCCGTCGCGACTTCGGTAACCGCTTCCCTTAAAGCGATATATTCGGCAGCTGCCGGTGACCTGACCTCGGGCAGAGTTGACTTGCCGGTTGCCATGAGCATGAACGCGTCGTTGGTGGAGGTGTCGCCGTCGACCGTGATGCGATTAAAGGTGCGGTCCGCCACTTCTCGTACTAGTCGATCCAGGGCGGGCTTGCTCACCGCCGCATCGGTCGCCACGAACGCCAGCATCGTAGCCATATCCGGACGAATCATGCCGGCACCTTTGGCGATGCCAGTTACCGCGACCCGCTTCCCACTTAAGGAAACAATTCTCGAGGCGGCCTTGGCCACGGTGTCGGTGGTCATGATGGCCTCGGCGGCCCTTCC
>Ga0210365_10058299_pt1 | contig 13168 bp, 12 predicted proteins | sample S637metaT_FD_159655 | JGI IMG/M metagenome (GOLD analysis project Ga0210365, IMG submission 159655) | Metatranscriptome of estuarine sediment microbial communities from the Columbia River estuary, Washington, United States - S.637... | ecosystem: Environmental > Aquatic > Marine > Intertidal...
ACCTGAGATAGCATCCTTTCTGGTGAAAATATTATCCATCTCAAAAACCTGTTATATGTCCGACTTCTCGGATTTACGCTAGATTGAGATTTAGGATTGACAAGAAGTTTTTCTTTATCCCCACCTGAATTTTTCTGAGCCTGTAGTTCATTGCAAATACCAAAGGTTCACAACATCGCAATATGTTGGAGCTATCTTAATTCTAACGTATTTCTCACCCGCTGGTGTGAAGCGCTGACGGAACACCTGTCTGGTGAATAGAAAGTGTTGAGGGATGAGTTACCCAATCTTAACCGCAAGCATTGAAACTGAGCCTCCATCTACCCCTTGTACCGGAAAGCTTACTTTTTCCATTTCCTTGCGAAGTCCAAGTATATAAATAAAGGGTAGGTAATGATCCGGTGTTGGAACAGATAAAATTGCGTCATCGCCGAATTCTTGGTAATTAATAAGAGATTTAAAATCACCTTTAATCAACATCCCTCGCACATATTTCTCAAATCTCATAGCCCAATCAAAAGGAGTTATATCTTTGTTATTCCAGTTATAAACAGCCAGGTTATGAACTATATTTCCGCTGCCGATAATTAGAACATCTTCTTCCCGCAATGACATGAGCCGATTTCCTATTTCATAGTGAAACATTGGTGGCTGAGTCTCATCAATACTAAGTTGGACCACAGGAATATCAGCATTGGGAAACACATGTTTCAGCACTGACCAAGTTCCATGATCAAGCCCCCATCTTTCATCAAACCTTACCGAAGTGGGTTTTAGCAGCTCTCTAACACGCTGGGCAAGTTCGGGACTTCCAGGAGCAGGGTATTCTACTTGGTATAATTCCTTTGGAAAACCGCTGAAATCGTGAATTGTTGGAGGAATGGGGTTTGAGGTCACCATACAGAAAGGTATGTAATAATGAGCAGAAACAGAAAGAATGGCCTTGGGGCGTGGAATTGATTTACTTATAGAAGCCCATCCCTCGGTATAATTATTTTTAGACAAGGCGTTCATTGGGTTCCCATGCCCAATGAAAATTGCGGGCATCAAATTCGTCAATAAAATACCTCCCTATATTCTTAAAACTGCATCGTCGAAATGGCAGATATATTAAGAATACAGCACAAAAATCTGACTTGTCAAAACCTTTGATTGCATACAATGACTTGAAGCCCTTTCAAAACCTCCCATTCGTTGGCTTGAGCCTTTTGTAAAGCGCTAAGCTCGCTGTGCTAAATTTGTAGAACTCGGGCTAACGCCCTCAGACAGCTACAAATTTTACGCGCCGCATCGCTATCGCTTTTCGACAAAAGACTCAAAAATCACTCACCGGAAGGTTTTGAAATGGCTTCTAACGATTGCATGGTTATTTCAATCAAAATATTCTGTGTCCTAAGATGATATATGTAAAGGGAGCAAATTGCCAATCAGTAATGGGTATCTTAAAACCAATGGGAAACGTGAAAAATGTTTGATAAACAGTCGAAGAATCCTTGAACCGCTGTGCAGCAAGCCTAAACCGTCTTGATCAGACGAAACCCTACGCGGCTGCTCCGGCGGTCCGGAGAGCTGAGGCTGCGGGATCCACACCTGCAATACCAGGCATCGCTGCCCCAGTCGCCGCCCCTCAACACCTTGGCCAATCCAGATGAAGGTCCTAAAGGATCGTTGGAAGGACTTTGAGAATAATAATTTCTATCAAACCAATCCTGACACCACTCGTGGACGTTTCCATGCATGTCATGGAGCCCCCATGGGTTCGACCTTAATTCACCGACCGGATGGGTTTTGCTTTCTGAATTTTTTCTATACCAGGCGTGTTGGCTTAGTCTGTTGATATCGGTCCCAAAGTTATAGGTGCTTTGTGTGTCTGCTCTTGCTGCATATTCCCATTCAGCCTCGGTGGGAAGGCGATATGTATCTGTTTCTTCTTTTTTGTTGAGCTTTTGGATAAAGCCTTGCACATCATTCCATGAAACCTTTTCCACCGGTTTGGTTTCGTCTTTAAATTCACTTGGATTATGGTTCATAATCTCAGACCATTCCCTCTGAGTCACAGCATATTTACCCATATAAAATGTCTTGCTGATATTGACTCTGTGTCGCGGGGTTTCATGATCCTCGGCTTGCTCGAGGTTTTTGTCTCCGCCCATTTTGAATGAACCCGGCGGAATCAAAACAAGTTCCATTCCTATAGGGGTGAATAGGGTTTCGATCATTTTAATTAATCCATTAAACCTTCAGTTAAGCTGAAGGTCCCAGCTCTGCTATGGAGGTATGTGAGTTTATATTCACCGCCCGCTTCGCTTGAGGCACAAAGGACGCAGAGAACAATAATTTTTTCGCCATACGGCCAGTCTATCAAATTTTCTTGAAGATTTGGATAATCCTTTCTGCGACTTGTTCCGGCGTTAATGCGTCTGTATCGATTTCGTATTGAGCGGCGCTTTTGTATTTGGGAATCCTTTGCTCAAGGACTTCTGCAACTTCTTCGATAAAAGTTTTTCCGGTGGTCAAGGCAGGCCGCTGGGTATCTGCTTGAATTCGCCGGACGATGGTATCCACCGAAGCCCGCAACCAAAATATGCGGGAAGTCCTTTTTAAGGCCTCGATGTTTTCAGGCCGTTCAATAACTCCGCCTCCGGTATCAATAACAATATTATCGAGTTCTGACAATTCCAGAACCATTTCAGATTCTAAATCCCGGAATTCGGTCCAACCGAATCTCTCGACGATTTCCGGAATCGACATGCCCGCTCTGTCGACAATTTTTGCATCCATACCGATACACCGCATTCCAAGATGCAAAGCGAGAAGTTCTCCCACCACACTTTTTCCGGTACCCCGATATCCGATCAGTACGATATTCATGATCCCAAATGCTCCATCACGACACGTCGCATCACCTCAACCGGTGCGTCAACGCCCGTAAAACGTTCAAACTGCAACACCGCTTGGTTGATAAACATTTCGACGCCGTATACTACTTTAAGGCCGCGGGACCTTGCGTCGGCAAGCAGTTTCGTTTCAAGGGGTGTATACACAATGTCAAAGACAACCTGTCCGGATCGAAATAACTCGGCAGGAATCAGGGAGGCATTTTCCTTTGGATGCATACCCACCGGTGTGCAGTGAATGATTAAATCCGCGATCTCCATTGCTGAGGCAAGAGAATTTTCGTTGAGCAAATCAGATTTGATGGAAGCATCTGTTCCGGCCTTTAAATCCGCCGACAACTGCTGAAGCATCGGCCCCTCGATATCCAAAATCGTAAGTTTTCCCAGCTGAGTATTCCGGGCAAGGGTAAAGGCAATCGCCCTTGCCGCGCCGCCCGAGCCCAGCATTAAAATATTTTTACCGCCAATTTCTATTCCAGCATCGACAATGGCCTTTAAGGCACCCGGTCCATCGGTACCCAATCCAAGCAGCTTTCCTTTTTCATTAATAACCGTATTGATCGAGCCGATGTTGCGGTCTATCTCCAAAATTTCATCAAGATATTTCATTGCTTCGATTTTATGGGGAATGGTGACGCTCATGCCGTGGAAATTCTCCAGCGCCCTCATGCCCACCAATGCATTTTGTACATCTTCCACCCGACAAGCCACATAAACGGAATCGATATCCAGGGCAGCAAAGGCGGCATTGTGAATTGCCGGAGAAAGGCTGTGGGCAACCGGATTCCCAATTACCGCGTAAAGTCGGGTGTTGTTGCTGATGGGTCTATAATTTTTCATAAAACCTCCTTGAGAACACTCCCCCAAAAACGGTCAAGCAGTTTCGGCAGTGGAAGCATCACACATTTAAAAAGAATCCTATTTTTGAAAGCTTCCTTCAGCGAAATTTTCACCTTGCCATTTGTATTCGGATGAATCACGATATGTCAGATTGTCCAGTATACAGCGGCAATGAACCGCAGAAAACGAAAATCATAACTCAGATACCGAAAATGAGACGTCTTGTCAAGAATGCGAGGGGCCGGGAGCAGGGTTAACGCATTTGATTTCGGACCAGCGAAGCGACGGCGTGTTTCTCTATCGGGATTCAAATGCGTTTTCCATAGGGCCGGTTTGGTGCGAAGCTTGAGTTATTACTTGAATGCAAATCGATTCCAGCGTATGCTTCAATGAAACATTCCGTTGATCCTGTTGAATTTAAGTTTCGCATCCGGTTTTCCCACAACCTCATCCTATCAGAAAGGATACGGGAGCGTCTGAATGAAGATCAAGGTCAAAGGATATCTCACCTTGAAAAAGGCAATGGGCGGTAACGCCGCGTTTGAAATGGAAATAGAAGACGCCACGATAAAGGATGTGTTAAGGGATTTGGCCGGAATATTTGGACCAGACTTCAAGGATGCGATTTTTGATTCAAAAACGGATATGATACACCCTTATGTTCGCGTTTTAGTGAACGGCCGTCACTACATCTACTTGCCCCATCGCCTGGATACCCCATTGAAAGCAGAAGATGAAGTGGCGCTTTTCCCGGCTATTGCCGGAGGATGAACGGGTGTCCTTTTCTTTTGGAGCATTATTCAACTGTCTAACATGATAGGAGATTAAATTATGGTTAATGCCGGATCCGAAGACTGGGAAGAAAAATACGCTAAATTGGTAAAGGACAGAAAAGCATCCCAATCAAAACCTTACATGGTTTTGAGTCCGGAATGGGCGTCTGAAGTTGAAGAAAAGATTCAAAATGACAGCCGGTATCAAGAGGTTGCCAAAACCTGGGAGGGGTCCGTCACGCTGGTTTTCAAGGCGGATTCAGCGTCCGGACTGGATGCGGATCTATTTGTTTTCATGGACTTATGGCATGGGCAGTGCCATTCAGTTAAAATGGTTCCCGGTGATGTGGGAAGAAGTGCCGACTATGTTCTTGAAGCAAGTTATGAACGATGGAAAAGGGTGTTAAAAAAGGATCTCAACGTCGTCCGAGAGATCGCCACCAATAAACTCAAATTGGTCCCTTTCAATTTCAAGAAAGCGGCAAAATTGGCAGCGGCGGCCCAAGCAGCCATCCGATTGGTGGATCTGGCGGGGGAAGTGAGCGATAAATTCCCGGATGATTTGGAAGGGGAAGCTTTTCTGGGGTTTAAGACCTTTCTCCAAGAATTGAAAACAGATTTTGGTATTTGAAACTCATGCCCGGGAGGTGACACCATGTTTGGATTAATGGGAAAGATCTTGAGGGTGAATTTAACGGACCGGAATATTTTCCAAGAAGAAATTCCCGAAGAAATGGCAAAGAAATATTTAGGCGGAAGGGGCCTTGCCAGTAAATATCTTTTTGATGAAGTTAAACCGAAAATATCACCGTTAGGACCGGAAAACAAGCTCATCTTCATGTCCGGCCTCCTGACCGGAACCCTTTCTCCAAGTGCCGCCCGCTACAGTGTTGTCGCGAAATCTCCGTTGACCCATATATGGGCCCAGTCCAATTCAGGGGGCCGGTGGGGGGTGGATCTCAAACAGTCGGGTTTCGATGGAATTATATTTGAAGGCATTTCGGAAAAGCCCGTTTATTTGGTAATTGATGATGGAGACGTCGAACTTCGCGATGCCGGTGATCTTTGGGGGAAAAATGTTTCGGAAACCACCGGTATACTCAAGGAAACATTGGGGGATAAATTCAATGTCGCCAGTATCGGCATGGCCGGAGAGAATCTTGTTAAATACGCTGCGATCATGAATGATCTCCATCGGGCAGCGGGTCGATGCGGGCTGGGGGCTGTAATGGGATCCAAAAGGTTGAAAGCCGTTGCCGTAAAAGGGCGTAAAGAAATCAAAATTGCGGATAAAAATACCTTTAAAGAAGTGTCTAAAAAACAATATGATCTTCTTGGTGAGAATATACTTGGTGCCGGTTTGCAAGGATATGGGACGAATTTGGTGTTGGATATCGTCAACGTCTGTGGGGGGTTGCCCACCCGAAACTGGCAAACCGGTGTCTGCGCGTATGCCGAGGAGATTAACGGGGAGGCCTTGAATGAAAAGGTCCTTGTAGAAGCTGTCGGCTGCTTTGCCTGCCCCATAAAATGCGGTCGGGACACCGAAATCAAGAAAGGCCCTTATAAAGGCCTTAAAGGAGAAGGCCCGGAATATGAAACCGTGGCGATTTTCGGGGCAATGTGTGACAATTCCGATATGGAAGCCATTACCATGGCCAACTATCTCTGTAATGATTATGGCCTGGATACCGTTTCATGCGGCAGCACCATTGCCTTCACCATGGAGTGTTTTGAAAAGGGAATTCTTACTAAAGACGACGCCGGAGGGATGGAGATATGTTTTGGCGATTCCGAAACCATTGTTGCCCTTGTTCACAAAATTTCCAAAAGGGAAGGGGTGGGAAATCTTCTGGCGGAGGGAACACGGGTCATGGCTCAAAGACTGGGGCAAGGCTCAGAGCGGTTTGCCATGAATGTCAAGGGGCTTGAATTGCCGGCGTATGATTCACGGGCTGCAAAGATTACCGGTCTTGCTTTTGCCACGGCCAATCGGGGCGGTGATCATATCACCGGCTATGTCCAAGGCCCGACCTATCTTGCCAGCCCCTTCCTGGTCATCGAAGAAAGTGAGATCGAAGACCCGCTCATTGAAAATCCCGAAGAAGCCAAGGTGGTCAAAGAGTTGGAAGATGCACTGACGGTTTTTGATGCGGTGGGATTGTGTAAATTCATGGGAATGACTTCAGACGCTCAGGAGATTACACGGATTATTTCCGCCGTTACCGGCTGGGCTTTCGGCGTCGATGAGTTCAGGAGAATCGGCGAAAGAATTTACAATCTGGAAAGGGCGTTCAATATCAGAGAAGGACTCACCCGTGCGGACGATACACTGCCAAAAAGATTATTGGAAGACCCCCTTCCAGAGGGCCCGGCCCAAGGGCATGTCAATCACCTGGATATTCTTTTGGATCCTTATTACGAATTCCGCGGATGGGATAAGGCCACCGGCAAGCCGACCCCGGAAAAACTGAAAGAATTAGGTCTGGATGATGTCATCGGACAGATTTATGGAGGGGGTGCACAATGACCTCTTATGCGGATAAACCCTGGTTGAAGAGTTATAAGATCGGAGCCTTTAAACTCAAAACCACCATCGATTATCCCGTAAAGCCTTTATTTTCAATTTTAGACGAAATCGCAGAAAAGTTTCCCGGGAAGGATGCATATGATTATTTTGGGAATCGGATGAAGTATCGAACGCTGAAGCATCAGGTGGATTCATTGGCCAACGCATTGGTGAATCTCGGCGTTAAAAAAGGGGACAACATCATCGTCTTTCTTCCCACCGGTCCCCAGTTCATCATCAGCGATTTTGCGGTGCTTAAGGCCGGTGGGACCCTGGTCCCCAGCAGTCCACTTTTAAAAGCACCCGAGCTCATCCGTCAAGCAGAAGAATCGGGCGCTGAAACAATTTTCTGCCTCGATGAGAACTTGGATTTAATCGATTTCGTCAAAGAAAAAACCCGGCTTAAAAACATCGTTGTCACTTCGGTCAAAGATTATTCTCCCGGCCAATCCGAAGCGCTAACAGAGATTCCGGGCACGTACAGTTTCAGAAAATTGATTGCAGATCATGAACCCCAAGCGCCGGAGGTTGAAATCGATCCCACAGAAGATCTTGCGGTTCTGGCGTTTACCGGTGGATCCACCGGAGCGCCAAAGGGCGTGATGATTACCCACTTTCAGCGGATGGCCAGTATCCTTCAGGGACTCCCCTGGATGATGGCGCCCCTTCCCACCTACAGAGGGAGAGCCTCAAGTTTATTGCCCATCCCCATTTTTCATTCCTATGGACATTATCTGATGCAATCGTGCATCTATTGGGGACTGAAAATATTTTTAGTCCCGGATCCCCGGAATACGGAAATGATTGCGCAATTGATGAATGAATATCGCCCGTTTCTGATATGTATGGTTCCCACCCAGCTTTTAAATTTAGCCCAATCGGAAACAAAAATTAAACGAATGCCGGTGATGGTTGTTTCGGCTGCGGCGCCCCTTCCCACGGAAGTGGCTAAAAAAATCGAGGAAAAAATTAAGATGCCGGTATCGGAAGGGTATGGTCTTACGGAATGCATCAGCCATATTAATATCAGCGTCTTTTCGAAAATCACCCGTTTTGCGACTTCCACCACCCCCGGTGTTGGAATCCCCGTTCCCGATACCGAGGTGAAACTGGTTGATCCGGAAACCGGAAAAGAGGTTCCTTTCGGCGATGTGGGGGAACTCTGGTTGAAAGGACCCCAGGTGATGAAGGGCTACTGGCCGGAGCCGGGTTCCGGCCTCGAAGACGGCGGGTGGCTGAGAACCGGTGATCTTTGCAAGATGGATGAGAACGGTTATTTTTATGTGGTCGACCGAATCAAGGATATGATCAACATTTCCGGGATGAAAGTATACTCCATAGAAATTGACGATCTTTTGTTTCAAAATCCTGCGGTGGCCGGGGCCGTGACCATCGGGATTCCGGATTCCAAAAGACCGGGGAGCGAGAGAATTAAGGCTTTTGTCAGATTGAAAGATGATTATAAAGGAAAGATCGGCCAACAGGATATCATCGATTACTGCCGGGAAAGGCTGGCTGCTTATGCGGTTCCCAAATATGTTGAATTCAGAGACGATTTGCCGATGACGGTGACCGAGAAATATTTTAAGCGTGCATTAAGGGAAGAAGAGATTCAAAAAATGCAAGAAAGGGGTGAGTTATGATTACGGACCCCGCTTCCCGCCCTATCGTGAACAGATCGCCGAAGGTGCAGTCCATGGAAATGATGAAATGAAAGCAAAATGTTCGATCATTACGATCTTCGCCATATTCTTTGTCATCAGTTTTACAGGGCATTCATACCCATGGCATGATGAAACCCATATGGCCATCGCAAAAGCAGCGGGGTACAAGAAATGGTACAACTCTGCAGGTGCGGATATGATCAAGACAAAGGCCATGGGAATAGAAAGACCCAATCATTATGTGAGCAACCCCAGACAAACAAGGGTAACGCCTGAAATGGTGCTCGGGCAGATAAAAAATTACAATAAAAAATCCGATATAACGGGTCATCTCTATGGTGCGATCATCGCTTCAATTCGAGATTATTTGAAACAAAAGCATAAAGGGAAATACGGTGAGTACCATCTTGCCTTTTGTGCCCATTATGTCGGGGATCTTTCCCAGCCGCTTCACAATACCTTGTACAACGCCTACAATCGAAAAAACCATGCAACCACAGATGGTATCATCAATGACGACGTTTTCGATAACATGGATAAAATCAAAATTTATCCCATAAAAATAAAATCCGAAAAAGATTTGGCCAAGCAAATCGCAAGAATCGCCAATCTTTCAATCCAAAAAGGATATCAAATCGAAGACGAGAAGCGGCTGTTAACCAAAGAAGAGGCTTATGTTCAAATTGGTCATAGTGCTTCTTTGTTCAGTGCTATTTTGATATATGTCGAGGGGATTGGCCGGCAATAATCATTGGAGGCCCCCATAGGTATATCGCCAAAATCCCCTTCTTCTCTTTTTTTTAATAGATGATAATGTCCGAATGTTTGTTACAATTTGTCGGCAGCTCCGTTGTTTGAGGGTGAGCCTCATAAGTCTGCTGGTGTTTCTGTCCACATTCGGATGTGATGGCGGCCAAGGCAATGGGGTGGCCGTTACCGAAGGGGATATTTCCACACCCGTGGCGGCCGAAAGTTGATGCATTATGTGAGAAAACAGGCTGAACAAAGGGGGCGTACATAAGTTCAAAAGTTGACATGACCGATGATTTCTTGATATTGAAAGACCTGTTATACAAATCAAAAATAGATGCATCTGTGGCTCTTCCATCGCCGGAGGCGTTGATCGCAAAAACATATTTAAAGATGACAAAGACGAGGATTTGAAACATGTCCAGTACATTTGGCACCCTGTTAAAAGTTATGACGTTCGGCGAATCCCACGGGAACGGCGTGGGTGCAGTTCTTGAAGGTTGCCCTTCCAAAATGAACCTTTCTGAAGCCGATATTCAACCCCAGCTCGATCGTCGCCGGCCCGGACAGAGTAAGTTGACAACCAAGCGGGAAGAACTCGATCGGGTGACGATCTTGTCCGGTGTTGAGAACGGTAAAACTTTGGGTTCCCCCATTGGTCTTTTTGTCGCAAACAAGGATCAGAAACCCGGCGACTACGACGCCATGCAATTTATTCCGCGTCCCTCACACGCAGATTACACCTATCAGATGAAATACGGAATCCGGTCGACAAGCGGCGGCGGCAGATCCAGTGCCCGTGAAACTGTCGGCCGTGTTGCTGCAGGTGCAATTGCCGATAAATTTTTGTTTGAAATATTCGGGATAGAAATCGTTGCCTGGGTGCAATCCGTCGGAGACGTTGAGGCATCTTTTATCGATGTAGATGGAATTTCAAGGGAAGATGTCGATCAAACGATTGTGCGATGTCCGGACAGGATTGCGGCAGATAGAATGATTCAATGCATTGATGAAGTTCGGGACAGAGCCGACTCCATCGGCGGTACAGTGGCTTGTGTATGTCGAAATGTACCGCCGGGGTTGGGTGAACCGGTTTTTGATAAAGTTGAGGCCAAGCTCGCCCAGGCGATGCTTTCCATACCGGCAACCAAAGGATTTGAAATCGGTTCAGGTTTTGCCGGTACCCAAATGCTGGGGTCCCGGCATAATGATCCCTTTATTTTAAAAGGCGAAAAATTGGGCACAAAAACCAACTTCAGCGGGGGTGTCCAGGGGGGCATCACCAACGGTGAGCCGATTGTTTTTCGGGTGGCGTTCAAACCACCCGCCACCATCGGAATCCCACAGAGAACAGTGGATTTTGAAGGTAAGCAAACGGTTCTTGAAGCCAAGGGCCGTCACGACCCCTGCGTGGTTCCCCGGGCTGTGGCGATCGTTGAATGTATGGCGGCCCTTGTCATCGGAGATTTTGCACTCCAACAAAAATACCGGAAACCTTAAGGACCGGCATGAAACCTGCGCTGATCATCATAGATATGCTTAAAGATACTTTTGACAAGCATCCGGATGCCTTTATATCAAAAGAAGCCTTGAAATTTGTGCCGACCATTAACCGCCTTTCTTCTATTTTTAGGGATAAAGGTTTTCCGGTGATATTCTCCTGTGATTCGTTTTTAGAAGATGATTTTATCTTCCAAGGAAAGATGAAACCGCATTCCATCAGGGGCACCGAAGGCGCAAAGGTAATTGATCAATTGAATAGGGAACCCGGCGATATTGTTTCAGAGAAACGCAGATTCAGTGCTTTTTTTAAAACGGATATGGACCAAACCTTGCGAAATCTTGACTGCGATACGGTCGTGATCGTTGGAATCTCAACACATATTTGTGTTTTGTCAACGTTAATAGATGCAGTGGCATTGGATTTTAAAGCCATACTGCTCAAAGATTGTTGTCAGGCACACACCCCTGAAATACATAAGGGTGTAATACAAATTTATGAAAAAACCCCTTTATATCCATTGATGCGGATGATGTCATCTGAGGAGATGATTGAAATTATATGAAAGCCGACGGGTAAGTACCTGGCATCAAAAATTTTGATGCGTTTTCAAAGCCGTAACCCGAAAGCGAAGAATCTTAAAAAGGATCTGAAATTTTAGCACGTCCTTTATTACAGCGATTTGCGTCAAGGCATAAGGACCATGTCTGCATTTTTCTCTGGATGTTTTTTAATGGTCGCTATTTCCACTGTAAGGGAACTGAATCCATGAAAGATTTATTAGTTCGAATTGCACAAGAACTGGTTGACGATCCGGAACAGGTACAGGTTACGGAAATTGAAACTGCCCAAACAACAGTCTTGGAACTTAAAGTCGCCAAGAGCGATGTCGGGAAGATCATTGGTAAACACGGCAAAACAGCCAATGCAATCCGGGTTGTACTGAACGCAGCTTCTGGAAAGGCTCGGAAAAGGTACCTGCTTGAGATCGTCGATTGATGCAGCAACTTTGGTCGGTTACGGGACCAACTCGACTCGACACCGGGCGGGCAGATTGTCAGATTGGAACTGGAACCAGAATAGCGGGCGAAATATACCCTTGCAAAAGTCGAGGATGTCGCATCTCTCCGCTATTCACGGGATCTTCGACCAGTGTTGCCAAAGCGCACTGCAAGTTTATCCAATTTTGCAACATTAGGGTTTATCTCTGACCTATCCCGGATGACAAAGGTTTTTGCGTTCAATAAAATTGACTATTTCGCCAAAAGGAGAAGTTGAATGACGGATGTGTATCAGCGATTAGCAAATCATCTGGACAATCTGCCGGGCGGGTTTCCGCCAACCGAGACCGGAGTTGAACTTCGGATTCTAAAGCGACTGTTTTCGAAATCGGAGGCGGAAATCGTCCTCGGTCTGACCATGATGCCTGAGCCGGTATCTGCTATTGCTGCACGCATGGAGCGGAATCCGGCCGAATTGGCCATGATGCTGGAGGACATGTCTAAAAAAGGACTGATATTCCGTTTGTCCAAAGGCGGAGAAAAACACTATATGGCCGCACAGTTCGTGATCGGTATCTGGGAATACCACCTCAATGACTTGGACGAAGATCTGATCCGGGACGTGAACGAATACCTGCCGCATTTTATGAAATCGGGCTGGGTGAATCAGAAAACCCGGCAGTTTCGTGTAGTCCCGATTTCTAAGAGCATCAGCGCCGACATATCGGTCATGCCCTATGAGAAGGCTGAAGAGATTGTTAAGCGGCAGTCCAAGATCGTGGTTTCGCCCTGTATTTGCCGCAGGGAGCACGAAATGGTGGGAAAAGGCTGTGGCAAGCCAGAGGAGGTCTGTCTGGTCTTCGGTTCGGGAGCCTATTATTATGAGGAGAACGGTCTGGGACGCGCCATCACGCAGGATGAGGCCCTGGCTGTCCTGAACACCGGTCTGGAAGCCGGGCTTGTGCTTCAGCCGGGAAACGCCCAAAAACCGAGCAATATCTGTATGTGCTGCGGATGTTGCTGCCAGATTCTAAAAAATCTGAGATCGATAGAGTGCCCGGCCCGAGTGGTTCACTCCAACTATTATGCTGAAGTGGCTGTGGAGGACTGCACTGCTTGCGAAGCCTGTGCGGACCGGTGTCAGATGGACGCCATCGAAGTGGAGGATGTGGC
>Ga0210365_10216112_pt1 | contig 13164 bp, 11 predicted proteins | sample S637metaT_FD_159655 | JGI IMG/M metagenome (GOLD analysis project Ga0210365, IMG submission 159655) | Metatranscriptome of estuarine sediment microbial communities from the Columbia River estuary, Washington, United States - S.637... | ecosystem: Environmental > Aquatic > Marine > Intertidal...
CTTTAAAAGAAAATAGCAGCACCAGGGTGATGAGCAGGGCGATAATCGTAATCGGCGTGAGAACATGCAAAAACTTTTCCTTAAACCATTTTTCGCCCTTGGCAGCCATAATCCACCTGCGGGAAAGATAACCGGCCGCCAGCGGCAGGGCCACGTAAATACCGATGGACAGCAGCAACGCCTGCCAGGGCACCGGCAGGCGCCCTACTCCCAGCAAAAAGCCCCCCAGGACCCCATAGAGCAGCAGCATGGTCAGTGAGTTGATGGCCACCATCACCAGTGTCAATCCGTCATTGCCGCGGGACAGGTAGCCCCACACCAGCACCATGGCCGTGCAGGGTGCAATGCCAAGCAGAATGCATCCGGCCAGATAGCTGCGCCACAAAGGCACTTCCAGCATTTTAATTCCATCAACCATCACCACTGTGCCGGCACCGTGGGTGGCGCCCTCCGGCAGGTCGAGACCAAAAGGCATTTTAACCAGATCTACGGCGTCGGGACCGATGAAATTATAAAACAGCGTGCCAAGGAAAAAGATGGCAATCCCATACATGGTAAACGGTTTGACGGCCCAGTTGACGAACAGGGTCAGGAACACCGGTTTGCCGCTTTTGCCGGCCTTGATGACCTCGCCGAAATCGATTTTGACCATAATGGGATACATCATGAAAAACAGGCAGACGGCAATCGGGATGGACACCACCGGCGCCCCCTTGACATAGATGGCCAGACCGTCGAGGGATTGCGCCACACCCGGAGCAATTTTGCCGAGCAGGATACCCGCGATAATGCACAGCACCACCCAAAGTGAGAGAAAACGTTCAAAAACACTGGTCATTTTACGGTCATTGTTTAAAACGTCATCCGTGCTCATCAATAGATTCCTCCTTTTCAAACGTCCAAATTGAACTGCCCCATGAAATTTTCAAGTTTTGCCCGATTCTCTTGACCCAGGCCCGGGCAATCTTCAACGCCCTTGATCCCTTCCGCCATCCGGGCGGCAAACACCATGCAGGTGGGCATTCCACAATCTCTGCAGTTGGTCCTGGGCAGCAGTTTGAGGATCTCGATCACTTTAGGTTTGGGCGCGCCCTCATAGCTGGGCACAATGCGTTCGCGATTTGCCCAGGCATCGTTGATTTCCCGTTTCAGCCATTTGAGGATCTTATCCGCCTCGGCTTCATCCCGCAGGGCATTGACGGCGATTTTGGTCCCATGCACGGTAATCAGTTTGCCCTGAGATCTGAAAATAACCGCCGGCGGGTTTTTCAGATATTCAAAACCGCCTAAAACGGCATTGAGATAGGGAAGCACCGGATCGATGTTCTGGTCCAGGTGCGCGATACAGTGCACGGATTCAAAACCGGGGTTGCACTCAGGCCTGAATATTTCCTTGGAATAATTTTTCAACAACATAATGTTTTCTGACTGTCAAAAGCCTCTGGGTTGAACGATCAATTTAAAAAAGATCGAGCAAGCCGAAACCACCCTTCTAAATTCTGCGGCTCGATATTCATTATTCAGCGGCTCGTAGTTCAATCCAGCCAATGACATCCTGCTTTTTCGGTATCTTGCCCACGCTTTTGACCTCACCGTCTACTACCACGGCAGGGGTTCCGAAGACACCATAGCCGGCGATTTCCATGGTGTCTGTGACTTTTTCAATTTGTGCATCCACACCTGCTTCCGCCACGGCTTCTTTAACAACTTTTTCCGTCTGCTGACATTTCGGACAGCCGGGTCCTAAAACTTTAATATCCATAATTTTTTTTCCTTTTTTTTTATTCTGCCAGGTCGGAAAATGATCGACTCATATTTGAATATGCATACATTGCGTGTAATGAAAAAATTAGCTTTTTCCTCCAAAAGATGAAATCAAAAAAGATCGAAATTTGGCTTGCATCCTTTCTTGGTTTTACTTTTTCGTTTTCGCGATTTATTCTATCTTGTAGGTTCCCCGGTATACCTCGATTCCCGTTTTGCTCCAACAGGCTATTCTGGATTAAGCAAAAAAATAACCAAAGATCATCCCGCTGATGGTGGCCATTACCACCACCAGACTCACAAAGGCCACCGTCTTTTGCGTTCCCATGACACTGCGGATGACCAGCATATTGGGCAAACTCAATGCCGGTCCGGCCAAAAGCAGCGCCAAGGCAGGTCCCTTGCCCATGCCGGCACCCAAAAGTCCCTGTAGAATCGGCACCTCGGTCAGGGTCGCGAAATACATGAAAGCCCCTACAACCGAGGCAAAAAGATTGGCCCACAGGGAGTTGCCCCCCACCAGGCCGCTGATCCATTGTGAAGGAATCAGGCCCTCCGAACCGGGCCGCCCCAATAGCAGTCCCGCCACAAGGACCCCGGCAAACAAAAGCGGCATGATCTGTTTGGCAAAATCCCAGCTTGACAGAAACCATGACTCGGTTTCTCCCCGGGTAGTGGTGGTCAGGACCACCAGGGCGATGATGCCGGCCGAAAAGGCAACCAGCGGCTCGTGGGGAAAAATAACCGCCAGGACCAGAACGGCGGCCCCAGCCAGGGCCACTTTATAAGCCTTCACGCGAAACCACTTTACCAGCAGCACCCCAAGGACTATCGCAAAAAAACCGGTCGATAGCCATTTGACGCTGTAAATTGCGTGCCACAGTCCGGCCGGTTCGGCCGGCTTTCCCCAGGTCGCCGAGACCAGGATGCCCACCATGACGGCAAAATAGACTACATTTTGCCACAGTGGCCGTTCCACTTCCTGTTCGGGCATGTGCAGGGCTGCTTCAGCCTTGGCTTGATCTTCTTTACGAAACAGCAGATGCATGATCAGGCCGATAACGACGCTGAAGACCACCGCCCCCACCGCCCGTGCCAGGCCGATCTCCGGTCCCAGAATACGGGCCGTGAGCACTATTGCCAGGATGTTGATGGCCGGGCCGGAATACAAAAACGCAATCGCCGGTCCTAAGCCGGCACCGCGTTTCCAGATGCCGGCAAACAACGGCAGCACCGTGCACGAGCAGACCGCCAGAATGGTGCCCGACACCGACGCAACGCCATAGGACATGACCTTATGGGCTCCGGCCCCCAGGTATTTCATCACCGCCGCCTGGGACACAAATACCGAGATGGCACCGGCGATGAAAAAGGCTGGCACCAGACACAACAGAACGTGTTCTTGAGCGTACCACTTGGCCAATGCCAGGGATTCGATCACCGCCCCGCTAAAGCGGCTGCTGTCTATGGGCAGCCAGAAAAAGGCCAGAAAAACCCCTGCAATGATGCCCAGTGGTTTCCAGATGGCTTGCCATTCCACCTGGCTTTCGGGTTCTTCCCCCTGAATTTCTTCATCCTCCTGTATGGCGGCCTCTCTGTTTTTGATAGCGATTGCCTCATTCATTGGTATATCCTCGTGGCTTCAGGCAAAAAGGTCCTTGTATGCTAAGTTCGGAGCAGACAATGCAAATCAATTTGAATATCCATATTCAAATTTAACGATATATCATATCTAGGTTGAACGGTTATAGAAAAAACTATTTCCGGCATAGTTCCTCACGATTCAAAAAAGGAACCTTTTTTACCAGTTCGGCAATTTCCGGGTCCTCTTCCAGCCAGTGCTTCAGGTTGCCCAGCACACTGGCGGCATAGGGGCTGGTTCTGCCGTCCGTCAGAAAATAATTCACCCACAGGCCGTCTTTGGCATAATCCACCAAACCAGCTTCCTCGAATATTTTCAAATGCTTGGAAACAGTCGGTTGTGCGATTTTCAAAGCTCCCCGCAGTTCGCAGACACACATCATTTTTTGCTGTAACAATTTAATGATTTTTACCCGATTCGGATCGGAAAGGGCCTTCATGACTTTGAGAAAAGATTTCATTGAGCGTCTCCTTATATTGCTAAAGAGCAATATAATGGATTGAAAAATTCATGTCAACCGGTTTGTTTAGTTTGGGAGAAAATCGAATCGGTCCACAACATTCCGCTTCAAAGAGCCTCCTTGACTGACGACGCTCCCGGGGGGAGTCGGTTTCTCCGGCCCCGATGGCCAAAAATATACGTACCCGTAAATACCTTGCAAACGCGCCATGGGGCCTTATGTTATGACAGCCCGCTGTATAGAATAATATACGTTAAAAAATTAAGCATTTACAGCCAGTTGGGAAAATTTCCCAAGCTTTACCATTTTCTGCTGTAGGAAAAACCCTTCAAAAGAGATCTCTAAAACAATCACGCCACGGTAAATTATTTAGCTAACCATTTGGTATTCTTTTGCAATTGCCGATTTGTCTATAAATGGCATAAGTATTGCAAAAATTTCATTGCCACAATGTGACATGTTAAATTAAGGTTTGGCCAACCCGCTAAACCACTCTGATGGGACCGAGGTGAGGGATTATTGTGTTAAATACTGGACTCCCGCTTTTCCGGAATTAAGGAGATCATACCATGTTAAATGAGCACACCGAAAAATGTATCGCAGATAGTAAAGAGATACCGGCCGCAAGTTTTGCGTCTGGTGGTTTGGGAAAAGATGGTCCTACCACTCAGCAAGATGCGCAGGCGCGGGCAGACATGTATAGTTTTCTATCGGCTATTTATTTGCGTCCTCCAACACCTGATCTTGTGCGTTATCTATTGGGGGAGGATTTGCTGTGGGAACTCTACTCATTGTTTGGTGAAGAATCCGTTGCCGAACTAAAACAATTCGCCGCCAGTGGTTATTTGGATAACGATTTCGCGTCTATTGATCTGGAATATATAAATCTCTTTGCCGTACCGACGGGCCGATATGTCACCCCGTTTGAGGATGTCTACCGTGGTATCGCAGTAGGGGGCATGTTGCAAAGAGGGCCGTTGTTCGGAGAACAGGCCATTGCGACGCGCAGAGAATATCGGGAGGCCGGTGCGGATATGGATCGGGCGTGTATGGAGTTGCCCACCCATATCGGCGTAGAGCTCTCCTTTATGAGTTTTTTGTGTGAAAGGGAGGCGGCGGCGATTCGCGATGAAGAAGAGCAAAAACAGCCGACGGATGTGAAAAGAACCGCAGTGGGTCCCATTAAATATCGTGAACTTCAGATCAAATTTCTCAATCAACATCTCAATGCATGGTTTCCGCAACTCAATCGGTCGATACAGGCGAACGCAAAAAGCCCTTTTTACCGGTGGATGGCGCAGATCACCGCCTCGTTTCTCGCTTATGATACAGCCGGACTTTTAGACCGGTCATAAGTAAAGAACAATGTGCGGAAAAGACTGCTTATTACTTAGTTTAGCTGATCCCCCGCGGAAATTTTTTACGCGAGATATAGTCCGCAGGCCGAGGTTTCATTTTAATTTTTTTACCACAATGTATCATTTTCTTATTGACTTTGATTAAATAAGAGTGTTACAGATGTTCTGCCGTTAAAACCTCCATATGTAGTTTAACCTCCTAAATAAGAGTAGCTCCTCCCCTGAATACTTGGCGTTTGGGGGATGGGCTTCTCTTTTCACAGAAAAAGACTTAATAGCCGGATAAAGCTATAATTATACACTCCCGATCTTATTTAGATACAGGTATGTTCGATGAGCGAAGCCGATGAGTTGAGCAATTCGAGGGCTTAAAAACCCAAAAGCATATGATTCTACGAGTATACAGGGTCGATTATTCACCTCATTGTATGGCAGACTTCCCGGAATTTCTTGTGAACAGCGAAGAATTCAAATATTTCCGCAAAAGGCTCAATCGGACTCAGAAGCAGATTGCCGAGCTTTTGGGCATGTCTTTAAAAGCAATCCACAGCTACGAACAGGGCTGGCGAACCGTACCGAGCCACGTGGAGCGGCAGATGTTCTTTCTGGTTTCCAGGTTGGAGGAAAACAGGAAAAGCAGAAAACCGTGCTGGCGGATTAAAAAGTGTCCCCCCGAGCAGAAGAAAAAATGTCCGGCTTGGGAGTTTAAGGCCGGAAAGTTATGCTGGTTTATTAACGGGACGGTTTGTGAAGGCCGGGTTCACGAAAATTGGGAAGAAAAGATGAAGATCTGCCGATCGTGTGAAGTATTGCTTTCCTTGCTGTAAGTAAACGCTCCTCCCGCAGAGGGGGAGGTCGCCGGAAGCCCCCTGGATGGGGACGAAGACGATTAACTCGACCATTTAAAATCGAATTCCGAAGCACGCAACACGAAACATATTCGAATGACCTAAATTACGACGACATAAACCTAAACCGTTACGCAACTTAGCGTTAGGGTGCAGTTCAGTTCGTTGGTATATTTCCCGCTTTAAGTCATCGTTTTCTCTGTTTTCAAATACTTGAAAATTAGAATTTCATATTTTTTTCGCATTTCGATATTCGTATTTCGTATTTTCCATGGCTTAGCTGTTTTTTCCCCCGGGTCGGTAGAACCTTTACGGGTCCGCCATTGGAAGTGATCGTATATTATCGCAATCTCAAACCCCTATTTTACCGTTCACCAAGCACCCGTAATGATGGTCGCAGTTCCGTTTGTCGCAAAATTAAGAATTTCCCAATTTCACCTAACGCCCTACCCGGCATCGAATATCCGGTCAATCCTGTCCAGGTTAATTCTTAAAAAAAACCCGTTGAGATTAACTCGCTCCAGGTGTAATGAGAGTATGGCTTCGAATAATCCGGCATCTTAAATGACGGTAACACCGCATCGCTTTCCTACCAATCTTTTTCAGAAAGGAGCAATTATGTACCTGCCCAAGATTTACGAAAATTTTTCCGGTAAATTTCCCGAGGTTTTCGATGATTTTAAACAGCTGGGTCAAACCTGCCGAGAGGCCGGCCCCTTAGACCAAAAATGCCAGGATCTAATCAAGCTAGGTATCGCCATCGGCGCCAACTCGAAAGGTGCTGTCATGTCCAGCACGCGCAAGGCCCTTGAATCCGGATCTACTCCAGAAGAGATTGGCCACGCTGTCTTGTTGTCGTTGACGAACACCGGTTTCCCCAACATGATTGCCGCCCTACAGTGGGTTGAATCGGTTCTGGAAGAAGCTTAGCGCAAAAAAAAACTCCGTTCCATAGCTTCCTGGAGCGGAGTTTTGTTTCGCTAAACTGATTAGCGCAAAAGATTCCCGTTATTCGGGAAATACTTCTACCGGCCGCTTGGTGTTGCCGGTGGCGTTGGGATAGTTGGGGTAGATATAGGCTTTCTCTCCGGTTTTGAGCACATGGTCGGCTTCTTCGTTGAACTCATTAAAGCGCGACTTGACTTCGTAAAAACCATGCCACCAGGCATAGTCCGGGGCCATCATCATCACACCCATGCGGGCCCGTCGCCCCTCGTGATGCCAGAGTTCATAGAATTGCAGCTCCAGATGCTCGTCAAAGAACTTGGTGTTGTCGAGAAGTCCCTTGTCATAAAGCTCATCCAGTTTGGCCTTGACCGGCTTGAAATAGACATCGTTGTATTCCATCACCGCCTTGTCAAAGCCATCATAGAAGTCGTCGATCCAGGAGTTGCCGTGGCACTGCTGACAGATGGCTTTCATCTTGTCCCGCTCCGTCTTCCAATCTGATTTGGCCGGGAAGGGTTTGAAATCCTGGGGACGAACGGTCAAAGGTGCCTGGGTCTCCCAGGAAAGCCGTTCGGTGACGTCATGACTGGTGAGCACCTTGCCGGAGCCTGACATATGGCAGGCTGCACAGGTGGGCGCTCGATAGTCGACACCGGCTGTCCAGGTTCCGCCGGCCGCGTTAAAATTGTATTCGCTTTTATAGGCGTGATACATCGTCCCGTGCTTGGACTCTTCATAAATTTCGATCTGGGGGTGATCGGGGCCCAAATGGCACTGGTCGCAGGCTTCCGGCATGCGGGCTTCCGCCACCGAGAAGCGATGGCGGGTGTGACAGGAAGTGCAGGCGCCCATGCTGCCATCCGCATTGATACGTCCGACACCGGCATTGGGCCAGGTGTTCGGATCGATATTGCCGTTTTCGTCAATTTTAATTATCGTGCCGTGGCAGTTGAAGCAACCGGTTTTGCGTTCATTATCGGAGTTCATCCCCTTGTTCAGCCAGGGATCAAGTTTCCATATAATCTCGATTGTGTTGGCATGCTTGGAGCGGCTGTACTGGGTGACTTCGTCAGGATGGCAGCGGGAACAGTCTTTGGGTGTCACAATGGAAGCGATGGGAACCTTGTACTTCTCCTCACCATAGGGCATGTCCGCGCGGCTGTAATACTGCTCATGTCCCTTGGCGGTATCCGTATCGCCGGGCTGCACCAGGTGGCAGTCCAGGCAGGATATATTGGCGTTGGCATGGCGGCTTTTGGCCCAGTCTGCGAACAACCCCGGTGTGGTGGCGCGGTGGCACTCAATACAGGCAACAGCCACCGGCGGGACGCTGCGCTCGATGCGATATTCTTTTACTTTGGGAAAGTTGGTTTGCTGGGCCGTCGCCGTCAGGGGCACAGCGTAAACCACTGAAAGAATGACCAACAGCTCGACTATCCGGATGAGTGACATCTTTCTCATTTACCAGCCTCCTTTAGAGTTCATGATTGAAGTAATCCACCGAAAATTATATTCCAAGCTTTTCAACCCGCAAGCCTTTGGCCTGATAGGGCAGTTTGCGGTACTGACGGTACATGACGGCAATTTTATCATCGTGGACCAGATCATAATGGCAGTCCACGCATTGTTTCTCATAGCCTGCACGTGCATATATCACTGAACGGTGGGCCAGCATTGCGCCGCGACTGGCGGGCATGTTCAGCAGATTGCGATGACATTTTTGGCATTGGTCATTGTCAAAAGCGGCATAGGCCGATTTGCGGGCCTTTTCACGATCATATTCACCGACTAAAAAGTGAACCGCTACGTCTTTGATTCCGTGGTAGGTTTTGGCGAAGAAAAAATCAAACATGTCCTGGGGTGCCGGCAAATGACAGTCCATACAGTCCACCACCACGCCAACAGCGTTGTTGACATGGGTGGACTCACGCCAAGCTCTCACAGCCGGCTTGATTTCATGGCAGGATGCGCAAAATTCAGGAGTCGAAGTGCGGACCATGGTGTAATAACTAATACTGAACAAAGGAAATGCGATCAGAATACCAATCACGATCAGAATAACGGATTTGACGGCTTTTCCCAGGGCGGGCTTTTTCCCCTCCGGTGCGGTTCCGGTCTCTTTCATAGGCCCTCCTAAGCAGTGTGCCCTTTCGGCCGGCGAAATATCGGGCTAAAAGGATTCACCGGCAGAGGTGTATCGAGGATGGTGGTTATGAACTAAAAATTTTCCGCCATCTCACGAGATTGATAATTAAAATGATGGTATCCGTCAAGCAACAATTATGTAAAACTTGTAACATCAGTAAATGGTCGCGGCCACGCCGGTGCGCATCTAAACCGCCTGAAACTGGTACCCGACGCCTGCCACCGTGAGAATATATTCCGGCGTATCGACTTCAGCCTCGATTTTTTTTCTGAGCCGTTGGACATGGACATCGACAGCACGGCTGGTTTGGTACAACTGGGAATCGCGCCAGATCTGCTGTTGTATGAATTCGCGGGAAAGCACTTCACCGGGATAGGAAACAAACAGCGACAGCAACTCAAATTCCGTCTTGGTCAGTTTCACGCTTTGGCCGCGTATTTTGATGTCTCTGGATTTGAAATTAATGGACAGATCCTTGAAGTCAACCTGATCGTTGACCAGGCTTCGTTCGAGCCGTTTGAAAATGGATTTGATTCTGGCTGAAAGCTCTAAAAAATTAAACGGTTTGACGATGTAATCATCGGCGCCGCATTCAAGCCCCAATACCTTGTCCGCAATGCCGTCCCGTGCGGTCAGCATGATGATGGGAACATCAAATTCACGCCGCAGGATCTGACAGGCCTTAATGCCGTCGATATCCGGCAGGTTCAAGTCGAGGATTATCAAATCCGGCCGGTTGTCTCTGGCCTTTTGCAGGCAGGCGTGCCCGTCTAAGGCGGTCAATACCTCATAGCCGTCCAGTTCCAGGTTTCCTTTGACGGTCTGGACAATATCTTTATCATCGTCGACAACGAGGATGCGATGTTTGGATGTTTTGATCACCTTCGGCATTGGGGTGCGCTCGGAATTTAAACCATAAAAAGTAGGCTAATCCCATAAATATTCAATCGTCATTCTTCAATCGTCAATTCCGGTTTATCCGGGTTAGAAGTGAAGCGCAAGATATCCCACCATGGCATTACCTGCTTGCGCTTGCAAGGGATATCCGGCGGCGTAACACGTTCGTTACACCTTTTACATCTTTCTTACAATTTTTGGTTATTTGTCCACCCGTCACCATCGCTCTTTTATCGAGAATTGACTCGCTGTTGAAAATACGGTAATGAAATCAGGACGAAAAAATACAGCTTTCAAAACCAATCCAGGGGATTCGCCGCAACATAAATGGCCTAAAAAAGCGTCGTGATTCTAATAATTTAGAGCATTAAATTACGTGCAGGTAAGACGGCATCCCTCAATTTCTTGCCCTATTCTCCCGGAGGCTTAGTTGTGGAAAAAATCCGTGTTTCACTTCAGTGGAAATTTTTCCTGTGCATTGTCCTGATCATTATCCCCACCTTGGGAATCATTTTCACCTGGACCGGTTTTCAAAACGAAAAGCAGTCCAACAATCAGGTGGTGAATCAGGCCAGAATTTTATCCAGGCAGATCATCCTGACCCGGCAGTGGATTACCGACAGCGGCGGCGTGTTTGTAGATCAGGAAAGCGAAGGTGCCAAAGATATCGCCTGCTTTTTTGATGACACCCTGCAAACTGCCGCAGGCTCTTATCGGCGATTTACGCCCTCGATGGTAACCCGCAAGCTATCCCAGTATTCAAACCGCCAGGATTTATACCGTTTTCGCCTGGCGAGCTTAAATCCCTTGAATCCGGAAAACAAACCGGACAGCTTCGAGAGGGAAGCTTTAAATTTGTTTCGGTCGGAAAGAATCAACGAAACTTTCAGATACGCCCATCGCAACGGAAACCAGTTTTTTCAATACATGGTGCCGCTTTATCTGGAGCAACAGTGCCTGGATTGCCACAGTCGGGAAGAGGACTCGGTCAACGCCGTGCGGGGCGGGCTCAGTGTATTTCTGCCGGTTGATGAAATATTATCCGCTACTAGAAAAAACCATCTTAAACTGGCGATCGCCGGAAGCTGCCTAATTTTCATGACAATTTTCACTTTGTTTATCCTGATGCGGCGTTTTGTAATCAAACCGCTGAAAAAGCTGGAGGAGATGACCGCTGAAATCGGTAAGGGCAACCTGGAGGCCCGGGTAAACATCAACACCGGTGATGAGTTTGAGAAGCTGGGACACCGCTTTAATACCATGGCTCAGAGTTTGTCAAAAGGACGCCATCACCTGCAGGAAAGGATCAGCCAGGCAACCAAGGAGCTGTCGGATGCCAACCGGGAGTTGCAAACTCTGGATAAACTCAAATCCGATTTCCTTGCCAATATGTCCCACGAGCTGCGGACCCCGTTGACGGTTATCCGCGGCGGTATCGATTATCTCAACCGCACGGTTAAAAAAGAAGATAACCGCAATTATCTTGAAATTATCGATAAAAATCTGGCCCGATTGATTCATCTGGTGTCGGACCTGTTTGATTTCACTAAAATCGAGGGCCGAAAAACCGAGTGGTCCTTCGATCAGGTAAATTTGAGCGTATTGATCGAAGAAGTCGTAGAAATCATAAGTCCGCTGTCCATGGATAAAAATATATCCTTAAATTATGAACATCCCGGTGATGTCCTGGTGGAAATGGACCTTGAACGGATCGAGCAGGTGTTGGTCAACCTGATTGAAAATGCCATCAAATTTTCAGCGCCACAAACCGAAATACACATAAATGTTAAAGAAGACCCCACCGACGTAACGGTCGCCGTCAAAGATCAGGGTATTGGCGTTGCAAAAGAAAATCTCAAAACCATATTCGACAAATTTTCCACGGTGCCTTCGGCCGGTATCGGCAGGCCCGAAGGCACCGGCCTCGGACTGGCCATCTGCAAGGCAATCATAGAGGCCCATGATGGAAAAATATGGGCGGAAAGTGTCAAAGGTGAATCCAGCACATTTTATTTTACCTTGAGAAAGAAGCGACCCTGAAAAAATTACGGTATAGAAACAATAATAGCCTTGCAAATACAAAAAACTATGTTATTTAATTAGTCTACAAGAGTTTTCTCGAAATTTTTTTGCAATCTGTTATGTTTTTATTAACATAAGGGTGTCGCGTTTCAGCTAAGCCGTTGTCCGAAAAAATGGCTGGTCTAATCCAAAAAGAAACTTACTTTCCTTTTTGGGGTATTGTTGGCCACGAAATCACACGAAAATAAAAACGATGTTTCAAGCCTTTTTCGTGGGTTTGGTGGCTATCAATCAGCAATGCTCAATGGAAATACCTAAGCTAATGTAGGCCACTAAACCCAGTTAATTACATTAAAATACAAAAGATTTTTCGTGTTTTTTAGTGGGTTTCGTGGCCATTATCATCAATTGTTACTTTGATTCGAGTGCCGTCGCTGAAATTTAGTTTCATTGGAGCACAGAAATTAGCAAATGCTGAATCATGGATTCGTTTGAAGTACTTTTAAATACTTCGGCTGCGGCCCACGGGCACCTTTGCCCGGGTCAGGCGGTGGGCGTGCGAATGGCCATGCTGGGCTGCCGGCTCATCGGGTTGGATGAGCCCACCCGCCACGATCAGATCAAAAAGCTCATCGTGTACGTGGAGATGGACCGCTGCACGGCCGATGCACTTGCGCATGTTACCGGCGTCAAATTGGGACGCCGCTCACTGAAATTCATGGATTACGGCATCATGGCGGCGACCTTCATGAATCTTGAATCCGGCCAGGCTTTCCGGGTGATATCCACCGAAGAAGCCCGCAGCCTGGCGCGTGCCTATGCTCCGGAAATAGCGGAAAAATATCCCCAGCAGCTGGAAGCTTACAAACGCATGCCGGACAGCGTATTATTTCGGGTGCAGCAGGTTGACGTCTCCGTCAGTGAATACGACCTGCCCGGTCCCACCCGCTGCAAAGTGGTCTGCGGTCGGTGCGGCCAGGTGGTGCGCGACCACCGCGAAGTAAACCGGAATGGGCGTATGCTTTGCGTACCCTGTGCCGGGGGTGCCTACTTTTCAAATCCAGGGGAAGTCAACTGGC
>Ga0210365_10570788_pt1 | contig 13155 bp, 10 predicted proteins | sample S637metaT_FD_159655 | JGI IMG/M metagenome (GOLD analysis project Ga0210365, IMG submission 159655) | Metatranscriptome of estuarine sediment microbial communities from the Columbia River estuary, Washington, United States - S.637... | ecosystem: Environmental > Aquatic > Marine > Intertidal...
ATCCGCCCTCCCGGACCACAGCGCGTCCCAAACGCCCGCCAGCACTTCCGATGTGACGCGTACCCGCGTTCCATGCTGCTCGGCGTAAAAATCACGGATCATCGGCAGCAGCACCGCGATGGGGATGATGTCGTCGAGGGTGACGCGCAGCTCCGCTTCCCAGCCGGTTGCCACGCGCCGGACGCGGCATTCCAGTTCTTCGGAGGCGCGCAGCAGGTGGCGGCCCTCCCGCAGCAACTCGCGTCCCGCCTCGGTCAGCGTGGCCCGGTGGCCGGCCCGGTCGAACACCTTGATCCCGAGATCCTGCTCTAGCTTCTGGACGGTATAAGTAATGGCGGACGGAACGCGGTTCAGCGCCTCTGCCGCTGCCGCGAAGCTGCCCTTGCGGTCGATGGCGTCGAGCACGGCGATGGCGTCCAGGGTGAGCCGCATGACGGGTTGTTTACCCGGCTTTGTGGATAGGTGAGGAACAACATTGTAAGCTAGCGGTCGAATTTCGCAGCCCTCACCCGTTCCAGAATTCCCTCATTCATGAAAAGAATCCTCGCAGTCCTCCTCGGTGTCGCGGTGCTGGGCGGCGGCGCCGCCTGGTTTCGCTACGGGGGGAAGGGCAATTCGGCCCAGGCGCCGGTACCGGCTGCGACGGGCCCGGGGTCTGCTCCCAGAGGGATACCGGTGAAGACCGGCGCGGTCAAGGTCGGCAAGATCACCGAAGAAGTCACCGCGGTGGGCTCGGTGCTTGCCAGCGAGGCGGTGATGATACGCCCGGAAATCGATGGGCGCATCGCCGAAATCCATTTCGAGGAGGGGCAGCCGGTGCGCAAGGGCGCGAAGCTGGTCTCCCTCGACGCGTCCGAGGTCGAAGCCCAGCTCGCTGCGGTGCGCTCGGAGCTGGCCCTCAATCGCAGCCGCCTTGAGCGAGCGGAGGAGCTCCAGAAGAAGAATTTCATCAGCATGCAGGCGCTGGACGAAGCCCGCCAGAACCTCAACAGTTCTCTTGCGCGCGAGGCGGAAATCGCGGCTCGGCTCGAGAAATCCGTGATCCGGGCGCCGTTCGAGGGTGTGGCCGGCGTGCGGCAGGTAAGCCCCGGCGCCTACGTTAAGGCGGGCCAGGATATTGCGCGCCTGGAAGGCATTGGGATCGTCAAGCTGGATTTCCGTGTTCCGGAGATTTACCTTGGACGCGTTCGCCCGGGGCAGGAGGTGTCGATGCGGGTGGACGCTTATCCCGATGAAGTGTTCTCAGGGTCGATTTACGCGGTGGAGCCTGCGGTGGAAGAGTCGAGCCGCACGGTGCTGGCGCGTGCCCGCATGCCCAATATGGGGGTCAAGCTGCGGCCGGGCATGTTTGCCCGGGTGGGCTTGGTGCTGGGGGAGCGGGAGAATGCCCTGATCATTCCCGAGCAGGCCATCGTGCCCCGGGGGCGCGAGAATTTCGTGTTCCGGGTGGTGGATGGAAAGGCGGCGCTCACGGAGGTGAAGACCGGCCACCGGGCGCCCGGCGAAGTGGAGATCGTCGCCGGCCTTTCCGCCTCCGACGTCGTCGTGACCGAGGGTCAGCTCAAGCTCCAGGACGGAACGCCGGTCACGCCGCTGGGAGTGCCGCCGCCGGCGGCTCAAGGCAATCCGGCAAAGCCCCCGGCGCCGGGGTCTGCGGGCTGACGGCCCGCGGCGCGATGCTTCCATGATCCTCCCGGACATTTCCATTCGCCGCCCCGTGCTGGCCACGGTGATGAGCCTGCTCATCGTGCTGGTGGGCGTGATTTCGTTCCTCAGGCTCACGGTGCGGGAGTATCCGAACATCGATTCGCCGGTGGTGTCCGTGCGCACCGTCTACAAGGGGGCCAGCGCGGAAGTGGTGGAGAGCCAGGTCACCCAGCCCCTGGAGGATGCCCTCTCCGGCATCGAGGGCATCAAGACCCTGAAGTCCGTCTCCCGGGAGGAGGTCTCCCAGGTTACGGTGGAATTCGTGACCGAGCGGGACGTGGACGCCGCGGCCAATGACGTGCGGGACCGGGTTTCGCGCACCCGGGGACGCCTGCCCGACGCCGCGGAAGAGCCGGTGGTGGCCAAGATCGAGGCCGATGCCCAGGCCATCATCTGGATGCGCCTCTACAGCGCGCGCCATTCCCCCCTGGAAATCACCGACTACGCGGACCGGGTGGTGGCGGACCGGCTGAAAACGGTCCGTGGCGTGGCCAGCGTCATCATCGGTGGCGAGCGGCGCTATGCCATGCGTATATGGCTCGACCGCGAGCGGCTCGCGGCTTTCGGGCTCACGGTGCAGGACGTGGAGGACGCCCTGCGGCGGCAGAACCTGGAAGTTCCCGCCGGGCGGATCGAGAGCCGTCAGCGGGAGTTCACCGTGCTCTCGGAGACCGATCTGCGCACGCCGGAAGAATTCAACCGCATCATCGTCGTCGAGCGCGGCGGTTACCCGGTCCGGCTGCGGGACGTGGGCCATGCCACCCTGGGGGCGGCGGACGAGCGCAACATCGTTCGCGTGGACGGGCTCCCGGCGGTGGGGCTTGGCATCGTCAAGCAGTCCACCGCCAACACGCTCGCGGTGGCCACCGCGGTGAAGCAGGAGATGGAGGCCATCCGCACCCAACTGCCGGAGGGCATGGGCCTTGCGGTCGCTTTCGACACCTCCATTTTCATCGAGGAATCCATCAAGGCCGTCTACAAGACCATGGCCGAGGCCCTGGTGCTGGTGGTGCTGGTGATCTTCTTCTTCCTGCGCAGCGTGCGGGCCACCTTCATCCCGTTCGTGACCATTCCGGTGGCTTTGATCGGCGCCTTCTTCTTGATCCAGCTCATGGGATTCACGATCAACGTGCTGACCCTGCTCGGCATCGTGCTCGCCATCGGGCTGGTGGTGGATGATGCCATCGTGATGCTGGAGAACATCCACCGTCACATGGAGGAGGGGATGCCCGCCATGCAGGCGGCGCTGCTGGGCAGCAAGGAGATCGCGTTCGCGGTGCTGGCCATGACCTTTACCCTCGCGGCAGTGTTTGCCCCGCTGGCGTTCTCCACCGGAAATACCGGCAAGCTGTTCACGGAGTTCGGGCTGACGGTGGCGGCGGCGGTGGTGGTTTCGGGCTTCGTCGCGCTGACCCTGACGCCCATGATGTGCTCCCGGCTGTTGCGCCCGGAGACCCGTCATGGCCCCATGTACAACGCGCTGGAGCGGTTCTTCACGGCCATGAACCACGGCTACCGCTCGGTTCTCGCGGCGAGCCTGCGGGCCCGATGGGTGGTGGTCAGCGTGTTTGCCGCCGTTGCGGCGGCGGGGGTGGGCCTGTTCGTCACGCTCAAGTCGGAGCTGTCGCCCCTGGAAGATCGCGGATTCTTCATCGGCGTCATGATCGCTCCCGACGGCGCCACCATGGAATACACTGATTCCTACGGCCGCATCTGGGAGCAGCTCTACGCAAAAGTGCCGGAGATCCAGTCCTACTTTGTGGTGGTGGCTCCCGGTCTCGAGCGGCCGAATCCGGTGAACACCGCCCTCTCGTTCGTGCGGCTCGCGGACTGGGGCGATCGCGAGCGCTCCCAGATGGAGATCACCAAGTCCCTCGGGCCGCAGATGTTCGGCGCCATGCCGGGCGTGCTGGCCTTCCCCATCAATCCTCCCTCCCTGGGCCAGAGTTTCCGCAATCCACCGGTGCAGTTCGTGGTGCAGGGCACGTCCTACGCCGAACTGGAAACGGCGGTGAACCAGCTCATGGACAAGGCGCGCGCCTCGTCCGCCCTCATCAACGTGGATAGCGACCTCAAGCTCAACAAGCCCCAGCTCAAGGTGGAGATTGACCGGGACAAGGCGTCGGCCATCGGTGTCCAGGTGGACTCGGTGGGGCGGACCCTGGAGACGCTGCTCGGCGGACGGGACGTCACGCGCTTCAAGCGCGAGGGCAAGCAATACGACGTGATCGTGCAGCTGGAGGACAAGGACCGGGCCCGGCCCACCGATCTCACCTCGATCTACGTGCGGGGCAACGACGGGCGGCTGATCCAGCTCTCCAACCTGGTGCAGGTCACGGAGCGGGTGGCGCCCAAGGAGCTCAACCACTTCGACCGCTCCCGGGCGGCGATCATCTCCGCCAACGTGGCCCCCGGCCATACCCTGGAGGAAGCCCTGGGCTTCATGGAACAGGCGGCGAAGGAGGTGCTGCCGCCCCAGTTCCGCACCGATCTCGACGGGCAGTCCCGGGAATTCCGGGAGTCGGGCCAGCAGCTCGCATTCGTATTCGGGCTCGCCCTGGCGTTCATCTACCTGGTCCTCGCCGCCCAGTTCGAGAGTTTCCGGGCGCCCCTGGTCATCATGCTCACGGTGCCCCTGGCCATGACGGGCGCCCTGCTCGCGCTGTATATTCAGTCCAAGGTGAGCCCCGGGCTGGGCACGCTCAACGTTTACAGCAAGATCGGCCTCATCATGCTGATCGGCCTCATCACCAAGAACGGCATCCTGATCACCGAGTTCGCCAATCAGCTTCAGGAGCGCGGCAAGGCCATGCTGGATGCGGTGACCGAGGCCTCGGTCCTGCGCCTGCGTCCCATCCTGATGACAACCCTGGCGACGGTCTTTGGCGCCTTTCCCCTGGCCCTCGCCACGGGAGCCGGCTCCGAGTCACGGCAAGTCATCGGTTGGGTGATCGTCGGCGGCCTGCTGGTGGGCACCGTGTTCACCCTGTTCGTGATTCCCGTTGCGTACACCTTTATCGTGGGCCAGCGCCAGGCGCCCGCAACCGAGGAAGTGACGGGGGCGGGAGGCGCGGAATCCCCGCCCGCTCACGCGCCCGCCGGACGGCTGTAGTTCGGCGTCTGGGCGCGGGCTCTGGGCCAAGGGCCGGTTGGTCGGGCGGATTGCGCCTCCCCGCAGCCGGACCGCCGCTGGTTGATAAAAGACAGGCATTAATTTGTCCCGTTGACGCATCCTAAAGTCTGATCGCCTGAGCCGGGCCCGCGTGCTATAAACGATACGCGGGCCAGTACCGGAGCGAATTCGAGGCCTGGCCGCGCGGTCGGACGCGCTGCAGTGTTGATGTTTCCACGGCCCTGGCGCAGGCAACCAGAATGAAGCCGGGGCGATTCGAATCAATAACGGGTAGGGGAGCTGCCTCTTCCAACCGGCCAGCCGTTTAAGCCAACAACAAGAACCCAGAGGCGGTATCGAGGCGGCCGGGGTGCAATACCCCGGCCTTTCCTTTTTTTGGTCTTCTCCCCCATCGAAAAGCCGCGGCGGATTCTCGGGGAACCGCGGGTTTTTAAGCCTGGATCCCGGGCGCTCGTTCCGCTGTCACTATGCGAAGATCCCGGAGCCGATGGTTCTTCGGCAATAGCTTATTGAAAAGAAAAATAAATAAGCCTTCAAAAAAGTTGACAGATTCACTCAAAATATTTCGCTAACAATCGCCAGCCGGCGTCCCTATCATCCGTTCCGTCGTCGCCCGCCCCAGCGGGCCCAGAAAGGAGATTCGGATGATCGCCGTGCGCAAAGCGGAAGAGCGGGGCCACGCCAACCACGGCTGGCTCGACACCTACCACACCTTCTCGTTCGCCGATTATTACGACCCGGCGCACATGGGCTTCGGCAGCCTGCGCGTGATCAACGAGGACCGCGTGCAGCCCGGCAGGGGATTCGCCACCCACGGCCACCGGGACATGGAGATCATCACCTACGTGCTGGAGGGCGCCCTCGCCCACAAGGACTCCATGGGCAACGGCTCCACCATCCTACCTGGCGACGTGCAGCGCATGAGCGCGGGCACCGGCGTCACCCACAGTGAATTCAACGCTTCCGACCGGGAACCGGTGCATCTGCTGCAGATATGGATCGAGCCCGCGCAGCGGGGCATCAAGCCGGGCTACGAGCAGAAGCGCTTCGAGACGGCGGACAAGCGCGGCCGGCTGCGCCTGATCGCTTCGCGCGACGGGCGCGAGGGGTCCGTCACCATCCACCAGGACGCGAGCGTGCATGCCGCCCTGATCCAGGGCGAGGAGCGCGCGGTGTACGCGATTCCCGCGGGCCGGCGGGCCTACGTGCACGTCGCCCGCGGCCGGCTTACCGTGAACGGCCAGCCCCTCTCCGCCGGCGACGCGCTGAGCGCGTCCGGCATCCGGGAGATCGTGATGGAGCGGGGCGAAGATGCCGAAGTGCTGCTGTTCGACCTGGCCTGATTTTTTTGGTTGTTCAACTCGACAAGGAGATGCAAATGACCGACCGTGACAACGCCGCCTACGCGGCACTGCTGCTGAGACTCACCCTGGGCGTGGCGTTCGTCGCCCACGGACTGCTGAAGGTGCTGGTGTTCACCGTGCCCGGCACGGTGCAGTTCTTCGGCTCCCTGGGCCTGCCCGCTTTCGTGGCCTACGCCACCATCGCCGCCGAGCTGGCGGGCGGCGCGCTGCTGATCCTCGGCGTGTACTCCCGCTGGGTGGCCCTGGCCCTGGTGCCGATCCTGCTCGGCGCCGCCTGGGCCCACTGGGGCAACGGCTGGGTGTTCAGCGCCCAGGGCGGGGGATGGGAGTTCCCGGTGTTTTGGGCCGCGACACTCATCGTTCAATCGCTCTTGGGCGACGGCGCCTATGCCCTCAAGCCCGCCGGTCAAATTGCGCGCAGGCCGGCGATGGCCTGAGGGGACGCACCGCGGACGCGGACCGGTCATGGGGCGCTCCGCGGTTGACCGAGTATCTATCCAATCCAATCTATTTTTCTGACAAGGAGCATGCAGTGGCGAATGTTGCAGTGGTCTATCACAGCGGTTATGGCCATACCGCAAAGCAGGCGGAAGCGGTGCATCAGGGTGCGGGCGGCGTCGATGGCGTGCGCTCGACCCTGATCCCGGTGGCCGACGTGGACAAGCACTGGGATACGCTCAAGGCGGCCGATGCCATCATCTTCGGCTGCCCCACCTACATGGGCAGCGCGTCCGCGGAGTTCAAGAAGTTCATGGATGCGTCCAGCAAGGTGTGGTTCGAGCAGGGCTGGAAGGACAAGCTGGCGGCCGGCTTCACCAACTCCGGAAGCTGGAGCGGCGACAAGCTCAACACCCTCACCCAGCTCTGGGTGTTCTCGGGCCAGCACGGCATGATCTGGGTTTCCCTCGGCCTTATGCCGGGAAACAACAGCAGCAAGGGCAGTCCCGAGGACCTGAACCGGGTGGGCTCCTACAGCGGCGCCATGGCCCAGTCCAACGTGGACGAGGGCCCCGACCGCGGGCCGTCCAAGTCCGACCTGGAAACGGCCAAGCACCTGGGCAGGAGAGTGGCAGGGCTGGCCAAGCAGCTTCGGAAGTAGGGCGGGGCGCCCATGGGCTATCTCAAGGACGGCGTCTGGAACGACGGCTGGTACGACACCCGCGAGAGCGCGGGCGAGTTCCTGCGGCCCGATGCCCAGTTCCGGGGGCGGGTCACCGCCGGCGGCGCGAGCGGCTTTCCCGCGGAAGCGGGCCGTTACCGGCTGTACGTTTCTTACGCCTGCCCCTGGGCCCATCGCACCCTCATCTTCCGCAAGCTGAAGCGGCTGGAGGACGTGATCCCGCTCTCCGTGGTGGAGCCGGTGATGTCTCCCGAGGGCTGGGCGTTCAGCGCCGAGCTGCCGGACGACGGCAACGGCTTCTCGTATCTGCACCAGGTCTACACCACGGCGCGGCCCGACTACAGCGGCCGCGTCACGGTGCCGGTGCTGTGGGATCACGAGACGCGTACCATCGTCAGCAACGAATCGTCGGAGATCCTGCGCATGCTGAACTCGGAATTCAACCGGCTCACGGATGACCGCGAGGACTATTACCCCGCGCCCCTGCGCCGGGAAATCGACGACATCAACGGCTACGTGTACGAGCGGATCAACAACGGGGTTTACCGCTGCGGATTCGCCGGCACCCAGAGCGCCTACGAAGTTGCCTTCGACCGCCTGTTCGAGGCCCTGGACGAACTGGAAGAGCGGCTGGACCGCAGGCGCTACCTGGCGGGGGGGCGCATCACCGAGGCGGACTGGCGCCTGTTCACCACCCTGGTGCGCTTCGACGCCGTGTACCACGGCCACTTCAAGTGCAACCTGCGACGAATCGAGGACTATCCCAACCTTTCCAACTACCTGCGCGAGCTTTACCAGGTGCCCGGCATCGCCGAGACGGTGGATTTCGATCACATCAAGCGCCATTACTACGGGAGCCACGAGCACATCAATCCCACGCGGATCGTGCCCAAGGGCCCCGCCCTGGATCTCACGCGGCCCCATGACCGCGGCCGGTTCGCCTGAAGCATGGAAAGCGTTCACCAGATCTTCGGAGAGTACGGCCTCGCGGCGGTGTTCGCCGCCGTATTCCTGGAGCAGATGGGGGCGCCGATCCCGGCCCTGCCGGTGCTGCTGCTGGCCGGGGCGCTGGCTGCGGACGATCCCCTGTTCGGCGCGCTCGCCCTGTTCGTTGCCATTCTCGCCTCGACCCTGGGCGACCTGGCCTGGTTCTGGGCGGGACGCCACTTCGGACATCGCGTGCTGCGCCTTATGTGCAAGGTATCGCTGTCGCCGGATTCCTGCGTGCGCCAGACCGAGGCCACCTTCGAGCGGCGCGGCGTGGGCACCCTGGTGATCGCCAAGTTCGCTCCCGGCCTTTCCACCGTGGCCCCGCCCCTCGCCGGCGCCCTGGGGATGCGCGTTCCGACCTTCCTCATTTTCAACGGGGCCGGCTCCGCCCTCTGGGCCGGAGCGGGGCTGCTGGGCGGCCTGTTGTTTCATGACCAGATCGACCGCGTATTCGCCGGCATCGCGGCCATGGGCGGCTACGCGCTGATGGCGGTGGGCCTGCTGCTGGGCCTCTACATCCTTTTTCGCTGGTACGAGCGGCGGCGGTTCTACCGCGCCCTGCAGATGGCGCGGATCAGCGCCGACGAGCTCCATCGCCTGATGAGCGAGGGAGAGTATCCCGTGATCCTCGACGTGCGCTCCCGGGCCCACCGGGAGGTGGATCCGCGGCTGATCCCCGGGGCGCGGCCGGTGAACCTGGAGGACCTGGACGCGGCGGCGGCCGAACTGCCGCCGGGCAGGGAAGTGATCGTCTACTGCGCCTGCCCCAACGAGGCTTCCGCGGTCAAGGTGGCGCGGTTGCTGTCGAATCGTGGCTACGCGCGGGTGCGGCCCCTGAGGGGCGGGCTCGACGCCTGGGCGGCGGCAGGCTTCCCATTCCACCACCCGGGGGAGGCCGCGGTGCTCGCGGTCCCGCAGCCTGATGCGGGCACGGCACTCGGCACCACGCCATGAATCGCCTGCCCGCGCTTTTCGTGTCCCATGGCGCGCCGACACTGCCGCTGGAAGATATTCCGGCGCGAACCTTCCTGCGGGATCTCGGCGCCGCATTGCCCCGGCCGCGGGCGATCCTCGCGGTGTCTGCCCACTGGCTGACCGACCGCCCCGGGGTGAGCGCCGCAACCCGGCCGGAGACCATTCACGACTTCTTCGGCTTTCCGGCGGAACTTTACAAACTGCGCTATCCCGCCCCCGGGGACACGGCCCTGGCGGGGAGGGTGCAGGAACTGCTCTCCGGCGCCGGTCTGGACGCGGCGGTGGACGCCGCACGCGGCCTGGACCACGGGGCCTGGGTGCCGCTCATGCTCATGTATCCGGAGGCCGACGTGCCGGTGATCCAGCTCTCCCTGCAGCCCCACCTCGGGACGCGGCACCATCTGCGCCTCGGCGCCGCCCTGGCGCCGTTGCGCGCCGAAGGCGTGCTGATCCTGGCGAGCGGCGGTGCCACCCACAACCTGCGGGAATTTCGCGGCCATGGGGCGGACGATCCGCTGGAAGCCTACGCGGGGCGATTCGCCGATTGGCTCTCGGATGCGGTGAAGCGGGGCGACCGGGAAGCGCTGGCGAATTACCGCGCCCTCGCGCCGGATGCCGCGCGCAACCATCCTTCCGAGGAGCACCTGCTGCCGTTGCACGTGGCCGCCGGGGCCGGGGCGCGGGGGGAGCGCATCCACCACAGCGCCTCCTACGGCATCCTGGCCATGGACGCCTACCGCTTCGATTGAGGCAGCGCCGCGCTGCGCGCCATGCGCGGCAAGTTCGCCTGAAAGCGGCGGCGATTCCGGATGGCGGCTCTCCGCGGCTTACGGACCGGAATGGGATCGGCCGTGAGAGAATTGCGGCGTCGGCCCGAATCCTTCTCATCCGCAGAACCCCGCCGTTAGCGTAATGAATCAAGCGACCCCTTCATCCGGCGCGAGCGCCAGCGCGGGCCCTTGGGCGCCATTGCTGCGCGTCGATTTCCGCATGCTCTGGCTTGCGGCCCTGGTTTCCAATACCGGCTCCTGGATGCAGACCATGGCCGCCGGCTGGCTGATGACCGAGCTCACCCATTCCCCGGCCAAGGTGGCCATGGTGCAGGCGGCCCAGTCGCTCCCCATGTTCCTGCTGGCGCTGCCGGCAGGCGCGCTGGCCGATATCGTCGACCGCCGGATGCAGCTGATCGTCGCCCAGAGCTGGATGCTGGCGTTTGCGGCGCTGCTCGCCGTCACCACCTACGCCGGCGCGACCACGCCCGGGTGGCTGCTGGCGCTGACCTTCCTGATCGGCTGCGGCGCCGCGGCCCAGACGCCGGCGTGGTCGGCGTCCGTGCAGGAACTGGTTCCCCGCCCCGAGCTGCAATCCGCGGTGGCGCTCAACGGCATGTCCATCAATGTCTCGCGGGCGGTGGGGCCGGCGCTCGCGGGGCTCATCGTGGTGTGGAGCGGGACCGCCACTGTGTTTTTCCTGAACGCGCTTTCCTTCCTCGCGGTCATCTTTGCGCTGTTCCGCTGGAAGCGCCTGCACACGGCGAGCGCCATGCCGGCGGAGCGGCTGCTCGGCGCGCTGCGCAGCGGCTGGCGCTACGCGCGCCACGCGCCGTTCCTGCAACGGGTGCTGCTGCGCCAGCTCACGTTCTTTCCCTTCGCCAGCGCGGTGTGGGCATTGCTGCCCCTGGTGGCGAGCCAGGAGCTGGGAGGCGATGCCCGTCTCTACGGGGGGCTGCTGGGCGGCATTGGCGTCGGCGCGGTGGCGGCCATGCTGGCCTTGCCGTGGATCACCCGCCGCATCTCCCGGGACCGGCTGCTGGCGGGCGCGTTCGTGGTGTACGCGGCCGCCAACGCATTGCTGGCGGCGTTCGCCAACGTCTATGCCGCGGCCGTTGCCGTCCTGCTGGTGGGAGCGAGCTGGATGGCGGTCCTCTCGGGCCTGCAGGTGGCGGTTCAGACCGCACTGCCCAGTTGGGTGCGGGCCCGGGGACTGGCTGTTTATTGGGTGGTGTTGATGGCCTGCATGGCGGCCGGCTCCCTGGGCTGGGGCCATCTCGCGGAGTGGATCGGCATACCGTGGACCCTGGTCGCGGCGGGCTCCGGTCTGGTGGTGGCGCTGCTCGCCACGCCCCGGCTCAAGATCGGGGGCCACGACGACATGGACCTCACCCCTTCCTCCCACTGGCCGGCGCCCATGCCGGCGGCGGAGCCGCAGCTCGAGGCGGGGCCGGTGCTGGTGACGGTGGAATACCGCATCCGGCCGGAGAACGTGCGCCGGTTCCTGAAGGCCATGCGTTCGGTGCGTCGCATGCGCCTGCGCGACGGCGCCGTGTTCTGGCAGGTGTACCGAGACACCGAACTGCCGGAGCGATTCGTCGAGCACTTCGTGACCGAGTCCTGGGCCGAGCACCTGCGGCAGCACGCCCGGGTCACCGTGGCGGACCGCGACGTGGAGGCGCGCATACGGGCGCTGCACCAGGGACCCGAACCGCCCCGGGTCAATCACTACATCGCGGGCGGCGCCGAGGTCCAGCCCCTCGGCCGCCCTGTTGCCGGCGCCCCGGGCGAATCGCGTCCGGCCCCCGGAGCGCGGTAAACTTCGTGCTCGCCTGATTCACTCTTGATCCGCGCAACGCCGCGAAAGGAGAAGCCATGTTCAAGGGACTTTTGATCACCAACGCCAACGACCAGCGCAAGTGCGAGCTGGCCCAGATCGACGAGAAGGACCTGCCGGACGGCGATGTCCTCATCCGGGTGGAGTATTCGACCATCAATTACAAGGACGGCCTCGCCATCACCGGCAAGGGGCCGGTGGTGCGCAAATATCCCATGGTGCCGGGCATCGACGGCGCCGGCGTGGTGGAGGAGAGCAGCCACGCGCAATTCAAGGCCGGTGACCGGGTGGTGCTCAACGGCTGGGGTGTCGGCGAGGGCCACTGGGGCTGCCTCGCGCAGAAGGCGCGCCTCAAGGGCGACTGGCTGATTCCGCTGCCCAAGGCGTTCACCCCGCGCCAGGCCATGGCCATCGGCACCGCGGGATACACCGCGGCCCTCTGCGTCCTGGCGCTGGAGAAGCACGGGGTGACGCCGGACAAGGGGGAGATCCTGGTGACCGGCGCCTCGGGAGGCGTCGGCAGCGTCGCCATCGCGCTGCTTGCCAAGCGCGGCTACAAGGTGGCGGCCTCCACCGGGCGGGTGAACGAGGCCGACTACCTAAAGTCCCTGGGCGCAATTGAGGTCATTGACCGCAACACCCTCTCGGCGCCGGGCAAGCCCCTGGGCAAGGAACGCTGGGCGGGCGCGGTGGACACCCTGGGCAGCCACACCCTGGCCAACGTGTGCGCCACCACCAAGTATTGCGGCGTGGTCTCCTGCTGCGGCCTGGCCCAGGGCATGGATTTTCCGGCGAGCGTGGCGCCCTTCATTTTGCGCGGTGTGACCCTCGCCGGGATCGACAGCGTCATGGCCCCGAAGCCGGCGCGCATCGCGGCCTGGGACCGGCTCGCTTCCGACCTGGACCCCGCCAAGCTGGAGCTCATCACCCACGAGATCGGGCTGGCGGACGCCATCCAGGCGGGCCATGACATCGTCGCGGGCAAGATCCGGGGGCGGCTGGTGGTCAACGTGAGCGCCTGATACCGGCGCGGGCCTAAACCCTCCAATCCCTCCAATGAGACCATGAAACCTGAAAAGCTTGCGATTACCTCCGTGCCTGTCCACGACCTAATGGCCCGCCGCTGGAGCCCGCGGGCCTTTGACGCCTCGCGTCCGGTGACCCGGGCGCAGATCCTGGCGCTGGTGGAAGCGGCGCGCTGGGCGCCCTCCTGCTTCGGCGACGAGCCCTGGCGCTACCTGGTGTGGGACAGGACCCGG
>Ga0210365_10538613_pt1 | contig 12842 bp, 9 predicted proteins | sample S637metaT_FD_159655 | JGI IMG/M metagenome (GOLD analysis project Ga0210365, IMG submission 159655) | Metatranscriptome of estuarine sediment microbial communities from the Columbia River estuary, Washington, United States - S.637... | ecosystem: Environmental > Aquatic > Marine > Intertidal...
ATGTACCATTGCGGCAGGGCTTTGCGGTCTGGTCGTCGGCACGTCTCTGGTGCCCAATCTTTGGTTGATCGGGTCGATACTAGGCGGGTTGTACGGCTACAATGTGGTGAAGGATCAATCCGTGGAACTCGACGAAGACGAACAGTTCGAAGAAGAACCTCAAGGCGCCATCGCCTCTACGATCATCAATCTCGGACGAAGGCTAGCTCTTCTCGCCCTGTCTATCTACGACAGATGCGTTATCGCTTTCTACGTGTACAAGACAGGCCAGTTGTCGTACGAGTACTACAAGGCGTACGCGAAGCTCGACCAGCGTTTTGCGATTCAAGACAAGGTCGATGCCTGGAATGCGAGATTTGTCAAGGCCCCGCCGTCCTCGATACCCTGTTGAACGGGTACGACCGCCTCATCGCCCCCCGGGCCATCTACTCCCAGTACCGCAATCTCTGGGACCAGGAAAACACAAAGACCGTGTTCGAGCACGCCCGGTACGAATACGAAGAACACCTCGATATACTGGTGGATTTGAACAAACCGGAAGAGGAACTCTGGCAAGAGGTCGATCCCAGGGGAAGGAACAAAATCCGGCGTGCCCAAAAAGAGGGGACCGCGTTTAAAGACCTCACCGGCAAGATCGACGTGATCGCCTTCTACAATATCCTGGACGATGTGTACCGCAAGGCGAAACTACCGCTGCCCGGGGTCTCCCTGTTCCGCAGCGCCGCCGATGTTCTTTTGGAGAAGAAGATGATCCGGTTTTTCGCCGCCGTTAATAATAACAAGGTCATCGGCACCCTTATTGCCCTTTGTTATAAAGATACCATCTATGACTGGTATGCCGGGAGTTACCGGGAGTATTACAATAAATACCCCAACGATATCCTCCCCTGGAACGTATTTTTATGGGGAAAAGAGAACGGGTATACCGTATTCGATTTCGGAGGCGCCGGTAAACCCGGCGAACCTTACGGTGTCCGGGATTACAAAAAGAAATTCGGCGGCACCTTCGTCAATTTCGGAAGGTATAAGAAAATCCATAAACCCGTACTCATGAAAATCGCCCGGACCGGTTTCCGCGTATGGCAAAAAATAAAATTCAGAAACGGATGAAGGACAATGAGAATAATGATCGATATCGGGCATCCCGCGCATGTCCACCTCTTTAGACATTTCGCCCTGCAAATGACCGAAAAGGGTCACAACGTGTTCTTTACCACCAGGGAAAAAGAAGTAACCATCCAACTGCTGCTCCATTACCGCTTCGATTATGTCTCTTTCGGGAAACCCTACAAAACCACCGCCGGTAAATTGTGGGGAATGGTCGCCTTCGATGCCCGGCTGTTGAAAGCGGCCCTGGCGTTCAAACCCGATATCTTCCTTAGCTGCGGTTCCATTTACGCCGCCCAGGTCTCTTCACTGCTGCGAAAACCCCACATCACTTTCGAGGATACCGGGAACATGGAACAAATACGGCTTTACAGACCCTTTACCGACGCAATCCTCGTTTCCACGTCCTTTAAAAAGGACCTGGGGAAACGGATGCTCCGTTACAAGGGCTACCATGAGTTGGCCTACCTGCACCCGGATTATTTCAAACCGGACCCCGGCATCCTGGCCCTGCTGAAAGTCGAAAAAAACACACCGTACACCATCATCCGGTTCGTGTCCTGGGGAGCCAGTCACGATGTGGGGCAGGCCGGTTTTTCCCTGGAGCATAAAATAGAGATAGCCAGGACGTTGTCCCAAAAGACGCGGGTTTTCATCTCCTCCGAGCTGGGGGCCGAAGACCTGCCCGCCGGTCTGGGGAAATACGGGATAAATATCCCCCCGGAGCGAATGCACGATGCATTGGCCTTCGCGTCCCTCTACATCGGCGAAGGCGCCACCATGGCATCCGAGTGCGCCGTGCTGGGGACGCCGTCCATTTATGTCAACACCATTACCGCCGGGTCGCTGGAAGAACAGGAACGATACGGTTTACTCTTCGGTTTCAGGGATTCCCGCGGTGTGCTGGAAAAAGCCGTGGAACTGCTCGGGACCCCCAATCTCAGGGACCTGTGGCAGGAACGGCGGCAAAAGATGCTTTCGGAGAAATCCGACGTAACCGCATTCATGATCCGGTTCGTCGAGGATTTCTCAAAACATAAATAAAAACAGGGCCCACAGAACACACAGAATACACAGAAAAATAAAAGGGTCCCCGCGCCGCGGGGTTCTGTGTATTCTGTGTGTTCTGTGGGCTATAATAAATAAAGGAGATTTAACATGAAATATTTGGTGACGGGTGGGGCCGGGTTTATCGGTTCCAATATCGTAAAAGAACTGCTCAAACGGGGTGAATTCGTGCGGGTGCTGGACAATTTCTCCACCGGGAAACGGGAGAACTTATACGAATTTTCCGGGAGACCGGATTTCGAGCTGGTGGAAGGCGACCTGAGAAGTTTTCATATTGCCAGGAGCGCCGTAAAAGACATCGACTATGTACTGCACCAGGGCGCCCTGCCCTCGGTGCCCCGCTCCATCAACGACCCCATTACCACCAACGATGTGAATATACTGGGGACACTGAACATCCTGGAAGCGGCCAAAGAATTTAACGTCAAGCGGGTGGTCTATGCATCGTCGTCTTCCATCTACGGGAACAACGACGTATTGCCCAAAAGGGAAGACATGCCCGCGGCACCGTTGTCGCCCTATGCCATTTCAAAGTACACCGGGGAACGGTATTGCCAGGTCTATTACGAACTCTACGGCATGGAAACCGTCAGCCTGCGCTATTTTAACGTGTTCGGTCCCAACCAGAACCCCAACTCCCAGTACAGCGCCGTCATCCCCAAATTCATCAAGCTTATCCACGAGAGAAAACAACCGGTCATTTACGGTGACGGGTCGCAGACACGGGACTTTACATACGTTTCCAATAACGTCGAAGCCAATCTCCTGGCCTGTACCGCCAAAGGTGCGCCGGGCCAGGTCTTCAATATCGCCTGCGGGGAGAGATACCCGCTTATCGAGATCGTAAACCGGATAAACGATATCCTGGGCGCCCACGTCGAACCGGTTTTCGAGAAAGAAAGACCCGGGGACGTCAAACACTCGCTGGCGGATATCGAAAAAGCCAAAAACGTCCTGGGTTTCGACGTGAAAACCAACCTTAAAGAAGGATTGGAAAAACTCATCGAGAGTGAACTAAGGAGGTAACCGCCATGAATATCGATGTAAAACACGGATTTTTTATTTTAGCCTTAAGCCTGCTGCTCCTGTTACCCAACTGCAAAAAGAAAGAAGATACAGTCAGCGGCAATTGGCACGGCACGCTTACCATCGAGATATCCCACCAACACGAAGAGTACCAGGAGTGGGAGGAAGTCATCGAAAGCGGGGACGAAGATATCCCGGACGAAATCATCGTACACACCGAGCACATCACCTGGAGCCTGACCGATAGCATTACGATAACCTTTGCCTTTTCACTGTCCGAACCGTTGTACGAAGCACAGATCAACGGTAAAGGAAATGCCGTACAGGATGCGCATTTCACCCCCCCCACCCAGTGTCAAATTACGGGGGTCACGGCGCCGGGGTTCGGGGTAAAGGTCTTCGGGTCCGTAGACAGCACGACCTTTAGCCTGGAGGTGGTGCCCGACTCCATACCCGTGATCGCCATCGGGCACATGTGCGAGAATGTTTTTATAAGCGTACCCACCTACGGAACCGCGCTGCTGGATGTTTTGTCCGAGATCCGCGTCAGCGTGCCGTCCAAGGACGGCGTGACCTTCGGCGGCTCGGGCACCGTCTCTCCCGGGGGCGGTTACGATCCCATGGCCTATATTTATAACCTGACCATGACCCGGAATTAGCAATTGGAAATCAACAATTAACGAATTAACGATTAAAGATTAAAGATTAAAGATTAAAGAAAAATGGGAGAAATAATATTAAAGAAACGCAAGGGGTATTGGCTCAAATTCTTCATCGACGGCGGGCTCGTTTCCTTCGCGTTTTTAACGGCCTTTTTCGCCGGCCGTGGAAACTTCAATATCGATTCGCTTTACTGGCAATTTGTTCCCCTCTACCTCGTTTGCTGGCTGACCTCCAGTTTCCTTTCCGGTAAGTTCAAGACGCGCTGGCGGCGGCGCAAGCGGAAGAGTTCCTACAACCGGTTGGCCCGTATCCGGCCGTATTTCATATCCGCTCTTTTTTTCGCCGCGCTGCTCTCCATTTTCCTCTACGGGAAGCAGTGGGACCCGCTGTCACGTCTCACCGTATTCGGTTCGCTGGCCATCTACTTATTATTGGAGATACTGCTGCTGTCGGGAATTTTTGTCGGTAATATCCGGCGGAAAGAGGATCGTGAAAAACGGGAATTTTCCAGTTTCTTTTTCCTGACCGAATTCCTCGTGATCAGCACCGGGAGTATCTCCCTTCAATTTATAAAAAGGGGGGCCATTAAGCTGACGGACAATGATACCGTCATCCTGGGTCTCATGTTTTTCCTGTGGATGCTTATCGGCGTGGTGGTCCATAAATACCAGGTGCCCCGGGACCTGAACTATTTGCGTGCCGTCTGGCCCTTTTTCAAATCCATGTTCCTCACCTTCTGCGTGGTGGCGTTTGCCATTTTTATCTTCCGGATGACCGATTTTACGCGGCTGCTTTTCGGATACCTCGGTGGATTTGCTTTCTTCGAGTTCATCACCGTTACCCTTTACTTCCTTTACACCCGGCCCAGGGAGACCGATGAATACAAATTTAAACTGGTGCAGCACTCGCTGCCCGAAAAAGAAGTGATCAAAGAGGTGATCGAGAAAGAGCGGACCCAGTCCAGGGAATATCAAATCCCGGATAAAGATTACCAATCGCGGTTTATCCGGGAGAAATTAAAGCACCGGTATTTAAAACGGTTTCCCCGGGTATTCGAATTCGTGGACCACGTCATCGACCTGCGCACCATCGATATCATAAACGCCGAAGTCCTCGATTCCGGCAACCCCTATAATATCGAGATGCTGGAAGACGACTCCCTCGAGTTCCTGCTCAACCTTCACCCCCTGAACACCTTCGGGAAGATCGACCAGTACCTCATCGAGGCGAACCGCAAGATAAAGGACAAAGGTTTCTTTATCAGCAAATTCGAGCCCTCCGAGTACCGTCTCCTTCATTTCCAGGAGAAATATCCCTGGTTTCTTGCCAACATCGTGTACTTTTTCGATTTTATCTGGCGGCAGGTTTTCCCCAAGATCCCGGTGCTGCACCGCATTTACTTTACCCTTTCCAGGGGAAGGAACCGCGTGATCTCCATGGCCGAAGGGTTCGGACGGCTCTATTTTTGCGGTTTCGAGATCGTCTCCCTGGAAGAGGTCGATAACTTTCTCTATTTCATCGTGAAAAAAGCAAAGGACCCGTACACCTGGTTCAGGTATTACTATACCTTCAACCGCGTGCCGTCCTACGGTCTCTTTTTCAAACAAAAACGCGTGGGCAAAGGCGGGAAACATATCTATATGTACAAAATGCAAACCATGTACCCCTACTCTGAATTTATTCATAAATACATCCTGGAACTCAATAACCTGGACGACAGCGGTAAAATAATGAGCGATTTCCGCATCACCCCCTGGGGACGGGTGTTCAGGAAACTCTGGATCGACGAACTGCCCATGTTGATCAATCTTTTAAAAGGCGATATCAAGCTGGTGGGTGTCCGTCCCCTGAGCCAGACCTTTTTCGACACCTACCCCGGGGATTTGCAGGAAGAGCGCATCAAAAGTAAACCCGGCCTCATCCCCCCCTACTACGCCGACATGCCCAAAAATATGGACGAAGTCTTCGATTCGGAAAAACGCTACCTCGAAAAATACCAAAAGGCCCCCCTCCGCACCGATATCGCCTATTTTTTCAAAGCATTCAAAAACATCATTTTCAAAGGAGCGAAAAGCGGATGACACTAAAAAAAGTAAATAATAGGTCATATAAGTCCTATAGGACCTATAGGTCCCACAATCGCATCCTCACGCCCATAATCCTATTCCTGATCCTATGGATCGCCGCTCCCCTCCTCCAGGCCGAAGATTTCTTCCGGGTCAAAGACCGGATCATCCGGGACGCCTGGTTGAAAACATCCATCTTTTACCTGGCGCCGGGCCTGAGATTGACCGGCATGGGCTACAACACCAACATCTACTCCTACGAGTCCCTGGAAAGCCCCGACTGGACCGCCGACCTCGGTCTCGAACTGAACCTGGCCGTTATCCTCAAGAACCGGCTGATCCTGCAAATCAAGGAGTCCCCCTCCTATTCCCTCTATGCCGAAAACGACGGCGAACGCGCCTTTAACAATATCTTCCAATTGAACGCCTACACCCGGGCGGGACGGTTCAACATCATGTACGAGTTCGAAAACGCCTATGTGCGTCAGCAGGTCAACCCCGAAACCGGTTGGCGGGTCCGCGGGTGGGAAGACAATCATACCCTCTCCATCGATTACGGTAACATGGACCGGTTTTTCATTAACGTCTACCTCGGGCAAAACAAATTTGCTTTCGAAGATGAACTGTTCCTGGACAGTTTCAATATGAACCGGTTGTTTAACCGGACCGAGTACTGGGTCGGTATCGGTTTGAACAAGATCGTATTTACCCGGAGCCGTTTCACCTTCCAGTATGAGTATTTCGACCAGCGGTTCCAGTTTTCGCCGCAGAGGGACCGGACCGGCCAGCAGTTTTCCATGGGTTTCATATTCCCCGCGGGCAGCCGCATTACCGGTACGCTGCGTTACGGGCTGCGGTTTATCCGCCCCAATACCACCTTTTACCGGGATTTCATCGCTCCCTTCGGGATCGGCACCATCGGTATCCAGTTGATGAGCCGGTTGAGCCTACACGCCACTTACCGCCTGGACAACCAATACTCCTTTGCCGGTGTGGACCTCTATTACGACACGAGGACCGTGGGCGGCGGTTTGACTTACAGGCTTTCCCGGCGCTTGCGGCTTTCCTACGATTTGAGCGGCGGACGGCGGTCCTACCGGTTGTTGAGCGGGGGCGGCGAAACACGGCGGGACGATTTTATATCTCCGGCGCCGTACTTTCAGTGCAGTTGGCCGAGAGATCGGAGATGGGCATCGAATACCGGGCCTATCGTTCCGATTCCACCCACCTGCGATTTTTACGCAGTTACGACTATATCGGAGGTTATATCAGATATGACTTATAAAACCGTTTACAAAAAATTTCTCCTATATTTATTTGTGTGTGTATTTGTGTGTGTGATCTGTGCCGGTTTTTCCCATGCCCAATCCCGGGATACACGGGATCCGGGACAGGACGAGAGCCGGAACTATACCGTGGGCGCCCACGATCTCCTGACCATCAATGTATTCGGCGTGGACGAGTTGAACACCCGGGTCCGTATCAGCGGTAACGGGACCATTACCCTCCCACTGCTGGGAGAACTCCGGGTGGAGGGACTCACCACCGCCCAACTGGAAGCGGAACTGGCGCGGCGGCTGGAAGAGAAATACCTGAAAAACGCACAGGTCTCCGTCTTCATCGTCGAGTACCAGAGTAAAAAAGTATCCGTCATCGGGGCCGTTCAAAACCCGGGCAATTACGAAATCATGGGAAAGGAAACCCTGCTGCAAATGATCTCCAAGGCCGGCGGACTCACCGACCGGGCATCCAACACCGTGGTGGTGATCCACAAGGAAGAATCCCGGGTCATCGACCTGGATGAATTGATGACAAAGGGAACACCCCGATTGAATATCCCCCTGGAACCCGGGGACGTGGTCAACATCCCCCACGAACGTTACATGGACATATACATTTTCGGCCAGGTCCAGAACCCCGGGACCCTGAGACTCAAAAAGAGCGGACAGGCCACCCTGTTACGGGCCATCGCCCAGGCCGGGGGATTTACCACCCGGGCGCGAAAAGGTTCCGTCCTCGTTACCCGCAAGGAAAACGGCAAGGAGATCAAGATCAGGGTCAATGTAAAGAAAATCCTCAAGGGCAAAAAACCGCCCTTTGTCCTTCAGCACGACGATATTGTATATGTACCCGAAAGTCTGTTATAATTGAACACTATGAAAAATTTTAGCCACAGACTTACACAGACGGACACAGACAAAAACAAATTTTTTTTTCGTCTGTGAAAGTCTGTGTAAGTCTGTGGCTAAAAAAAAGAAGTAAGGAGTTTTTATGAAGAGCAATGAAATAGGGTCGCTGGATAAAGAGTTCCAGATCGAGCGGTACTGGACCATTATCAGGCCCCGGCTGCACATCCTGGCGTTTTGCATCATCCTGGCGATAACCGTGGGCCTGGTAAAGGCCTTTACCGCGACCCCCACGTACAGCGCCAATGGGACGTTAATGATCGGACCGGAGAATGAAGGAAGAATCGTATTTAACGACCGTTTCACCCTCAGCCGTCCCGACCTGGAATATTTCAATACCCAGGTCCGGATACTCAAAAGCCGCACACTGGCCAGGAAAGTGCTGGAAGAGATGGGCGACTCCACCTTTCACGGCATACCGGGCAATTTGCCGCAATTGGAAAATTCCGCCGCCAATGCCGAAATGGCCGGCAGGATAGATTCGTTCCTCTCCAGGCTCGAAGTGGATAAATTGACCGACAGCCGGTTGGTAAGGGTCAGTTATACCTCTATATTCCCGGAACAGGCGGCCAATGTGGTTAACACCCTGTTCGACGAATACATCGCCTTTAACCTGGACATTAAAACCGAATCCACCCGGCAGGCCTCGGAATTCATCACCCGGCAGATGAACGCCCTGCAAAACAGACTGGCCCAGAAAGAAGAGGAACTCCAGAAATACGGCAAGAGCAAAGACCTCATCTACCTGACCAATGAAGAGAATGCCGAAGTGGGTAAATTTTCAGAGCTGAGCAGCGCCTTTACCGAAGCCCAGATCGACCGGATTAACAAGGAATCCGTGTACCGGGAATTGAAAAGGAAGAAATTCGAAGAATATCCCGGCGTCCGGGACAACACGGTGATCAACTCCCTTAAAACCGACTATTCCACGAAGGAAGCCGAATACAAACGGAAATCCCAACAGTTCAAAGAATCCTACCCCGAGATGAAAGAATTAAAATCGGAATTGGAATCGCTTCGGCAGCAGCTCGACCAGGAAACCAGGGACATTGCCGAAAAAGCCTTGAAAGAGGCAAAAACAAACTATGAATCCGCCGTGAATAAAGAAGAATCCATGGCCGGCCTGCTGGAAGGGCAAAAAAAAGAAATGGCCACCAGTAATTCAAATGCCATCTATTACAAAAGCCTCAACATCGAGGTCGAGAATATGCGGAACCTCCAGAACTACCTCGACCGGAAACACAAAGAGTCCATGCTCTCTTCCAACCTGGACGGTTACCAGATAAGCAATATAAAAGTCATCGATCCCGCGGATGTCCCGAGAAAACGAATTTCGCCGAAACGAAAAATAATCCTGATGACGGCACTGGTCATCGGGTTTGCAGTGGGGCTGGCATTGATCTTTTTCCTGGATTTCCTGGACCGCACGGTTAAGGACCCCGACGATGTAAAAGCCATTATGGACGTGCCCACCCTGGGCGTCATCCCCTCCTCCACCGCCAAATCCACATACAACGCTTATTTCCAATATCTCCCGTATAAAACGAAACGGGGAAAGGAAAACGGGGGAGAGGCAAAGGCCATTGAAATGATCAATTACGTGGACCCCGAATCCCCCCTTTCCGAGAGTTACCGCAATATCCGGACCTCCATCCTTTTATCCACCGCCGGGCAGGCACCCCGGATCATCACCGTTTCCAGCGCCCGGCCCGCCGAAGGTAAAACCTCCACCGCCGTCAACCTGGCCGTCGCGTTTCACCAATTGGGTAAAAAAGTACTGCTCATCGATGGGGACATGCGGAAACCCAGGATACATAAAATCTTCCGGTTGAAAAATACCGTGGGACTCTCCTCTTATCTCGTGGGGCGCTCCGACTGGTCGAAGATCGTTTTTAAAACCGATATCCCCAACCTGTTCGTCATCCCGTCGGGTCCCATTCCCCCCAACCCCGTGGAACTGCTGGATTCGACGGTAATGACCGCCCTGGTAAAAGAGACCGCGGCCCCGCAATACGATTTTATTTTCATCGATTCGCCCCCCTTTATCGATATCATGGACCCCATCTTGCTGGGGAAACTGTCGGAAGGTATGGTGCTCGTGACCTGGAGCGGTAAAACCAATCGTAATGTCCTGGAAAAGGTGGCCGAACAGGTCAGGCAATTCGATATCCGCCTCCTGGGCGTGGTACTCAATAAAGTCAACCTGAAAGGCGACGGTATCGGCTATAACTACGCCTATGAGTATAACACTCAAGAGGAAGACCGGGAGGGTATATGATCGATATACATACCCACATCATCCCGGAAGTGGACGACGGGTCCACCTCCGTCGAAACATCCATGGAAATGCTGAAAATAGCCGAAGATGACGGTATCGAAACCATAATAGCGACACCGCACACCTTCAGCCATGCAAGCGTTTACAAAGAACCGGGACCGCTCCGGGAGAAATTCCTCCAACTCAAAGCGGCGGCCGCGGAAAAGGGCTTGAAAATCGAAATCCTCCAGGGAGCGGAAAACTTTTTCCATTCCCGCCTGCGCGATTACCTCCGGGAATTCCACGAACTGCTGACCATTAACAACAGCGATTATTTCATCCTCGAATTTCCCGTGGATTTCATATTTCCCGGCTCCCGGCAATTTGTCTACAATGTCATGAGCGACGGGTATATTCCCATTATCGCCCATCCCGAAAGGAACCGTCAATTACGGAAAGACCCGGTACTGCTCTACGAGCTGCTGCAGATCGGCGCCCTCTCCCAGGTCACCGCGGGAAGCATTCGCGGCGATTTCGGTCCCGCTGTCCGCGATGCCGCAATGAATTTCTTGAGGTGGAACATGGTAAACGTCATCGCCTCGGACAGCCACAATGTCCGGTTCCGCCGGCCGGAAATGGGATTCGTTTACGGGGAATTAAAAGAAATGGACCGGGAACTCATCGATATATTGACCCACTCCGCACCCCGGGCCATCATCGATAACGAGGCCGTCCCGGATACCGGTTCCATGATCGATCCCACCCGGAACTCTTCGGTTTTTGATTTTCTAAAAAGAGTGTTTAAATAGAAAATATTTAAATAGAAAATGAATAGAAAAACGTTTCTCCTCTCTTTAAGCGTATTCATCCTGCTTTGCCCCCTCCTCCACGGATTTATGGGCCGCTTGTTTTCCCCGCTCTTCTACCTGGCGCTCATAGTCTTCGTATGGCTGGGTTCCCGGCTGCCGCAAAAAAAACCGGACATTCCCTTTGAAAAATATATACGGCTCCTTTTTTACGCCCTCCTGGTATTCACCCTTCTCCAGGTAATTCCCCTGCCCATGTTCCTGTTAAAGATCGTGTCCCCTTCCACCGTCGATGCCCTGGTCCTGTTAAAAGATAGCCCACCGGCATTTCACCCCGTCTCCCTGGTGCCTTTCGAAACGATAATAAATCTCCTGCAACTGGCGGTGCTTGCCCTTTTCTTCCGGATGCTCCTGTCCGCGGCCTGGAAGAAAAAAGAGCTGGTCTTCCTGTGTACCGTTACCGTGGTGTCGGGTATCGTACTGATACCCGTTTGTGCCGGAGGTTTCCTTTCGCCCGGCACCCGTTTCGCCGCCTTTTACCTGGCCATGGTGTTCCCGTTGGCGCCGGCGCTGCTGCTGTTGAAACTCCGGTACCTCGAGAGCAGCCGGGGGCTGGTGGAGAAATTTCTCTCCCGGGTGGTGCGCCGGAAAAGCGTAATGGGGTATCTTCTCGCCACCCTTGCCCTGGCCGGGGGAATCCTGCTCATCCGTTCCCGGCCCGCACTGCTGACCTTTTTTCTCTCCTGCCTGCTCTTTTTTATGTGGGTGTATTACTTCAAACGTCCCCGCGACACACGGAAACGGTTGAGAAAGACGTTTCTCGTGGTGGGGGTCCTGGCCATTGCCATCGGCCTGCAATCCACGGTGATGCACATTGCCCGGCACGGGGACGGCGGGGCCCCCGAGAGTAAACGATGGAAACAAACCATCGCCATGCTCAAAGCCTTCCCCCTCACCGGGGCGGGTTTCGGCGCCTGGGAAACCGCCAATTTTCTCTATGATCCCATGGATGAGGTCCGCTGGACCCCCGATGCCAATAACGGCGGCCTGGAAATCCTTGCCGAAGGCGGAATCGTGGGCGGCGGTCTTCTTGCCCTGTCGATAATCCTTATCGGGGCCGCCATTTTTAAAAAGTGGCGAAGCCGGAGGCACCCGCAGGTCAAGGTATTGGGCCTGGGGGTACTGGTCTCCCTCTTTGCCGCGGCGTTCCACACGGTCTTCAATGCCTCGCTGCGCGTCCCCTCGAACCTCCTGGTCTTCGTCCTCCTCCTGGCCCTGGGGATCAAGACCGCAAACTACAGGCGGACCCCGGCGGGCCAACCGCGTAAAAGCGACTCAAACGAACATGACTAAAAATTCAAACAAATTTCAGACCGTCCTGTTTATCGCCCTGGCCGTATTTTTCGGTCTCCAGTTTCTTTCGCGGTTCGTCTCCTCCCTGGGCAGCCGGACCGGGGCCCCGGTCCTGTATAAGGCCGGCGCCCTTTGTTTCCCCATGGAGGCGGAACCCTTTTACAGGTATGGTAATGCCCTTTTAAAGGAATCCCCCGCCGAAGGCAATACCGGCAATCCCGGGTTCGAGAAAGGCATTTCCTTCCTTCAGCGATCGCTATCTCTCAATCCTTTCGACTACCGGGCCCATTTCGAACTGGGCAAAGCCCGG
>Ga0210365_10048650_pt1 | contig 12790 bp, 13 predicted proteins | sample S637metaT_FD_159655 | JGI IMG/M metagenome (GOLD analysis project Ga0210365, IMG submission 159655) | Metatranscriptome of estuarine sediment microbial communities from the Columbia River estuary, Washington, United States - S.637... | ecosystem: Environmental > Aquatic > Marine > Intertidal...
CTCGTCTTCGTGGACGATGGATAGTGTTATGGCCTCGGGCCGCTGAGCCGATTCGGACGGGTGGGGGGCGGGAAGCACTTCGATGCGCTCGCCGCCCCAGACGCGGCTGCGCTGGCTCGCGGCGGAACCCTCCACGGTGACCCGGCCGTCCCGGATCCACGACTGGAGCCGGCTGCGGGAATAAACCGGCAGGACTCTGGCGAGGCATTGGTCCAGCCTCAGACCGGCACAGTCGGGCGGGACGACAACCTGGATGGCTCCGGCAGCAGGCGCCATTGCGCTATAATCCCCGACAATTCCCATGTTAGCCTTCATGAGACATAGTCTAGCCGCGCTCGTCCTGCTTGGGCTAACCGCCTGTGGCCTGCTGCCGGAAAAGTATGACGAGACCCGGGATTGGTCCGCCGGCAAGTTCTACGCGGAAGCCAAGTCCGAGTTAAACGACGGTAACTATGAGAAGGCCATCAAGTACTTCGAGCAGCTCGAGGCCCGCTATCCCTACGGCCGTTATGCCCAGCAGGCGCAGATCGAAGTAGCCTATGCCTATTACAAGTCCAACGAGCGGGCTCAGGCGATATCGGCCGCGGACCGTTTCATCAAGCTCCACCCCAACCATCCGAACGTCGACTACGTTTATTACCTCAAGGGGCTGGTGAGTTTTAACGAGGATCTTGGACCCCTGGAGACCTTGACCAGCTACTTCGTGCCCTGGGACATGAGCGACCGGGATCCCAAGGCTTCGAGGGAATCCTTTGAGGCTTTCAAGGAGCTGATTACGCGCTTTCCCGACAGCAAGTACGCTCCCGATTCCATATTGCGCATGAATTATCTGGTCAATGCGCTGGCGTCCCACGAGATTCACGTCGGGCGCTATTACCTTAAGCGCGGGGCCTATGTGGCGGCGGCAAACCGCGCGCAGTACGTGCTCGAGCATTATCCCGGCACCCCGGCAACGGAGCAAGCTCTCGAGATCATGGCCCGCGCCTATGAGCAACTGGGAATGTCCGGGCTTCGGGAAGACACGATGCGCGTGATGCAGAAGAACTTCCCCGAAAGCTCGTTTGTTGCGAAGCAGGGCAAGAGCAGCGCCTGGTGGAAATTCTGGTAAAGCGCCTTCGGCCCGGAGGATGTCGCTAGCGAATCGCCCTTGGGAGCCAATCTTTGAAGGGCAAAACCCGCAGGTCTGAGAAAACACGGGATAGCGCCACCGGCAGGGGTACCCCTTCTACCAAGAAGGCGTCGCCGCCGCCTGATCATGGCGCCAGGCCGGCTCCCGGATTGGATGCGGCGGTTAACGAACTTGCGCGACTGCTGGACACGAGGTTTCGAGAGCTTGGCGCGTCCCTCCAGGAATCCCAAAGCATAAATCCTGCGGTTTTGCTGGACGATGTCCTGGCCCGGCTGTTCGAGAACTTTCGCGGCCTCATCCCTTACAACCGGGTTGGCTTCGCTCTGCTTGAGGACGGCGGACGGATCCTGCGGGAGCGTTGGGCCCAGTCCGACACCGGCGCCTTGCCGTCGGAACCGGGGTACGAGGCACCTGTCGAGGGAAGCACCCTGGCTGGACTGCTGCAGACCGAGGAGCCACGGGTCGTCAACGACCTAGAAGGCTATCTCGCCAGCAACCCCGAATCGGACGCCACCCAGCGCATCCTAGGCGAGGGGATGCGTTCCGGAATGACCTGTCCTCTGGTTGCCATGGGAAGACCGGTCGGATTCATCTTCTTTTCGTGCGTGGAGGGGGACAGTTACCTCCCGGCCCATGTGGAGATGTTTCGCGAGGTCGCCCCGGAACTGGCCAGCCTGCTGGAAAAGGGCATTCTTTATCAGCAGCTGCTGGACGCGCGGGAACGCTCAGAGAAGCTGCTCTTGAACGTGCTGCCGGCGTCCATCGCCCGGCGCCTGCGCGGTGGCGAAAAGACCATCGCCGACATATTCCCCGAGGCCACGGTGATGTTTGCCGATATCGCCGGCTTCGCCCAGATTTCCTCCCGCATGACCCCCCATGCGCTGGTCACCGTGCTAAACCGGATATTCTCGTCGTTTGACCGGATGTGCGAGAGCTACGGGGTGGAGAAGATCAAGACCATCGGCGATGCCATCATGGTTGCCGGGGGGCTGCCCTCGCCACGCCCCGACCATATGAGCGCCATGGCTTCCCTCGCCCTGGATCTGATGGCCGTGGCCGGTACCATCGCCACCCGGGAGGCCCGTCACATTGAACTGCGCATAGGCATCCATGCGGGGCCGGTCATTGCCGGAGTGATCGGAACCAACCGCTTCAGCTACGACCTGTGGGGCGACACCGTCAACATTGCCAGCCGCATGGAGTCCCAGGGCGTGCCGGGACGGATCCAGGTCAGCGAGGCGGTCTATCAGCGCCTGCAGGACGAGTTCCTGTTTGAGCCGAGGGGCCCCCAGCAGATCCGCGGCATCGGGGAAATGACGACCTATTTCCTCACGGCACGGAAACTGGCCGGGGATTGAGCCAAGCCCCTAACGGGTCAGCTTGCGCATCACCTCCATCACCTCGCCGATGGCCTGGTCGCCTTTTCCCGAACGGATGGCGCCCTGCACGCAGCCGCGGGTATGGTCCTCCAAAAGTCGCATAGCCAGGGCGTCGAGCGCGGATTTCATCGCGGAAATCTGGGTCAGGATGTCCACGCAATAGCGGTCCTCCTGGATCATTTTCGCCACGCCCCTGACCTGGCCCTCGATCCGGTTGAGCCGCTTGAGCAGCGCGTCCTTATGGGGCTGCACCACCCGCTTCGGCGCGTGGCACGGCGATTCAGGGAACTTCATAGCCGGCGTCGCGGATTGCGGACTTGAACTGCTCGGGGTTGGCCTTGACGGGCTCGTAACGGATGGTGGCCCGGGCTTCCTCGAGGGACACGTCCACGGCCTCGACTCCAGCGATGGGCTCCAGCACCCTCTTCACGCTCTTGACGCAGCCCATGCAGCTCATCCCTTTCACGCTTAGCGTTACCGTTTCCATCGTTTGCTCCTTCTCAAGAGATGCATCTGGATCTCCGGGGCTGACCGTCGGCTCGCCCTCGCTTCACGCCTTCTGGCGCCAGCGCCGCAACAGCAGAGAGTTTGTCACCACGGACACCGAACTCATGGCCATGGCCGCGCCTGCGATCACCGGGTTGAGCATGCCGAGGGCGGCCAGGGGGATGCCCAGGATGTTGTAGATGAAGGCGAAGAACAGGTTCTGACGGATCTTCCGCAGCGTTGCCCGGGACAGGTCGATGGCGTCGGCGACCCCGGATAGGTCGTTGCGCATAAGGGTGATATCCGCCGCCTCGATGGCCACGTCGGAACCCGCTCCCACGGCGAATCCGACATCGGCGGCGGCGAGGGCCGGGGCGTCGTTGACTCCGTCACCGACCATGCCGACCATCCCGCGTTCGGAACGCAGTGATTCCACCTCCGCCGCCTTGTGCTGCGGCAGCACTCCGGCGCGGAAGTTATCGATCCCGGCCTCGCGCGCAATGGCGGCGGCCGTAACCCGGTTGTCGCCGGTGAGCATCACCACCCGGACTCCCATCCGCTGCAGGCGCCGCACCGCGCTCGCGGAGGTTTCCCGCAACCGATCGGCGATGCCAATGAAGCCCAGGGCATGCCCGTCGCGGGCGACCCCCACCACGGTCTTGCCCTGCTCTTCCAGCCCCCGTCCTTGCGCCTCGTCCACCGCAATCCCCTGGCTCGCCAGGAACTGCGGCGAGCCGACCAGGAGCGGGGCGCCCTCCTGTTCCGCACGCACCCCGCCGCCGGCAATGGCGGTGAAGCCGCTGATCCCTCGAGCCCGGATTCCAGCTTCCCGGGCGCGCTCCAGGATTGCCCGGGCCAGGGGATGCTCGGAACCCTGCTCCGCCGCGGCGGCGGCTCCAAGAAGTTCCGCGGGCGCGATGCCAGCGACGGGGACAAGGTCCGTTACCGCGGGCTTTCCGTGGGTGAGGGTACCCGTCTTGTCCACCAGCAGGGTTCGGATCCTTTCCGCCTGCTCCAGGGCCTCGGCGTTCCGGACCAGGATTCCGGCGCGGGCGCCGCGGCCGGTTCCCACCATGATGGCCGTGGGCGTCGCCAGCCCCAGGGCGCAAGGGCAGGCGATCACCAGCACGGCAACCGCGTTGATGAGGGCCGTGGTGAAGTCGCCCAGCGCCCACCACACGCCTAGTGTGCCTGCCGCAATCGTGACCACGATGGGGACGAACACCCCCGAGACCCGGTCGGCCAAGCGCTGGATTGGTGCCTTGGAACCCTGGGCCTGCTCCACCAGGCGCACGATGGCCGCCAACTGGGTGTTGGCGCCAACGCCGGTGGCGCGACACCGGAGCATGCCCTCCTGGTTGATGGTGCCGGCGAACACCCGCGCGCCTTTCTCCTTGGTTACCGGAATGCTCTCGCCGGTGAGCAGCGACTCATCGACGCTGGAGCGGCCCTCGAGGACGTCGCCGTCGACCGGCACGCCGTCTCCAGGGCGGACGACGAAAGTTTCGCCCACTGCGAGCGTGGCCGCATCCACTTCCACCAGCTCGCCGTCACGCTCCACCCGCGCAAGCTTCGGCGCCAGCTTGATCAGCTCCTCGATGGCGGCGGAAGTGCGGCTCTTGGCCCGCGCCTCCAGCAGCTTACCCAGCAGAACCAGCGTGATGACCGCGGCGCCCGCCTCGAAGTAGACGTGCTGTTCGAGACCGAATACCGTGACCACCGCGCTGAAGAGATACGCCATGCTGGTGCCGAGGGCTACCAGCACATCCATGTTGGCTGCGCCCCCGCGCAGCGCATGGAATGCTCCCACGTAGAACCGGGACCCGACCCAGAACTGCACCGGGGTGGCGAGCAGCAATTGCAGCCAGCGCGGAATCGCTTCCATGGGACCGCCGCCGAAGAAAACCAGCATTTGCGCCACCAGGGGCAGGGTGAGCACCGCCGCCACCCAGAACACCCGCAGCTCGCGCCGGTAGGCCGCCTCGCGCCGCGCCTTCTCTTCGGCGTGGGAGGCTTCGGTGAGTTCGTTGGCGTCATAGCCGGCCCGGCGCACGACGGCGACCAGTTCTTCCACCGCGTGGGAGCCCGGCGACATGGCGACATGGGCCTGTTCGGTGGCGAAATTCACGGTTGCGCTCACGCCGGGCAGGCGGTTCAGGGATTTTTCGATGCGCGCTGCACAGGCCGCGCAGGTCATGCCCCGGATCTGGAGCGCGACGGTCTGGGGCGGAACGCTGTATCCCGCCTTCTCGATGGATTCGACTACCTGGTCGGCGCCGACGTCTCCGCCCTCCAGGTCCACGCTGGCGCGTTCGCTGGCAAAGTTGACCACTGCCCTGACGCCGGGGAGACGGTTCAGGGTCTTTTCGATGCGCGCGGCACAGGCCGCGCAGGTCATGCCAGCGATGGGAAGTTCAATATGCCTTACGGACATGAAGGAGGGCAAGCTAATCTCTCTAAGCTGGCAAAATATACCCCATAGGGGTATATGTCAAGGCAGCGCCTTCCGCGGCTGTTAGACTATCGGCCCCAGTTAAAGGGCAGAAGACGATGCCGCAGAAATGGGTGAACGGCCGGGTAGTGGGTCTGCGGCATTGGACCGAGCGTCTCCATTCGCTGATGGTGGACGCCCCGGTGGATTCCTTCAAGGCGGGCCAGTTCGCGCGGCTCGCCCTGGAGATTGGCGGCGAGGAGGTGGCGAGGCCCTATTCCTACGTTAACCCCCCGGACGAGCGGCCCCTGGAGTTCTATTTCATTACCGTGCCGGAAGGTCCTCTCACCACGCGCCTAGTGGCGCTAAGCGCCGGCGATTCGATCCTGGTGTCGCCGAGGCCCTCCGGCATGTTGACCCTATCAGAATTGCCCGAGGCCGAGCATCTATGGCTGTTGTCAACCGGCACCGCGATCGGGCCCTTTCTCTCCATCGTCCGGACTCAGGAGCCGTGGCACCGCTTTGCGCGCGTGGTCCTGGTCCACGCTGTGCGCCAGGCGGAGGAGTTGAGCTACCAGGACGTGATTGACGGCGTCCGCAGCCGCCAGGGGGGACAGTTCATCTATGTGCCTTTCGTAAGCCGCGAGGACACGGACTTTGCGATCCGCGCCCGGGTCCCTGCGGCGATCCGGGACGGGCGGCTGGAGGCGAGGGCCGGCATTCCCATCAGCGCCCAACGTTCCCAGGTCATGGTCTGCGGCAATCCGGAAATGGTGGAGGACACGCTGAAGGTGCTCGAGGAACGCGGACTCAAGCGCAACAAGCGCAAGGACCCGGGCCAGGTCTCCGTGGAGACCTACTGGTAGCCGCGGGCGGCTAAGGCAGCAGTTCGAGCATCCGATCTGCGCCGCTCACTTCAAACCTTCCCGGCTGCTCGAGGTTGAGCACCTTCACCACTCCGTCCTCCACCAGCATCGAATAGCGCTGGGAGCGGGTGCCCATGCCGCGGGTGGAAAGGTCCACCTCGAGCCCGAGTGCCCGGGTGTAGTCTGCGTTCCCGTCGGCGAGCATGCGCACCTTGCCCCCGCTGCCGAGTTGACTGCCCCAGGCGCCCATGACAAAGGCGTCGTTCACCGAAAGGCACCAGATTTCGTCGACACCCTTGGCCCGGAGCTCATCGGATCGCGCGACGTAACCGGGAACGTGCTTGGCCGAGCAGGTGGGTGTGAACGCCCCGGGCACGCCGAAGATCACGATGCGCTTGCCTCTTGCGTCGTCCTGCACTGACACGGTCACCGGCCCCGCCGGACAACCCGGTGCCGCCACCTGGTTCATTTCCATCAGGATGCCTGGCGGAAGCTGCTCACCTGGCTTGATCATCATTCCCATTCCCTCCAGCGTCTCGGGCGAATCGATGGCGCATATTCTTCCATGACTGCGAATTGCTTCAAAACCCCATTGTCCCTAGACTTAACGCCGTGAAGGCAGGTTAGGGAGACCCGCCCGGAGTTTCATGTTCAAGCTGCTGCGCTACTTTTCCATCGCCAGTCTGATCTCGATCGTGATCGCATCGGTGCTGCTCGGCGTGCTGTACCGGGAGCTCGCGATACGAAATCTCATCGAAATGGGCGAGGACCACAACGTGGACATGACCCGGGCGTTCGCCAACACCTTGTGGCCCATGGTGGAACCCGTGGTGCAGGCGTCCAACAGGCTTTCTGGCGAGGAACTGCGGGCCATGCCCGAGATCCGCCGGCTGCACGACGCCATTTACGCGGAGGCGCGCGGTCTCTCCGTGGCCAAGATCAAGGTGTACAACCTGAGCGGGCTGACATCCTACTCCAGCGAGGAGCGCCAGATCGGCGAGGATGCAAGCCGCAACGAAGGCGTTCGGCGCGCCCTCAAGGGGGGTGTGGCGAGCGAACTGGTCTATCGCGATACCTTCAGCGCCTTCGAGCAGACCATCGAGCGCACCAACCTGATTTCCACCTACATGCCGATCAAGGCGCCGGGCTCGGAGCGCATCGAGGCGGTTTTCGAGCTGTACGACAACGTCACGCCCCAGGTGGAGCGTATACGGCAGACCCAGGTCGTCGTGATCGCCGGCCTGCTGGTCGTGTTTTCACTGCTTTATGGAGTGCTGTTTCTCATCGTGCGCCGCGCGGACGGCATTCTGCGGCGTCAGGAGGACGAGCGGCGCCAGAACGAGGAGAAGCTCCGCGAGAGCGGAGCGGCCCTGACCCGCACCCAGTTCGCGGTGGACAACGCCGCCGACATGGTGTTCTGGACCGATCAACGGGGCGGGTTCACCTACGCCAACGAGAGCAGCTGCCGGAGGCTCGGGTACTCTCGCGCCGAAATGCTCGGGATGAGCGTTTGGGACATAGACCCGAACTACCCGCAGGAAGCGTGGCCGGCGGTGTGGCAGCGGCTGCAGCGGGAAGGCCAGCTGCGCATCGAAACCTCTCATCGCGCAAGGGACGGCGAGATCTTCCCAGCCGAAGTCAACGTCAAGCATGTGAGCTACGAGGGAGAGGAGTTTGCCTGCGCGTTCGGGCGCGACATCAGCGAGCGGCGGCGGGCGGAGTCCGAGCTGGTAGCGGCGAAGGACGCGGCCGAGGCGGCCAGCCGCGCCAAGGTCCAGTTTCTCACCAACATGGGGCACGAGCTGCGCACGCCGCTCAACGCGGTTCTCGGGATGACGGACCTGACCCTGATGGAGGGATCGCTTTCGCGGGAGGTGCGGGACAACCTGCAGACGGTGCGCGCTGCGGCGAACGACCTGCTCAACATCATCAGCGGCGTGCTGGATTTCTCGGAGATCGAGGCCGGCAATCTGGTTCTGGCCGCGGAACCGTTCTCGCCCCGAGAGGCTCTCGAAGGGGAGGTACGGTCCGCGGCGGTGCGGGCGAGGGAGAAGGGGCTTGAACTTGGCCACTCGGTGACGGCGGAGGTGCCGGAAGTGGTTATCGGCGACGGCGGGCGGCTGCGCCAGGTCCTGCGCAATCTTCTGGACAACGCCATCAAGTTCACCGATGCCGGGAGCGTGACCGCGGTCGCGACGACCCTTCCGGCGGCGGCCGGCGAGACGGAACTTTATTTCACGGTCGCGGACACCGGGCCTGGTATTTCCGAAGCCCAGCAGGCCCTCGTGTTCGAGGCGTTTGTCCAGGCGGATGGCTCGCCCACCCGCAAGCACGGGGGGACGGGTCTTGGACTCACCATTTGCGCCCACCTGGTGCAATTGATGCGCGGACGCATCTGGGTCGAAAGCGCCGCCGGGCGCGGCAGCAAGTTTCACTTCACGGTTCGACTGCCGGTCGCAGGCTCCGGTCGCGCCGGTTGAGGCGTCTCTGGTGTCGGCGCGATAACCGGTGGCTCAAGCGGGCTCTGGGCCGGCGCGGTGCTAGCGGCCGGTCCAGTTGATCTCCCGCGCCGTGTGGGGACCGATCAGCGCATAGTTGAGGCTGACGGGCTGGACCGCGCTGGTCTCTGTCACGGGAATCCGTCCGCCCATGATTTCGGCGTGGGACTGGGGGTGCAGAGGGATCCGGTCGGGTTCCGCATAGCCCTCGGGAAACAGCGGCAGATTGGTGGCGGGATCGTACTTGTCGCTGGCTCCCAGGGTGTGCAACAGCTCGTGAGCAATGACGACATTGTTCTCCGCGGTCATGGCGGGCTCGGCGTAGACGTTCACCACCCCCAGCAGACCGTTGCGCAATCCCGTGGAGTGGGAAAGCGGCGAGTCCCGGTTAGGATCGAAATACAACAGGAACATCCGCACCTGGGGTCCCGGTCCCCCGGGGTCCGAGTTGCGCCATGCCCAATAGCGCAGGCGCAGGCTCCACCAGGCCACGGCCAGGGGATTCCTTGCCTGAGGGAGCGGGGGCGGATGCGCCTGGATCTCCGAACCGAGCCTGACCTCGATGGAAGCCCTGTCGCCCAGCCCGTGGCGGCGGGCTTCTCTCTGCATGAAGGCTTCGACGGGTCTCAAGACTTCGGCATTCAGCCCGCGGATATAGACCGAGGCCGCCTCGCTGCCGTCCCCGTTGATGGGGTAGAGATTCACAGGCAGGGTGTATTTCCATTCCACCGATGCGACACGGGTGCGCCAGACCCCGAGGGCAACCGAGACCAGAATGAAGAGGAGGATCGCGACCCGGACCGCCCGCAGCATTGTCCTAGTCGCGACTGAATGCGCACCGGTGCCGGCGCGCGGGACGGCCGGCAGTGGTAAGATACGCGCCGGCCTGGCCGCGGCCGGAGAACGTAGAGGGCAGAATCATGTACGAGTCGGATCTTACCAAGTTCATGCGGGAGTTTTTGGAGAAGAACCCCGAGGTGGTGGAAAAGCAGAAACTCGCCCGGGCTACCTGGTGGGACACCAAGCTGGATCCCCAGGAGCGTAAGGAGTGGGAGGAGTCGCAGCTTCCCCAGCCTTCCTACCAGTACTACGAGAATCCCTGAAACATTCTTCGTGCGCCCGCGGAGCCTAGGTGATCAGCAGGGTGAGGCGCGTGTCCCCCCGCAGCAGGGATAGCGCCAGTCGGCCCGTGACGGCAGAAAGTGCCTGAGTGAAATCCTGCACCGACCGGATCTTCTGCCGGTTCACCGCGTAGACCACATCGGCCGGGCGCAGGCCCGCGCGGTAAGCGGGACTGCCGCGTTCCACGCGCGTGACCACCACACCCTCCACCCGTCCGTGGGCCGGCATCCCGGGCTCGATATTGGCGAAGGTCGCGCCGGCGAGCACGGGCACCCGCTGTCCCACGGCGCCTGATACCGCGGGGGGCTCGCCTACCACCGCCCTGATCGTCATCGTCCTGCGGCCCCGGAGAACCTGGAACTCCACGCTCTCGCCGATGGGCACCAGTCCTACTTTGTTGCGCAGGTCGCCGGAACCGCGCACCGGTCGCCCGTTGGCCCCCACCACAACGTCCCTAACCTTGAGGCCGGCTTTCGCCGCAGGGGACTTGGGCTCGACCCCCACAATCACCGCGCCCTCGGTTTGCGACAGGCCTAAAGACTCCGCCAGATCCGGGGTGAGGTCCTGGGTCTCGACGCCGAGCAGGCCCCGGCGCACCTCGCCGAAGCGGATGATCTGTCCCATCACGGCCTGGGCCATGTTGATCGGGACGGCGAAGCCAATGCCCACGTTGCCGCCGGCGGGACCGATGATGGCGGTATTGATGCCCACCAAAGATCCACCGTGATCTATCAGCGCGCCACCCGAGTTTCCGGGATTGATGGAGGCGTCGGTCTGGATGAAATCCTCGTAACCCTCGATGTCCAGCCCGCTGCGACCGAGGGCGCTCACGATGCCGGAGGTGACCGTCTGGCCCAGGCCAAAGGGATTGCCGATGGCCAGCACGTGGTCCCCCACCTCCAGGAAATCCGAGTCGCCGAGACGGATCGCTTTGAGCTTTTTCGCCTCGATTTTGAGCACGGCGATGTCGGTGCCCGGGTCGCTGCCGATGAGTTTCGCCTCGAATTGCCTGCGGTCCTTCAGGGTGACGATGATCTGGGTGGCATCCTTGACCACGTGGTGGTTGGTGAGCACATGCCCCTTGTCGGCGTCCACGATGACACCGGACCCGGCGCTGATCTGGGGCTTCGGCTTTTCCGGCAGGTTGAAAAAGCGCCGGAAGAACGGATCCTGGTAGAGGGGATTGCTCTCCAGAGGAGACGGGGAGATGACGGCGATGTTGACCACCGCCGGTGTCACCTCCTTGAGCACGGGAGCCAGGCTCGGCAATCCGTTGCGGGTGGGCGGCGCCTGGGCCGCGGCGCCTGCCGGCGCCAGGGACGAGATGGCTATCAGGCCGGCAATCAGCGCCGCCGAAGCCCTCCTTATTCCCATCCCGGGGTGCCGCGGCCGACCGGGCCCGGCGGGGTGCCCCCGGCAAGCGCCCAGGAAGCCCTGCTTCGACACCTCTGGAGCCGCTTGCTGGAGCCGCGGCTGCCCGGGGGTTGCGTACTCCACCACCGGGATGGCCGCTTAATGATAGACGACCCGCTGGGTGAGCAGGGGTTCGAAACCGCTCAAAAACTCGTCCACCGACTCCACGCTCGGGCTGTCTGCGATCACGGATTGAATGGAGTCGCGGAAATTCTTGGCGCTCTCCCCCTGGAGGAAGGTGCCGAGGCCCGTTTCCTTGTCGACAAGTTCCACCCCTTCTTCCACCGGGTAGTCCACCACGTAGAAGTGGTCGCTGTTGTAGACGACGTTCATGCCTTGAGCGGTCATGGAGCAGATCCTTTCGGGGCCTGGAGGCCAAATCGTTTCTTCCTGATTCAATATCGGCCCTGCAGGCGCCAGTTTCAAGGGGTTTGAGCGGCAAAAAAAGACCCGGTTCCCACCGGGTCATCTCCAGCCAACAGGCCTCAGGCAACCTTCAGCAACCGGCGTTGCGCCTGCTCGACCTTCGGCAGTCTGATTTCGAGGACCCCTTCCTTGAACTCGGCCGTGGCGCCCTCGGATTTCACGGCCGCCGGCAGGCGAACCGCGCGCGTAAACGCGCCTCGCGAGATTTCGCAGCGATAATATTCGCCTTTCTCCTCCTTCTCCTCACGGGCCGCCTCTCCCTTGATGGTCACCGTGTCCCCGGTGATGGACACTTCCAGGTCTTCCTTCCTCACGCCGGGGACCTCGGCGCGCACCAGCACCTCCGCGTCGCGGTCAATCACGTCAACTTTCGGCGGCTTGCCCTCGAACGGCAGCCCCAGCTCCGTCAACCAGGGGCGTTCCCACCGGAACGGCAGGAGCCAGCCGCGGGGCAGGATGCTCTCGAACATGCGATCCACTTCCTCGAACGGACCCGGGTGCCGCATTACCGGCTTCATCTCGGGTTCTTTCCTGATGGGGATCGCCGCGGGTTTTTTGGCTTCATTTTTCATGGCGTTCTCCTTCATCTTCGTTGCTCACATCCTCGTGCAAGTGAAGCGCGAGGAACCGAAAACCTACTTCCCAATTAATTATAGTTACCCCCGGCCAAGGCCTATCGACCGGGGAGTAAAATTTTCTTATGTGGTGCCGCTATTTCCTTCATGCCGAAAACGGGGATTTCGAAGGCGCTGCGGCGACGGTTTTCCGAAGCAGGCGTCGTGGCATCCCCGGTAAGTCTCCGGTCAATTCACTCAAAAACCGCCGAAAGCCGCTACCGCGGCCCCGAGGAATTCTTCAACAGGCTGCTAGACCTGGGCGACGATCAGGGGCACCCGCATTTCTTCCTGGCTCAGGCCCCCGTGGTGGCCGATGTGCAGGTGCCGGCGCTCGCCCAATATCCAGTCCTTGATCGCGTAGCCGTCCTTCATGAGCAGGACGTAATGCCCGATGCGCTCGGCGAGCCGCGGATGGGGCTCTCC
>Ga0210365_10213879_pt1 | contig 12780 bp, 10 predicted proteins | sample S637metaT_FD_159655 | JGI IMG/M metagenome (GOLD analysis project Ga0210365, IMG submission 159655) | Metatranscriptome of estuarine sediment microbial communities from the Columbia River estuary, Washington, United States - S.637... | ecosystem: Environmental > Aquatic > Marine > Intertidal...
CATTTCAGAGGCGGTTGCGCCTAATAATACGTACTTCGGCGTGATGCTGCCGTACACCCCGTTGCATTATTTACTTTTGGAAAAGGGATTTGCCGCCCTCGTGATGACCAGCGGCAATCTGAGCGAAGAGCCCATTGCCATCGACAACGACGATGCCTTTAACCGCCTGTCCGGTATTGCCGATTATTTTCTCATCCACAACCGCGATATTTATCTGCGCAGCGATGACTCCATTGTGCGACACACGGCCGGGGCCAGGCGATTCCTGCGACGTTCAAGGGGCTTTGTGCCCATTCCTATTTTTTTAAAGAACGAAATGCCCTCGATTCTGGCCTGTGGAGCGGAGCTTAAAAATACGATCTGCCTCACCAAGCAGGATAAGGCCTTTATAAGTCAGCACATCGGGGATCTCGAAAACCTGGCCACCTATGAGTTTTTGAAATTGACGGCGGACCATCTGCAACGTATCCTCGGCATCGATCCGGAAATCATTGCCTTTGATATGCATCCGGATTACTTGAGTACCCGCTTCGCCCGGGAGCAACCGGCTGCCCATAAAATTCAGGTTCAGCATCATCATGCCCACATCGTCAGCTGCATGGCCGAGCACAAGCTGGAAGGGCCGGTTATCGGACTATCCTTTGACGGCACGGGGTACGGCAGCGACGGTGCTATCTGGGGCGGTGAAATATTGATTGCCGCGGAAGACCATTTTGAGCGCGCCGGTCATCTTGCCTATGTCCCCATGCCGGGGGGCACGGCAGCCATCCAGGCGCCCTGGCGCATGGCGGTAAGTTATCTTCAGAATGCTTACGGCAAGGACTTTCACGAACTGGGGCTGCCTGCATTGAATGACATTGCGATGGATGAGTTGACGATTATCAGTGAGATGATAGCAAAAGGTGTCAATTCCCCCCTGACGTCGAGTCTGGGACGTCTCTTTGACGGAGTGGCGGCCATTTGCGGGATTCGCCGTCAGGTCAATTTTGAGGGACAGGCCGCCATGGAGTTGGAAATGCTGGCGGCGGACGCGTCGGGGTCGACCTACGATTATGAGTGGCGTTGCGATGATACCTATATAATCCTGCCGGCACCGATTATCCTTGGCGTTGTCAAAGATCTTCAGGACGGCAAGTCCGTTGAGGACATCAGCGCCAAGTTTCATTGGACGCTCATTTGCCTGTTTGCAGATTTATGCACGGTCCTTCGAAAAGATCGGGATTTGAACCGGGTGGTTTTGAGTGGCGGCGTTTTCCAGAACTCGATTCTTTTGACCGGATTGATCAACGCACTGGAAGAGAGGAATTTTTCGGTCTTCAGCCACCAGCAGGTTCCCACCAACGACGGCGGAATTTCACTGGGGCAGGCGGTGGTGGCGGCCGCCGTCAGTAGGCGGTAGACTGATAAGGTGTCCGGTGTCAGCAATTAAAAAATTTCAAACAAAACACAAATAACAAATGACAATCAAACACCTGGAAGAATACAGAGATCCGGCAATAGCCCAAAAGCTGATAGAAAAAATTACAAACACAATCGACCGCGATGTTCGTCTGATGGAGGTTTGCGGCACCCATACGGTTTCCATCTTCCGCAGCGGCATCCGATCGGTTTTACCCAGGGCGATCTCACTGCTGTCGGGGCCGGGTTGTCCGGTTTGCGTTACCGATCAAAAAGAAATCGATGCGTTTATCGAACTGGCCCGGACCGATGACGTCATCGTCACCTCTTTCGGTGATCTGATGCGGGTGCCCGGCACGAAATCCTCGTTACTGAAGGAACGGGCCGAGGGCCGGGATATCCGGATCGTTTATTCAACTTTCGATGCCCTTGAGATCGCCAGGAAAAACCCGGCGAAGAAAGTGGTGTTTCTCGGGGTTGGGTTCGAGACCACGGCACCTACCATTGCGGCCGCTATTTTTTCCGCCGCGAAAACGGATGTGCACAACTTCTCAGTGATATCCGCACATAAACTAGTACCTCCGGCCCTGGAGGCGCTCATGACATCTGAGAAGGTTCAAATCGACGGCTTTTTGCTGCCCGGTCACGTCTCCGTAATTATCGGCGTTAAAGCCTATGAGCCATTCTACAAAAGACATCGAATTCCCTGCGTCATCGCCGGATTTGAGCCGACTGATATTCTGCAGGCTATCGGTATGCTGGTTGAACAGATTGAAGGCGGAAGACCGACCTTGGAGAACGCTTATCCACGGGCGGTAACACCCGAAGGCAATACCAAGGCGCAAGAACTGCTGCAGGATGTTTTTAAACCCGCCGATGTTCGCTGGCGTGCCATGGGCGTGATTCCGCAAAGTGGTTTGAAGATTCGCAAAAAATATGAACGCTACGATGCGGAAACCATATTTGATATCCAGATCTCCGATTCAGTGGATCCCAGGGGTTGTGCCTGCGGTGAGATACTCATCGGCATAAAGACACCGCCGGAGTGTCCCCTTTTCAAAACGGTTTGTACCCCCATCGATCCGGTGGGACCCTGTATGGTATCGACGGAGGGAACCTGTGCGGCTTACTATAAGTATCACGTTTGAAGGGCATGGGGCAAAGGGCGTAGGGCAGAGGGCAAAGAGCAGGGCCTTCGGCTGTTTGAGGTCGGAGGTTGGAGGCAAAAAAGGCTGAAAGCTCAAAAGTCAAAGCTGAAAGCCGATAATTGGTTGTTGGAGGCAGATTGGCATTGCGTGTGGGGCAAAGAGGATGGAGGCCACGAATTTCTTTGCCTCTAGCCTCAAACCTCCAACGCCGAAGGCTTACGGCCTCAAACCTCAAACCTAAAGCGAAGCGCTCCTCCATCAGCCGGAGGTTATTAACGTTCCAAACGATCCAAACCATCTAAACGATCTAAACCATCCAAACAAACAAGACGATACTTTCTTATGAAACCCGACAAAATACTTCTCGACCACGGCAGCGGGGGAAAGATTTCCCACCGTTTAACCACGGACATACTGCTGCCTGTTTTTGACAACCCGATTCTGGCCCAGCTAAATGACGGTGCCATACTTGAGATAGAAGGGATGCGCCTCGCTTTTTCAACGGACTCCTATACGGTGGATCCTATTTTTTTCCCCGGCGGTAATATTGGTGATCTGGCCGTCAATGGAACCGTCAATGACGTTGCGATGTGCGGCGGTGATCCGGCGTATTTGAGTGTCGGTCTGATCATCGAAGAAGGCTTTTCCATGGCAGATCTTGAAAAGATCCTCTACGGGATGGGCAAGGCCGCCGAAACCGCCGGTGTGAACGTCGTTACAGGAGATACCAAGGTTGTGCCCAAAGGTGCGGTTGATAAGATTTTTATCAACACATCCGGGATCGGTTTGATACCGCCAAATGTCGATATTGCCAGTCACCATGCAAAGCCCGGAGATCAAATTATCCTGAGCGGTACGATTGCGGACCACGGCATAACCATATTGACCCGGCGGGAGGGGCTTTCATTTAAAACCAGCATCACCAGCGATACGGCACCGCTAAACCACATGGTCAAACAAATGCTGACCGCCGACCGGGGAATCCGCGTGCTGCGGGATCCCACCCGGGGCGGGGTGGGTACGGCACTAAATGAAATCGCCGAAAAATCAAAAATAGGCATTAAAATATACGAAGAGAAAATTCCACTGAAAAAAGAGGTTGCCGCAGCCTGTGAGCTTTTGGGGTTTGATCCCCTGTACCTGGCCAACGAAGGGAAATTGCTTGCTTTTGTCTCAGCGAAAGATACTCCTGCGGTGCTGGCCGCGATAAAGACAAACCCCTACGGGAAAGATGGCGCCGTGATTGGAGAAGTGGTCGAAGATCACATCGGTAAGGTTGTTTTAAAGACCCGTATCGGCGGGTTGCGGATTGTGGATATGTTGACGGGGGAACAATTGCCGAGGATCTGCTAGCAGGCATGGGGCAGAGGGCAAGGGGCAGAGGGCATAGTGCTTATAGAAAAAACTTGCTATCTTGTTTGCCAACCAGACATTGGTTAACTGAGGTTTAAGTTCTTTTGGAGATTAAAATGGCAAAATTCAGATTTAGAATTCAGTAAGTTAGATACTCTATGCGCTTTGCGCTTTGCGCTCTGCCCTATGCGTTTCATTGTTACCACCATGCACCGGACCTTGAAAAATTTAATCATCGTCATTGCCTTATGCCTTCTATCTGCGGGATGTGACGGAAAGCGGGAACACCTGATCCAGGGTGGCACGATGGGGACGACGTATCACATTACGGTTGTCACCGGCTACTTCCAAAGCGTATCGGGGTTGAAAGAAAAAATTGAAAAGCGGCTGATTGAAATTAACGCTTCCATGTCTACCTATCAAAAGGACAGCGAGATAAGCCGGTTTAACGAATTTAATCAGACCGGCAGGAAATTTAAGGTTTCCGAAGATTTTTATCGGGTGATGAAAGCGGCACAAACCATCTACCGGCTATCCGACGGTGCCTGGGATGGCACGGTCAATCCCTTGGTTGATCTTTGGGGCTTCGGAAGCGGGGGGCCGAAAAATAGGATCCCGCCGGAAACCGAAATTTCTGCGCACCTCTCGACTATCGGTTTCGATAATATTGAAGTTCTGGAATCCCGATTTCTACTAAAAAAGCGTGCCGCTGTGACCCTGGATCTTTCTTCTATTGCCAAGGGCTACGGGGTGGATCAGGTTGCCGATGCCATTCGAAAAGAAGGATTTCAAAATTACCTGGTTGAAATTGGTGGGGAAGTATATGCATCCGGATACCGCAAGGATGGCAAGCTTTGGCGAATCGGGATAAATCGGCCCCAAACGGATGCGGGCTTTGACGAAGTGTATAAAGTCGTCAATTTACATAACAGGGCTTTCGCCACCAGCGGCGATTACCGCAACTATTTTGTGGCCGACGGCATCCGCTATGCCCATATCATCGATCCCCGAACCGGATATCCGATTTCCAATGGCGTGGTGAGCGTAACCATTATTGCCGACACCTGCACCTTTGCAGATGGGCTGGCAACCGCGATAATGGTCATGGGCCCCGAGAAAGGACTTGATTTGATCAACCGCCTTGATGCAGTTGAAGGCTTGATTATCGTTGAGCAGATGGATGGCAGTCTGGCTGATTTTTATTCCAAAGGATTTAACGTTCTGAAATAGTATCTAAACTGATCGGTTCCAGGTTCAACGTTCAAAGGTTAAAACGATCTGAAACTATAACAATTCAGCAAATCGCCCTCATTGACATTGCAGACGACTCACCTTATTTTTTCCTGTGAATTGAGTTTTTTTACTCGATCCGGGCACGCTTCATCGTAAAAAACTCTCGCCCCAGGTTATACCCAACAATTTAATTCTAGACCGGACGGGATGAACACGTCTGATATGACTATAGAAATACTGCCATGAAACTTTATTTGGAAAGCCTGGGTTGCGCCAGAAATCAGGTTGACAGCGAAATTATGATCGGACGGTTGAAAAGGGCCGGGTGGAACCTTACGGATGACCCTGCCGAGGCCGACACCATCGTGGTGAATACCTGCAGTTTCATCGAAGATGCGGCGCAGGAGTCCATCGACGTCATTTTAGAACTGGCGGAATACAAGAAAGAAGGGATCTGCAACCGTCTGGTGGTGACCGGTTGTCTTCCCGAGCGTTACCGTGAGGAGATTTTAAAGTCATTGCCGGAGGTGGATGTCTTTTTAGGAACCGGGGCCTTTGATCATATTGTCAAAGCTGCCGGGGAACCGCAGTTTTCCCATCAATGCCTGTTGCCGGATCCGGATCTGATGCCGGGCACGGAAAAAGATTCCCCCCGGGATTTACTTTTGCCCCATTTAGCCTACCTTAAAATTGCGGAAGGTTGCAGCAAGACGTGCACATATTGTATCATTCCCAAGCTGCGTGGGCGGCAAAAAAGCCGTCGGCCGGACGATATCCTTGCCGAAGCCCGGAAGCTTATGGCAGCGGGTGTCAAGGAGCTGGTGCTGGTGGCACAGGATACAACTGCCTACGGAAAAGATTTAACACCTGCGGCAAATCTCAGCCGGCTTGTGGACGACCTTGCCGTTATCGGTTCTGATGATCAATGGGGCATTGCAAGACCCTGGTTCAGGGTGCTTTACGGGCATCCGGAAAGTATCGAAGACTCTTTTATTGATACCGTTGCCTCCCATCCAAATCTGTGCCCCTATTTTGATATTCCCATTCAACATGTGAGCCCCGCCATATTAAAACGCATGGGTCGCCGGTACAACCGGGATGAACTGCGCCGTCTGTTTGATCGAATCCGAACTCAGGTCCCGGCTGCCGTGTTGCGGACCACCATCATCGTCGGCTTCCCGGGGGAAAGCGAGCGGGATTTTGATCAGCTTTTGAAATTTACCGAGGATGTGCGGTTTGATCACCTGGGTGTTTTTATCTATTCGGATTCCGATGATCTCGCCTCCCATCATTTGTCCGGTCACGTCCCGGTTGCCGTGGCCACCGACCGTTACCACCAGCTCATGTCTGCTCAGTCGGGAATTTCGTCGGAAAATAATCAGAAATATATCGGTAAAACGCTAAAAGTCCTGGTGGAGGAATTCCTGGAAAACCATCTTTTTGCCGGACGGACGAATTTTCAGGCACCGGAGGTGGATGGAATATCTTATATAAATACCGAACACTCACCTTTTAAATTGAAAATCGGCTGCTTTGCTGATATGCGAGTGACGGATGCGATGGAATATGATCTTATGGGAGTGGCCGTATGAATGACCTGAAGCACAGGATCCTCGCAGCAGTCAAAGATGATCTGGCTGATATCGAAAAAGCCCTCACCGATAATTTGAATCCTTACCTGGACCTGGTCTCCGAAGTGGCCGGTCACATTCTGTTCAGCGGAGGGAAGCGGCTGCGTCCGTTGTTAATGGTTCTCTCAGCCCGGATTTGCGGCTATAACGGCGACTATCAAAAGACCTTTTCGACCGCATTGGAATATCTGCATGCCGCAACCCTGCTGCATGATGACCTGGTGGACGAGGCTACGCTGCGGCGGGGAAAACCGGTTGCGCATTCAAAATGGGGTAATTCCGTTACCGTATTGGTAGGCGATTACCTGTTGGCCCGGGCTTTGTCAATTTCGGCCGGTACGGGTCGACTCCGGGTTGTCCAAATCCTGGCAGGACTTACCGAAAACATGTCCCAAGGTGAGGTTCACCAACTGATGCGTAAAGGCGACATCAGTCTGACGGAAGACGAGTACAAGGAGGTTATCCGCCGCAAAACCGCCATGCTGTTTGAAGCCGCCTGTCGCGTTAGTGCCGTTATAGCGGATGCAACTGAGGAACAGGAAAGGGCCCTTGCTGAATACGGATATAACCTGGGGATCGCATTCCAAATGGCGGATGACCTGTTTGATTATACCCTGCAGACTTCCGAATTCGGTAAGGAAGTCGGGGCCGATCTTAGAGAAGGAAAATTAACCCTGCCGGTTATTTACGCGTTGAGGCAGGCCCGGTCCGGCGACCGGGAGTTGATGATCAGGATAATCCGGGACCGGGACTTTTCTGAAGCGGATTTTAAAACCCTGACTGGTTTGCTGGAAAAATATGGCGGCCTGGCGTATACCCGAAATACGGCGGGATCCTACATTGAAATTGCTAAAAAGGCCCTGACTGTATTTGATCCCTCCCCGACCAAACAAACGATGCTGGATATTGCGGAATATGCGCTGGCTCGCAGCGGGTAAAGGGAATTCATCTTTATACTTGATTCCTGGAAGTTTTTCCTTTATTCAGACCTCATTGAATAGTTTGCTGGTTGAATGGTTTACCAGGTAAATCATGGTCATCATTTTCGAAGGTTACGATTGTTAAACCATGATGTCTCCAATTATTTTGCAAATATGGGGGGTAATCATGTTTACAACCACTTAACCAATCAACCAATAAACTAATCAACCAGTCAACGCTAGTTGTTATGGGGTAGTTGCGCTTAAAGATTTTTCCCAGACACGGGGGTTAGACAGTATGCGGATAAATTTTCCCAAATTCAGCAGATTGATACTTGTCTCATTTTGCCTGGCCGCGGCATTGACGCAATTTGACATGGCTTATGGTCAGGAGCTTGCCGAGGCCAAAACATATGTTGTCTTCGGAGCGGCAACAGTGTATGCCGGCAATGTGTCTGCAGCCCGAGACAAGGCCATCTCAAACAGTCTCGTTACAGCGGTGGCGCTGATGATCGAAGAACTTCTACAGGAAGATTCTTTGGTGGATAATTTCCCGCAACTCAACCAACTGCTATTCGATCGAACAAATACCTTTGTCAGGGATTACAAGGTGCTGACCGAGGCAGCCTTTGGCAATTCATATCGTGTGGTTGTAAAAGCCACCGTGTCCGGAGAAAAAATCTCGAAACAATTGTCCGATGCCGGCATTTTGCAGACCGAGACAACACTGCCCCGGGTTTTGTTCCTGGTTGCCGAAAAGAACGTCAGGGAGCCGTTACCGATTTATTGGTGGAGCGCAGAGGATGCAAATTTCGTATCCGTTTCTGAAACAGCCATGGCCGAACGTTTAAGGGAGGCCGGATTTGAAATAGTAGACCACAGGGGCGCGCGGGAAAAATCCCTGGTAAACTGGGGCAACTTTGATAAGCCGGCCTTGACGGATCGGGAGGCGGCGACGCTGGGCGCCGGCCTCAAAGCAGATGTGGTCGTACTGGCAACATCGGTTGCAAGCCTGTCTGCGAATGTCATGGGCTCGGCCATGAGATCGTTTAACGGAACTGTCACTGCGCGGGCAATTCGGACAGATTCCGCAGAACCAATGTTTAATATGACCCGTGCAGCGGTGGCTTCTAATGAAGACGACATCATCGGTGGCAAAGAAGCGCTTGCGAGTGTCGGTGATCTGGCGGGTCAGGAACTCGCGGAACAACTGGTTGTCGTATGGCAGAGACAGGCCGGCAGACCTGCCATGGTCGAATTGAGCATTCAAGGTACGGAGTATCTTGCCGGGTATGTTAAGTTTCGCAAAGCCCTGAACACGATCTCCGGCGTAGAGGGAATACGGGTAAAAGAAATTAAACCCAATGAGGCAACCTTGCTGGTTGAATACAAGGGAAAAGCCAAAGATCTGGCAGCAGCCTTGATGCGGCAGAATTTTAAATCCTTCGGGATTCATATTTCCGAGGTGACCGATAATTCATTGCGAATCGAGCTCGTTCAGGGATAGTGTCGCGTCTCATAAGATCTATCCCTAAAAATGACAATTGGAAATTCGGGAACAAAGTACCGTAATTGACCCATTTGGTAGAGACGCGGAATTTCGAAATTCGAATAACGAAACTCGAAACAAATTCGAATGACAAAAATCCAAAATCTTTATGCACTTATCGTTACAATATAGCTTAAGTCGGTTATTATTATCAGGCTTTATGCTGTTGTTGCCCGTGGAAGCGGGGCCTGTACAATCTGATCGATGGATTTTCCTTGACAGGATAATAGGCCGATGCTACTTAAAATCCAGGTTCAACATTTCGATTAAAGGCACGTAGCTCAGGGGGAGAGCGCTACCCTGACACGGTAGAAGTCGGGAGTTCAAATCTCCCCGTGCCTACCATCCAATTATAAGAGGGACTTACGACAATATACGAGTGTAAGTCCCTTTTTCTTTGCAAAAATTTCAAAGTTGATCTACCAATGATAATTTACTATAAATAATAGAATTTCGCTTAGGGCAATCAAACAACAAACCACGAAACCACTTAAGGAGGTAACATCATGTCGACACTGAAAGGCTCAGAAACCGAAAAACACCTTCTGGCAGCATTTGCAGGCGAGTCACAGGCGCGCAGCCGCTACACGATGGCGGCTAAGATCGCGAAGAAAGAAGGCTATGAACAGATCAGCGGAATTTTTATGGAAACTGCCGAGAACGAGCTCGAACACGCCAAACTCTTTTTTCGACAGCTTGAAGGCGGTGAGGCGACAATTACAGCCGGATATCCGGCGGGTGTTCCGGGAGATACGCTTACCCAGTTAAAATCGGCCGCTGCGGGCGAAAAAATGGAGTGGACGACCCTCTATACCGGTTTTGCGGATGTGGCGCAGCAGGAGGGCTTTAAAAATGTGACGACCGTTTTCAAGCGGGTGGCTGAGGTGGAGCAGTGGCATGAAAGACGCTACAACAAATTAATTAAATCACTGGAGAGCGGCAACGTCTTCAAAAGGCCCGATAATGCGCTATGGAAATGTCGTAATTGCGGACTCGTTATAGAAGCAGCTGAAGCACCGGATATCTGTCCCACGTGTGCACATCCCCAAGCATATTTTGAAATCTACGCGGAAAATTACTGATTGGGTAGAACAACTACGCACCTATCTCTACACTAGAACCCGTGGAACCGACAGAAAACTATCTGGATACTCCGGACGGGAGGATACATTATCTGGACTGGGGCGGGTCCGGGCGCCAGGCCCATCTTCTGCATGCCAATGGATTTTGCGCTGGAACCTACTCCCCTTTCGTCCGGTACCTTCGCAACGATCTGCGTATTATTGCCAGCGATATCCGCGGCCATGGCGCTTCTGACCCGGCAGGCCTCAAACGCATTCACCACTGGAATATTTTTGCAGACGATCTTAAAATCCTGATTGAACAAACCATGACGCTGCCGATTATCGGCCTGGGACATTCCCTCGGGGCGGTAACCACCTATATCGCGGCAGCGACATATCCCCGGCTTTTCTCCTGTATCATATTGCTCGACCCGCCTATTTTCCCCCGGCGGATGCTCTGGTTGATCACGGGTATGAAATGGTTGGGACTTGGCGCAAGCATACCGCTGGCCAAAAAGGCACGACGTCGCCGAAAAACCTTTCAGGGCAAAAAAGAAGCTCTGAAACGCTTTGCGTCCGGCCGGGGCATTTTCAAATCCTGGTCCCAGGAATTTGTCGAGGCGTACCTGGAGTGCGGGCTTCTTGAAAAGGATTCCGAAACGGCCATCCTTAAATGCGACCCGGAGCTGGAAGCGCAGATTTTCGAATCCATCCCGTTGGATGTATGGAAATATGCAGAAAAAATTTCATGCCCCGTGCTGGCGATCCGCGGTGAGCATTCCGACACCTTTCGGGTGGATGCGGCCGAGCGTCTTAAACGCAAAATTGCCGACTGTGAATTGGCAACCATCGCCGATGCGGGCCATTTCGTTCCCATGGGAAAACCGCAAGAATGTGCACGGGCTATTGCGGAATTCATTCAGCGTAAGCTTGGCGGTCCGGATCACTAGGCCCTTTTTTCCTTTTCTTTGTTGCCTTTTTTGACTATGAATGATGCTCACCAATATTTGGTTTGCGTAAAACATCCTGATTCTTGAGATCAAACACTAACGTGAAGACTGTGCGGAATTGAAGTTCCTTGGCATACATATCATTTTAGAGCGTTTGTGAGATAGGCGGTAATGGAGAAACGCACAAAAATTACTATATACCCCCGCAACCTAGTCATCTTACTGAGCACGATCACACTTTTTTTATTGGTGGCTCATTTAATCACGCTAGCAACCCGTACCTCCTTGAAGGATTTGAACACGGGCTCGTACGCGTCCTTTTTAGTCTTTTTTTTCTTGATGGCGAAGGGAATTTGCCGGCTATTTTTTCGACATGGCTGTTTCTATCCAGTGTATTTGTCTTTCTGGCACTTGATGAGTCTATCTCGATTCACGAGAGGTTAATTAATCCCCTCAGGCAGGCACTGGGCGCAACAGGAATCTTCTATGATACCTGGATTATTCCTTACGGCATCGGTGTCGTGTTGTTATCGATATTTGCGATTCCCGTTTTTTGGCGAATGCAGAAAAGAATCAGATTTTGGTTCGGTCTATCCGCCGCTACCTATCTCTTTGCCACCATCGGACCAGAGATGATCAGTGGAGAGTACCTAGTGATGATGAATGAGCAAAAAGATATAGTATGGATATTAAAGATAACATTGGAAGAGACATTGGAAATGGTGGGTTTATAATTCTCGTATATACCCAATTGCTGTTACTGCAGAATAAGTACGATGGATTTTTGATTTTCATGCCCGGCAGCGGCGATGCGTCGCCACACTCGGCCGATCAATGAACCTGTTTACGATGAAGGTTGCCGAGAAAGGCTTTCGCGTATATGAATTCCGAGACGCTTAGAGCGGGATGACCTTACCTGGAAGGTAAAAACTCGGTTGGCAGGACGATCCAAGCTCGTTGCTGTTTTGTGGTTCCGATTTTTCGAGGGATTTTGAGGGCAATATTATGGGGAAAAAGATTTTCGGGATTGTCGGCCTGGTTTTTTTGCTGGTTTATTTTCTGACCTTGGTGCTGCACATTTCCACTAATTTTGATCAATATCAATGGGATTTTCGAACCCACCGTAAGGCCGGTGAACTCTTTGCATCCAACCTTGATCCTTATGATCCCCGTATCTTGTTTCCGCAAGCTCAGACTACATTTTTATATAATTATCCGCCCGTTACGTTGTATTTTTATAAATTCTTTGCTCAATTTGATTACAAATCGGCATTTCATATATTCCTGATTACAAAATGCATCCTCTTGATCGGGCTGATCTATTTTTGGAAAAGCGTATTTTTCAAAACAAACACAACTGCACTTTTCTGCCTTTTTTGTTTACTTGCATTTAACAGCGCCGTTTATCGGGACTTGGTCGCCGGCAATATCAATTTAGTGGAGCAGGTGTTGCTATGGTCGGCCTTCTTCTTTTATATAAAGCACCGACTGATATTATTCTGTGCGTTTTGCCTGCTGGCAGCCGGCTTTAAAA
>Ga0210365_10378075_pt1 | contig 12774 bp, 14 predicted proteins | sample S637metaT_FD_159655 | JGI IMG/M metagenome (GOLD analysis project Ga0210365, IMG submission 159655) | Metatranscriptome of estuarine sediment microbial communities from the Columbia River estuary, Washington, United States - S.637... | ecosystem: Environmental > Aquatic > Marine > Intertidal...
CCAAGTACACCATCTCTCTTGGCGAAATCTGCAATCTTGTCCCCAACCTCTTTATAGGCTCGGGATTGCCGCTGCACGAAATTCCTATCAGTCGCCCGCCCAATAGAATTGAGCCTGGTCTGATAGGCATCGCTCATTCGCTCTATTTGCTCCGAAAAGGTCAATGTGCTGGTCAAAGCAGACCGACCCATTCGGTTGAAAGCATCCTCGACACCCTCAATTGGCTCTGTGGCCCGCCTCAGAGCATCTCCACCTTCAGAAGCATTACGAACCACGTTTAAAAGCTCTGGGCTAATCTCTCGCAAAGTCCTTGTAAGTCGCTGGGCCATGGGGTCCATTGGGCCGAGGTCCGCCATGGCCTGGCCCATTCTTTGAGCGAACTCCACCGGGCTCGACATAACAGCTTCCATCGAGCCCTCAATATCACCAGTAGAAATTCCGATTTCCTGGGCCATCTCTGGGAAGGCAGAAGAAACACCGCTGATCATGTCAGTGAAGGCATCCCTATTCTCTGACAAGGACGTGAAAGTCTGCGTTGCCGCCTGCATAGCCTGTTCTGGGGCCATCCCCATATTGATCATACCAGCCGCAAGCCTGGTGATGCTGCCTGCTACCCCGTCAACGTCTGCCGCAATGCCGGGGTATCTCGCAGCCACTGGACGAATGGCATCCATAATGGCCGGAAGACCTTGGCCCACCTCGGCAACAAAGCCAAACCTATCACCAATCGCCATGAGGGAATCGACCATCCCCCCCGCCGCATCGGGAGCCATATCATAGACTCCCACCAATTCTGCGAGGGTTTGACCAAATGCCTGGCCTCCAATAATGCCCGCCTGAAGATGACCAGCTAGAGCCCTTGTAGCGTCATCACCAAAGACCTCTTCAATGTCCACACCCAACCGTGACAAGGGACCCAACGCGGCAAACATCTCATCACCGCTGATACCGTAGGCGTAACCAAGTGAACTTATCTCGCCCCGATGAGCCTGCATCGCCCCTGACATGGACCCCAGACGAGCTTCTGCCGCCCGCGCTGTTTGGTTGAATTGGGCACCATAGGACTCAAGGGCCGTGGACTGCATCCCTATTCCACCAGCCCCGGCCCTCTCAGCAATGCTGTCTAATGTGCTCGAAATATTGGCAAGATTAACAGAGGCGATGCCTTCCAAGGCCCGACGAAACATCCCAACACCACGTCCGCCACTGCTCCCAGCTTTCTCCGCAGCGTCGGCTGTACGGTCAACACTTCTGGCCACATTATCGAAAGTCTCGGTAGCCCCATCATCCTTAGCGCCAACCAAAAATCCAACGCCGACCAGGCGACTCATGTTTGCCATTGTTTACCTTCTTCGCCCTGTTCTCCTACCCGACGCTGCGTTAGCTGCCCGCTGCTTTGCAACCCTGACCTCCTCGAAATGGTCTTTTTCCTGACAAAGCCTTTTCCTGCGACCAATCGGCATCGACATGATATCGACGTATCCTTGGCCACAGAACTCCATCAGATAGAAGATCTCGTCTTCGAGCGCATCGAGGTGGCCTGGGGGAAGAAAAAACTTTCTTGCCCCAAATCCAACGCAACTCCCCAAGAAGCTCCACAACGCTCACTCTTGCATTCACACTCTATATCTGTGTCTATCCCTGGTTCGTACTTCAGAAATTGTGCTCTCAATGTATCACGATCAACGACCTTCAAATCCTTCGCCCATTTAATGACCTGAAGCGCCCTTTTCGATAGTTTCGCCTTGCGTTTGTCTGGGGTCAGAACATCCGAAACAGACAAGTCAATTCGTTCCCCATTGACAGTAAGAACCCGAGCAATAATCGCATGAGTCAAATAATCGGAAGAGATTTCCTTCTTTCGGCCAAGAATCTCCATTGCATGGTCCCACTCGCCTGGGAGAATGCGCCACTCAATTTTTATCTTGGAGTAAGGAAGCTCACACTCATGAACCTGCTTTGACGGGTCATCAGGCTCGTAATGCTCCAAAGCCAACAAGTTGACCGAAAACTCACTCTCGTTTCTGCATCTCGGACACCTGGCTGTAAATCTGTACAAGTCCTTCTCTGACAACCAGTGAGAAGTCACCCTCATCGCGACAAGGAGATGTTGCCTTGTTCCCGTGGGCATTTCTGAAACAGCGCGAGCTATCTCTCCCCGATCAGTGATTGTACCGAGGCGCTTCACAACTCGACTCAAGACCGAGTTCAAACGTAAGACAATGGGGAGATTCCTGTTGCCCAAAAGGTCTTCCTCGTGACCTCCCATCGCCTCAATCTCAACCTCTTTGTGAAGCTCTCCGTCACGATCAAGATACCCACCAACCAGGTTGTACACCCCGGCCTCTGGCTGGGCGTCGGTCAGTGTCTCGTACTCGGGGGTATCGGTCGCCTGGATAATTCCCCCACCTTCAACCTTTCCCTGCTCCACTGCTGCGCGAAGACGCTCCAACTGGGAAGAGGGGATGCCCGTTTCTTTCCCTGCCTTCCCCCCGTTCGAGGGAGGGCGGCTCATCATTTCCGCAAAATCTGCTGTTGTGCCCACTCTGGTATCAGGCGCGGATTTAGATTCGGGCGTTTGAGGTGCGCCCTGGTTTGTTTCTGACATTCTCCTGCTCCTACTCCTACGAATGCCCCAAGCATGGAACATTCTTCACCGTCGGATATGGGTCATCCTACCATCAAAATAGCCTTCTCAGTAACACACCCATGCGAGTTGATAAGTCTTTCTTTTTCTTCTTGGCTTTGCTGGGTCTATCGAGGAATCTTCTTCCGTCTCCCGCACCGATAGGCACAGGAACCGTGGGGACATTGGATGTGGTCGTAATGCCCTCCTCCTTCTCCTTCTCTTTCTCATTTCGCCTTCGCCTTTTCTCTTTTACTGGTGGCATCTCCGATTTTGGAAGCTCGGTAGACGCAGGAGTCTTGTCACCACCCTTGGTCTTTTTCTTTTCAGGCTCCTGCCGCCCGTAAATGACCTTTTCACCTTTTTTTGGTTTTTCTTGTTGAAGAAAGAATTGGGATAAGGGGAGGAATCGTGTTTTGGTTACATGGCCATAGGGCATGGCCTCACTTTACCCTATTGTGGGGCATTCAGGAAAGAACGAAGGGCCTGGGCTGCAACAGAACTATATCGAGACACCGCCGCGCATCGATTGCCCAGGGTCTCTCTCGTGCCATCACTGTGGATGTGATAGCACATGTCCCAAACATCTATTTCGCCCTCTGTCCTGGGCTCAACAAAGATTTCTACCACTGGCATCCCTTCAACCGCTGTGGCTGAAAATCGGCCTGTTACCACTCGCAGCTCTGCACAATGAGCAGCAACGTTGCTTACATAAATATCGAAAAGTTCTTCTTTGGTTTGTTCTTTTTTCATGATGTCCTCCTTCGTGAGAGGTAAAGAGGCCAACTTGACCTCTTTGCCTCTCGAATTCCTTTTTTTCAGAAACCCCTGTGATTTGCATCAATTTCGTCAGCAAAACGGTTTTCTTGAGAATCGTGGTAACGACAAAAATCGTCCCAGCAATCATCACAAACGCCGTCTTGGCCCATGTGACCTGCACAGGTAGGGCGCTCACAAGCGGTGCAAATCGTTACGTTATGGTTATCGTTGCAAAGGTGACAATTATTGTTGTTGTTCATGGTGTCTCTCCGTCTCTTATCTCAATCTATGCACTGGTTTGCGATAGTCAACAGATAGGCATGAAAAAAGTGAAAAAAGCGAAAAAGGGAGGAGTGAAATTGACCTTCACTTAATCAGAGCGAGAAGTCCGTAATAGCGGGTTCCATAATTAGCTCGGCATGTTTGACCACGGGATGCCTTATAGGGGGGCTTGTTTGAGGGTACTCAACAAAAACATCATAAACATAACAACCGGTTGGAATATCCGTATCAATCGTTGTGAGCGTGATCGTCGCCTGTCCGTCATCAGCGCAAGTGATAGAAATATCGTCATCTGTTGTTTTCACAATAACGATATTGCCACCCACCTTGTCGCGCACCGTCATGTAGAGCTTCGCCCCATTGAGGCTTGCAGGAGCCCCCTCTGAAGTCTTCACAGTGACAAGCAGGGTCTTTGTTTGTTGTTGAACAACATATATTTTGTTCAAAAGATTTGCAGGTTGGGCCATATCAGCAACACCCCTCTCCAGGTTTGTCCTTTACAGAGCCCACCGGGACAGCCTCTTGAACGGTAGCGCTCTCACTATCTGTCTCTATTGATCCTATTTTACCATCTAACTCCAAAGACGCCGACTCCTCTATCGCCTCCACAATTCCCACGAGAGCATCCTTTTGTCGGAGTATTGCCTGAAATTCCCCCCGAACCTCAATTATAGCTCTATAAACAGAGGTTCCAAAAAGACCCTCAAGGTCAAAAATATTCGAGTCTAATTCTGCAAGCCAATTGCAACTTTGATCTACAGCCTCCCACTCGCCATAGGAATCAACACTGGCAAGCCATGCCATTTCTTGGACCATCGCCTCAGACGGGAAACGAGGAACAATTGGAGGCCCAACAATATAGCCCAGGGTTGCAATGCCTATTTCGTTATCGAGAAGCCCTAGCGTTGCCAGATGAATAGGGTGGGGAGGGAGAAGAATATCCACACTATACGTCCTCCCTCGTAAGGATGAGCTTGTCGCCCACTTCTTGGCTCACAATCTTCCAGCCATTAGCTTCTTGGCTCAATTTTGAAATACACAACGGGTTGTCAGCATCCAGCCCCAACCGTTGCCAAATCTCAACCAACTTGGCCAATAAATCCTGATTACCTTCACAAACCATTTTGCCCAGCATACCGAGAACAATTACTTGATCCCCTACCGCCGGAACAAAAGGCACGTCTCCATCAAAAAAGAAGGTCCCATCGGTCTGCTCATAGGCAAAAATACGCCGAGCAATATTTCCGCTGGCATTGCGAACCACCACGGTCAAATCATCGTAAAAACCATCAGCCTTGACAGCATCGGTTTCAACATAGGTAAAAGCTCCATCACTGGCCGTGTAAACCGCAAGAATAAGGGCATCAAAAATGGTATCCACATTGGTGTCAATAATATCAATCTTGGTTTCTATCGTTGTGAGAGTGCTAGGCACATTGCCCAAAATATCCCCAGCACTTCCAGCGGGAAAACTTCCAGGAAGCAACGCTTCCCAAACTCCAGAAACAATGGCATCAATCCAATCATCGGGCGGTGGTCCGACTTCTACCTGATCCGCAAAAATATCTTCCACCTCGGTTGTAACCTCGGCATACCAAAGGCCGCCAACATCTGGCGTGAACCGCATCACATAGCGACCAGTAGAACCCACCTCGGCCACTGTCATGGTCACACCACTAATAACATTGTCCACAATGAGAAGCTTTCCGAAGTCAGAATCACCCTTGCCTGTCAGGGGAGTAATCCCATCAATATCAAAACAAGGGAACTGGACTTGAACCAGCTCACCAATCGAGGCATTGATCGTCACTTCTTTAGTTTACCATTACCTGAGTCATCCTCACCAGGAGGAGGGACGCTCGACGTTGCCGAACCAATTCTTGTGGCCAGGGGACGGTCCACACACATCTGTTCAATAACAGCCAACCTACCTGTGTAAGTGCGTTGAAGAGAATGAACAATATGCAAATCAGTCACTATCTGCCCCGTTCTCTCCTCCAGCTTATCAATCCTCTCATTGATCCTTTGCTCTATGCTCTTCAAATCATTCCTGACCCGACAAAGCTCATCAAATATTGCCTGCTGAATATCTACCCTGTCAGTGTCTCCGCGCTTCTCTCCACACATCCCCAAACCACCACTTTCGCCCCCTACCTCTTGAGACCAAGATAACGAATACAAAAGGAATAAATATCTCCAGGAGGCAAAAATTCTGGATCTTTTTCCAGTTTAGGACCGTTTGAATTTTTTATCACAGTACCCACAAACTCAGAACACGTCACCTTACTTATATCCCTCGACGCCCATTTCCAAAGCCACTTCCACCCCCAAGATCGAAAAAATATCAAGAGAACAGCGTTCCATATTACTTTATAATCATAATCTCGGCCCAACAAATCCCTCGAAGCCCTCATACCAACTGTCAAATCAAACTCTTTTACTTCAAATATACATTTTTTGTCATATCTTGAATAAACCCTGTCGCGAGGTTCTTTTATAACCCCTTTTTCCGTGGAGTGAGCAACCCACTGGCCGCCCCAACACTCTGATGGATACTCAATCCATACATGGTTCCACTCTGATCCTGTAGCCCACTGAATAAGCCTGGACCGAAAAGAATTATCAGCACCAAATCCAATATAAATCATGAGAACTCCAGTAGCGATACTGCCACATATTTCACTTTTAGCTCTGTGGCCCCCGACACTGGAAGCTGCCCCTCTAAGGTATACTGATGCGTCCCTGCTGTTGGAGCGTCGGGAGCGAACCATTGCATCTCCATCCATCCCCCCTCGGTATCGGGAACACTATACCCACCAGATGGCGACGAAACCCCTTCCTTCAGCCGAAGTTTTGCACCTGCCCCATTCGCTTTGACCATACCTACCACTCGGCCCTTACAAGCGGATACATTCGAGGTGAAAAAGTCAGGAGTAGTCACGGCCCCGCCTACCTCTTCCCAGTCTGGATCAATAGCTGTGACAGTTTGTTCACTATCAGTGAGCACTGAGGAAGCGTGCCACGTAACCACCAGCGGAGCATTCCCTGTGTGAGCCGCTACCACCCCATCCACTGAAGTCTTGTCTCCACTGGAAGGCTCAACGTCGAAGACTATCGAGCAGACATCATCATCAGTATTGATGCATTGAATCGTGGCAGAGGAAAGCTCAAGTGCTTCTATCACAGACTTCAAAACGCCACTGTGGATTTTCTGGCTTGGAAAATCTTCACTGATAGACTTTGTATAAGCGTAAGTCATGCTATCCTCCAAATAACCAACCTGGCTCGTCGAATGTAAATCGTGTCGTTGAGCGTCCTGTAATCGAGATCAATAGTGTGTACCGCAGCAGTCAAAGCCCCGACATAAAATCCGCCACAAGCTCTCCACTCGCCATCCACATATTTGCACTTCACTTCACTGTGATTAAATGCGAGCTGAGTAGTATCATCCAATTCTACCTGCACTTGATTCTGTTTTTCGTCCGCAGCACTCGAAAGCTCACAAGACCATCCGATATAATATGTGCCTGCTGTCAGGGATGGAGTCGTCAATCTGACCTTCTGCAAATAGGTTGCTGAAGTAGTGCTCGACTCCCCTTCTGATACAGCACTCTGAAAACTCAATCCGGTAATAGCAGAAGCCCATGCACCATCTCCTCGAAGAAACGTCGTCGTAAGCCCATCTAGCTTACGAAGAAGACCGTGACGAGAGGTACTGGAATTCAAATCAGTATTGTCATCTGGAGTAGATAAATCATCCAGCTTTATAGGGTCTGAACCCCCTAATTGGTGGGTAGTAGTATGAGCTGTTGGTGTTCGAGCATCCGAAAGTCGTGAGTCATTGCCCTGACAAAATGTTCCCGAACCTGTTCCATAAGCTGGAAGGCTATGCTTGTGGTCACTTCTAGCAAGTGAAGTAGCACTGCCTTCAATGGCAGAATCTCCAGGAACCTGAGCTGAAGCTGTCGCTGTCGTGACATCATGTTTATGATCTTGTCTTGATACATCCGATGCCGAGCCAGCCGCAGCAGCGGCCTTGGTAACGTTTACTGGAGCTGTATCAGTTGGTTCGAGCCCTGCTCCAGCTATCGTAACATTTACTGTTCCATCCTCTGTCACCGACCCGGAATAGCTTCCAATAAATGCCTCCAAAGATGCCCCAGAAGCTACGTCCCAGGCGGTATCGCAAGCCAGCATCTTAACATTGCACCTAACATCGCCAGTCTGTGCATCAATACCTGTGGTAGTTCCAGAACCAAGATCGTCTATCTCATCCACCTGTGCATAGACTCTTCCGGAGCCACCAGCACTTACGATACCCTTACCGTCACCGTAAAGATATATGTCGTTTATCTCAATATGAGTGTGCCCGTCTCCACTGGAATTATCCTCAATAGCGTTTCCATCATCTACTCGAATATAAGCTGCTTTTCCAATTATGATGGAGTCTGTACCATCGTTCAGAACACCATTGGCTGTCCCTGACCCAGTAATACCGACAACATTAAATGCCGAGGTCTCTGTTCCTGTTGTTTTCTTTATAGCTGTCTGGCCGTTGCCGACAATAATGGTACCCGCAGAGAAGCTAGACCTATCGGCAAGCGATATCTCACCCATAAAGAACGCCACTGGGGCTTCGACATTTACATAGCTAATACAAGTGATGCTCTCAGCGTAGATGCCGTTATCAAAACATCGAATGACAAATGGATTGAACTGGGAAGGGGTCCTAGACTGTGCCTCAGAGAGGGCTGCACCAAATGTCAGAAACGCATTTTCGATATTGTTTCCGTCATTGGAATCATTACCGTGTTTTCCGACATAAATGATAGCGCTCTGGTCAACCAGCTCGCTGTTGTGAATGTGGTCAGAGGGACTCGCGAGATTGCTTGTGCCTGCCGCAGCCGTGCCCAAATCTTCCGGAGTGCTTGCGTAATCTATTCCCCGGAACCCTCCAATGTTGACTCCAACATGACCCTCTGTAGCATCCGAATTCAGAACCACACCGACTGATTGGACAACATAAGGACCTGGAGGGGCTGTATCGGTAAACTCTCCAGCGACTGTGTGGGAGCAATAAAGTGGTGCCTGCGCTGAAAAGGCAGAAGTGTCTACCTCGTGAAGCACGCCTACCACTAGCACCGTTCCTGTCACAGAATCAGTGCATTCAGTCTCGATAATACCTACGACTGGAAGAGTGGTGGGACTGTTGGCTTTTGCCGCCTCAACTGTAGCGTAGCTGCCAGTATGGTCATATCCATTGGCATAAACAACAGTGCCCTTAGCGAGTGTGCCTGCTGTAGATTTCCGACAATTCACCGCCACCTTGTTGAACTGGCTGGATGGTCCAGTTCCAAAATACACCCATGTAATGGGATCAATGTCCACAAGGATATAAAGCTCAAATGTGTCTAAATCTACCGCGATCTTGTAGAGGTCATTACCGACAAAACCCGTAGCTGCGAGCCGAGCTGTCTCATTTGCATATTCGTAAGCAACCATCCCATGGACGCCGCCATTAGATACGCTTTGTTTGCTATGTCGTGCATCTGTCGTCATGTCTCCACCACCACCATATCTGCATCATCATTTGTAATCGTGAAACCTGTATCAGAAATCAGAGGCTTCACCTTGTAAAAGGCTGCCCCATCCCAGGAATAGAACATCTGGCCCACTTCAGTAGCGACAATAGATACCGCTGATTGCCACGTCCAGGGGAAAGAAGCTTCTATTTGTCGATAAGGAACACTCTCATCTTTTACAAAAATCGTCGTCCCTTGCTTGGGGACGGTAAAGACCCACGAGGCACCATTGTATTGAGCAATCTCCCCCCCGTGGTCTACAAAAACCCCGGTCGGAGAATCACCCACAATCACGCGATATCCGGTCGAAGGCCCTCCTGGAGGGTCATTTATACCGCGATCATCCACAGGGTACTGCCAGATGTTCTCCCGGTCCTCTCCTACACCTCGAACCACCCCATCAGACAGGATGACAAGTCCCTTATCTTGGACATATTGAAGCCGCCTATCATCGGTAGGATCAGAGGTCTCCTCTTCCCAAATGACAGCCTCTTCAAAAGAAGGACCATTAAAAGCATCTGGCGTTCTGCTCATTTTTCCGTTGCTACTTTCTTGTCGAGAACTTTTGATATTTTATTTTGCATAAGCTTTTTCGAGGGAGCCTTTTCCTTCTTTTTTTCGCTTTTATCTATGTTTTTCAACCCTTCCTCGGTTCGTAGCGCCTTCAAGGTAGGTGCTGGACGACCAATTTCTTCCACGCTTCCACCCTTCTCCGCCGCCTCTTCTAAAGTCCTCAAAAGACTTTCAAGCTTTGCCCTCTCTTCTTTCCAGAATTTATTGATAAAATCATTTGATTCGGTAAGCCCTTTTTCTTGACCTGCACATATCAAGCGGGCTACCTCCGCCTGTGTCGCCAAATTGTCTAAAATACCGACACAACGCTGAATATACCTCTTCACATATTCAGCAATCTTCAAAGGCTCACTCTCTATCTCGCCGATGATGCCTTTTTCCAGGTCCTTGTCGATATGGCTTAGTAATTCCGAAACCTTAGAAGACCCAAGCTCCAAACCCTCCTTTGCTCCCTGCTGGAGAAATACTTTTTTATGAGCACCTTCAATCATTTTTTCAATATCACGCCCCAAAGCCTCCGCAGTAAGAATTTTCACTTGAGACTTTATTGAATTCATATCTCAAATTCTCCTTTGGATTGATTATTACTGATAAAGTGATTTTTAGAAACTATCAGAAAACGAGGAAAAGCTTATTCGCCCCAAACGATCATAGTGATGACATCAGGGTCACTACCACCACGATATTTGAGATTATACTCGAATTTGAGGTCACCATTGGCTGCTGAATCACCGGGATACACGTCATTATTTGCCGCCGCATTGGCACCATTCCACTGAAGCTGGCCATTGACGAAAACGTCAACATCAGTAAGGAAAGTCACTGCTGAATAATCACCAAGCTGAGACGAAATATTCGGAGAGCCACCTGCACCTGTCACATTGGTGTCTGCCGCAATATCTCCCGTAACAGTAGCCACAGTCTTGTTTCGAGCAATAACATCTGCCGCCTCGACGATTGCATTGAGAAGTGAAACTTCACCAAATTGAGTCTTGAAATTGTCCCACTCTGCCGTGGTGTCAGCAAGCTTGATTCCGTTGGTGTCAGTCCACGTCGAACCCGTTTGATTGCCATCATCGAGGTACATCTCCCCGCCAGCCTGGAGATGGAGATTGTCGCTACCTGTCGTCTCGACATGACCCGCAGTGACACCAATCTGGATATCAGTGCCATCGTCATCGACTGTCAAAGGACCAGCAAAGAGATTGCTCACAGCATTGTTGTCGAAAACATCGACATCAGAACCAAGCTCTATCTCACTCGTTCCACCAGCCGAGCCCTCGATAATTGCAAAGAGACGAGCTTCAAGGTCATCTCTGATTTCCCAGTAAAGCCCTGCTCCCTCAAGATCCAAGGTCGCATTTGTCAAGAGATCAACGGCTGCCGTTGCCTGATTATCGTAAGCGCTCTGACGAGTAGCGGACCCCGCACCAACATCAGTGAAGTCCTCACCAAGAAAGGCGTGCTCTGGCAAGTCATCAAAAGCATTTCGCTCAATGTAGGCATAATCAATGGTACGCCCACCAATTTCTGCCCCATCTGCCAAAGCAAGGTCATCACCAGCCGCACCAATAACAACAAAACTGAACTGAACACGATCTGGAGTACCAGCCGCAATTGTGGACCCATCGGTATTTGACTCTGATTGCATCAGGGCCATGATTTCACGACCGCTGCTATCCACAATCGGGTCTCTCGTGACACCATCGACAAGCTTGACGAGGTTGTCTGGCTGGATTGTGCTTGCGCCTGCTACTTCATCAAGGGTAGCCGTCCCAAAAGTGGAATTGTAGGCACAAACAGTTCCTCTTGTGGTCACTGTACCAATTGCCGCCGTCGTGTTGTTGGGAAGCTCTCCAGCACCAAGAATGACCAAATCCCCAGCACCACCAGTCATCCCTGCGCCCCATGAAGCATTGGCGCAAGTTGTGGTAGTCGTTATTGCATTGCCAGCAGTACCATCGACTTTTGCGGTAATATCAGTGCTTGTGGCTGTATCTGTGGCCGTGACATCTGCATTGGCCACAGTACCAGTGCCATAATTGGTCCCCGCAATACCATCATCATTAATGGCTCTTCTCAAATTTTCATGGGTTTGGGCTGTAGTCCCGCTTGCATCGATGTTATTGGCTGCATTAACAAATGGACTGGTCATGGTATAAGTTGTCGAGCCAACAACAACCTGCTCACCATTTGAAAAAACACCCGTCGAGGCAAGGCTGGCAGTCGCCGCAACAGCAGAGGGCACAACGACATCCACCCCTACCATCGCATGACGACGAAGAAGCCTTTTCCTTTCAAGCTCGTGGAGGTCAGTATTGAGGCCATTGATACCCCTCTGAGCGCCACTTTCAAACGTCGATGGAGTATTGATATCGTCATACCAATTCCCCGATTGATTGTCCAAATGGAGACTAATAGCACTTCTTAGGCTATTGAGATCAGTTTCAAGATTTGCTGGATTTGTTTCCCAGTTTGCCAGTGACGGTGTGATTGTATCATCATAGGTTCCACTCTTGTGAATCTGCGTGCCTTGATCATAAAGACTGCGACTCATGCTCTGCTCCTCCTATTTTGTTGCTTGGTCATAAATATAATTTTTTTTTACACATCAGGCGTGTAATCTATTGACCAATTCGATGGAGGATATGGCGTAAATTCGAGAACAATAGTGTCGTAACCTGTCCCAATCCCACCTGATTCAACCGCCACATAATCATTTCCCACACCCTCCAACAATCGCTGTCCGTTGTAATAGACAACCTCTGTATCGACACCTCCATGTCTGAAGTTGAAAGATGTGTTGAAAATCCTTGGATCAACAGTAGCAGAAAGAACTTGCTGGAAGAATCTAACATCTGGATGCAAACCACCAAAAATCGCAGGAAGAGGATTGAGCAACACCTCATTTGTGCTCGTCGCTACTCCCATTTGTTGAAAATAATTCACACC
>Ga0210365_10210451_pt1 | contig 12762 bp, 11 predicted proteins | sample S637metaT_FD_159655 | JGI IMG/M metagenome (GOLD analysis project Ga0210365, IMG submission 159655) | Metatranscriptome of estuarine sediment microbial communities from the Columbia River estuary, Washington, United States - S.637... | ecosystem: Environmental > Aquatic > Marine > Intertidal...
CTATAGTTATTTTGTGCCGCCTCACGGCTGCAACCCCTATCAAGAGGCATGCGCCCTCCTATTAAGTGAAATTCAATTTCACTTCGCCAGCGACCAAAGGTAAGTCACCACATCCTCTGTCCCATGCTGTTTCAAATATTCCATCAGCGCCTTCGAGAACACCTGTCCGGGGGTCGACTCCTCCGCCTGCGCCTGCATCACAAGAGTGTTCCACAGATAACCCGGAACCATGAGAATCATCGCCTCACGGTCCAGGGCTGGGTCTCGCTCGGTTTCAGCAAGAATCGCCTTCGCCATAAGAAAGCCTCCTAATCATACATTACATCGTGGGTATTTTTTCAACTACAGCTATAAAGCAAACCATTGACCAGAAAAATATCGATCATGTATCAAATAAGTCAATAATAATAACCACATAACACAAAAAAGCCGCCCAAAAATAGCTAGTCGGTCATTTTCATATGTAAAGTATTGAAATTGCTTGATATGCGAATAAAAAAGAGAAAAACGATGTTGCCAGCTAATAATCTATTATTCGTTAGCTTTGACAGATAAATACCTGGCAATATTCCTCGCCCAACCGCCCTCGCTAATATCGCCACGACCATGAAAGCGAACATTTTTCCCGGATTGAACGACTTCAGCAAATTCAAGAGCCACTTCGATGAGACGAGGAAAACCATCTTCAAAACAGGCTTCATAAGTTACGTCACATTGAGTCATGACAGTTGTAACGCTGTCACCGCCATTGTAACCAAGACCCATCGAGGGACAAACCAGCAGGCACTTAGGAGGCTCATACGCCTTCCAATTGCTCTCTGGGTCATAATAGGGGTAGGTGAACCAGCGAAGCCACGACACCACGGCTCGCAAATCAATATCCCTCACCCCCTTTTCGATGCCGCTCAATGGGTTGAGAGCCTGAGCAACATACGGATCGTCCGGACCAAGCCCCGGAATGGTTGTTTTTCCTGGGGCCGTGTCAGTCGAGAAAATGGCCGTAAAGCTCAAGCGCCTCTCGCCGCCGTGGGTCCACTGGTACAAAGGATGAGAGCCCCCTGGAATATTCTTGGGAGCCCATTCACTCGCCCTGCTATCTTGAATCGTCTCAGGCCAATACTGAAGAGCAATCGCATTGCCGCTCTCAGCCCCTCCTGGATTCCAGGGAGGTTTCTCGCCTGGGGCCAAGTCCAACGGCTGAAGAAATGCCCTCGCCACGTCTGGAGAATGAGGAACATTGGTCAGCGCTGTCAGTATATTGGAGGGAAGCTCTGGCATGGCCTAGTCCTCAATGATGCCAGCCGAAATGGCCAGCGCCCTGAGAATGGTGTCTTTTTCTTCATCTGTGAGAGCCGAAAAGGTTTTGTTCTTGAAAGCTGCCTTTGCACCTTTCATCACCAATCTTCCCCCTTTTCGCGCTTTAGCCTCAGACCTAGCCTCGGTTATCTGAGCTTTTTGCTCAATTGCCTCTGAAAGGTCTTTTGCCCTAATTGCCTGCGCCATGACTATTCCCCTTCCCTTGGTGGGCAAAGCTCACCTTCGTCAATCCACCGCCTCATGAACATTGGCGCGTCATCGAGAGTTTTCACCCCCGCCGGAACAGTCACTTCTCCCAGCTTGAATATGGGGATGTATTCCTTGGATTTATTAAAATCAAACCCAGGCTCTCCCCATGTATCTTCATCGATAAAAACCACAAGCTTTCCACTAGAAGTTTCCTTGGCAAGATAAATACCAATCCATCTTTTCTCAGGAGCTTCATCAACCGCATAATCGCTATTTTCTACGAGAGTATGATTCTCTCCTTGCCAAAAAACAGGACCAGCCTCAACCCTGATAGTCATCGGAGCCGGTTGGGTGATATCTAAATTAGCAAGAAGAAATCCATCCTTGCCTTTTTTCTTGATCTCTTTAGTCAGAATCATCCTCACATCCTCCTGGGTTATGACTGTTTACCACAAACAATAACACTCACTTTGAAATCAACACCCAAAGAATCTATATCCACAAAAACAAGAGGAGTGTTCATATCAACAGCAGCAATTGTGAGCACACCAGTGGTCATGCTAGTGTTCGTCCATACATATTCCGGCTGGGCTCCACTGTCAGTCAAGACAGCAGCATATCCAATATCTAAAGCATTATTAAAATCAAGCTCTATACGACCAGAGCCATTCAAAGTAATTCCACTAACATTCCAGCCAAAACCATCATCAACTGTAACAACCCTAGAACCAGCCCCACCTGTAACAGTGACATGAGCCCACGCCTTCACAACATTTGCGGCATATAAAGAATTAGGATTCGTGGTAACTTTATCCCAATCAGGATTTGAGCCACCTGCAGTCACATCCGTAAATTCCAAATAGCCATCAGTAAGGCGAAACCTGCCAAGCTCACTGGTTATAAATGAAGACAATGAGCCAAAGGTATCCCAGTTCAACCACGTCGAACCATCTCCCTCATCATGGCCATAACAATAAAGAGTCCCACTGCTAGATACCATTGCAAAAGACAGCATAAAGGCTGAATCACCTGTCTCATCAAGCTCCCACAAGTTCGCAGAATCATCCCACCTTGCATTGAGAGTGATAGAAAACGAAACACTGGACCCAGACGTAAAAGAATAAATTCTCGTTTTCCAACGACCGGAAGTCTCTGACTCGAATTCCGCGATCAAAGTATAAGAGTTGGTAATATCATCAACAATATTACCTTTGATCTTTGGAACCTCAGCCCCGGCTTGTGTAAGCAAACTATTGAGAATAAGCTGGCCAAGAACAGTCACTTCACCACGACCGACATCTCCTCTTTTAGCGCTAAAATACTCAAAAGCCTCGGTTCCATCTGCCCAATCAGCATCCACCCAAGGAGACGTTCCAAGAGCCTCCTTGACGAGCATAAAAACTCCATGCTTCGCGAAATCAAAACGAAGGGATCGGAAAGAACTAGAATCATATACCCAGGCAGTTCCAGTCCATTCAGCATTGAAAACAATGGAGAAATTATCTGCTCCATGCCCTGGAATATCACTCAAATCCGTAACATAAAGCCGAATGCTCCCTTGGCCAGGAGCCAGGTTCTCCATCTCCCATAATTGGACATACTTGGCTGTAGTATAAATAGGAAATGCAGTCTTGATACGAGGGAGCGCCCCTTCAGCATCACTTCCTATTTTACTACTGCCAAGATTAGAGATGAGATTCTCAACATCCAGGCCGCCATTGACGAGCCTGAGAAGGAAATCAAGACTCTCATCGCCCTTGGATAGTTTATAGGTATCGGTTGACCCATCATTTCGGAAAGAAAGGATGTTTTCCACAAACTCCTGAATAGTCGACGCAACACTCCAGGGCTTTGCAATGCCAAGTCCACGAGCAACAATGTCCCCATGATTCAAGGGTCCATAGCCCTCTATTTGACCCTCGGAGACCTGTGGCTGCTCAATCCATACCCGGATATCATCAAAATAAATACTACCGGAAGAGCTTTTGTTGTTGTCATCATAATAAATCGCAAAACCGAACCACCTCGCATCGGCATCAAGCTGGAACGTCCTCTCTATCTCTGTGTAAGCCCATGTTCCGGAAAGAGTGAGGTCCTCGATATATTCAGTCTGAATGACGTTATTTGGGCTCTCATCCGACGCCTCAACCCTGATACCCATGTGACCACTACCGCCAGGCCCCGGAGTAAGACCACTGCCCTTGAGCCAAAATTTGACCGTGACAGTCTCCCCACCTCGACATTGAGTAATATTTTTGTGGAGCATTGTAAAAAGTTGCGAGCCATTCCCCACCCACTCTATTTCAAGGTGAGTATCGCCAACTTGTGGACTGCTCCCGTTGATAAACGAATATAATGGACTCCCACCAACAGAAATATTGCTATAATCCCAGCCTGGACAAGGATTGTCTCCCGAAGCCCCTAGTCCACGACCAACAAGCTCGAAAGCTCCATTCTCGGCAACCTGTTTGGCATCCCTCATATATTGAGAAATGCTCTGCCAGGCCGTTCTGCGCCCCTGATCAGTAATTGAAGCAGCCGCAATAAGACCGGACGCCGGAACAACAACCATCCCGATCACAACGAGAGTCGGGTCTGCATCAATCTCAGCCTGGTTAAATGCTCTCCACTTCACCACTGTGTCAGAGCTGACCACATAGGTCACTTCCAGGCCGATAAAGACCGTTTTGCTGGCCACACTCGTCAAATCGAGAGTGACATTCCCAGCCTGTCTGAAAGTTATCTGATGCCCGTTCGCGTCAATATATGAATAAATGCTGTCGCCAGTCTCAGAATCATCCTCAATGGTGACATTCATGGCAATGCCACTCGATATCAGCTTTCCACCACGCACCACTCCATGAGGGACCACGCCATTGAGTTTTTTATTGATACCCTCGCTAACGTATTGCTCACGCCAACGAACTTTTGCCAAAGTATTTGAAGGGGTTGATAAATCTGTCGCCATTGTCTTTCTCCTTTAGAACACTAATTGGATGATCGAAGCAAGTTGGACCCCAATTACCTTGGTTTGAACATCAAACGTGCAATACGACACCATGACCCCATCTTCATCAAAAAGGCCAATTTCATAAAAGTCTGGCGAATTACTGAGTTGATCAAGATTCGCCTCACCTGCTGCCACCAAAGTTGTCACCTCTGTAATGGCAGGATTGGCACCGAAAAGAATCACATCTGAAGTGCCCAGGACTTTGCGAAAAGTAAACAAAGGCCCCTGGGCCGCTGTTGCCTTCTTGGGCACTCGGTTCTCGGGAGTGGTCACCCCAGCATAGGGCGCCGAGAGCGTGATAGACGTAGCAGTGATGGGAGCGATGATTTGCCCCCATTCGTCATATTCAGTGCCTGGGTACCCAGGAGCATAAGGGCTCGCCGTCGGGGCTCCTGTCGTTCTCGCTCCAGGCTTGATCCAGTCCCCCACCGCAAACTCGGTGTCGAAGCTCGTGCCAACGCCGACCACCGCAGTGGAGCCGTTTGTGAAGCCCGCCACCCCAGTCTTCGCCTCACCCTCGCCCTGGATATCAATAAAGGTCGAATCGGGAGTAATAGGAGAGCCACCCGAGCCCCCTCCCTCACCGATTTTAAACAGGACAATCTCCCGATGCGTATCCCACACCCCCGCCAAATCCCTGGAAAATTGCCGAGCCAACATAGTCCGCCAATTATCCTGGATACTTGCTGATGCTGCCACCTTCTCCTCCTCCTATGGGATCGTATACTGCGTCACGCCTGCCACCGCGATATGTGGTGAGTCCAGCTCAATGACATCAGCCTCCACGATATCGAAATAGTAACCTATTGAGCCGTACGCGAAAACAGCCCTCTGTTGATAAGAAACATCGGCATAGATATGACCAGGACCAGGCGTCTGATCGACCTGCACAGCCGCGACAACAGGGCCTACAATATGAGTAAGCTGAGTCAACCTCACATGAATGGGTATGACGAGCCTGATTTCGCGAACCATCCTCTCCAAAGCATCATCCAATAAGCTCGATGGTTCATTGAGCACCTCATCTGGAACAATCGTGACCCTGATAGCACTAGACGGGCAGTACCAGCAATTGATAGAGAGAGGGCAATTGTAATCAATGCTAACGGTTGAACCCACTGTCAAAGTTGGCTGACCCACCACCTCAATGGAATAGCTAACTCCTCCATTGAAAACCGGGTCCTCTTCCAATACGAACTCCCCAGAATCACCCCCTGGAAAACTCGCATACCAACTAGCCAATTGAGTATCGCTGACATAACCTGCCTGAGCGATGGTATCCATATCACCAGACACATTCTCGTCAAAAGTGATTGTCCAGCGCCCTGTAACCGAATCGTAAGAAGTTCCAGTGACAGTCATGGATTGAAGGTCGGCCCCAATCAGCTCGCCATAGGTCTGGCCACTCCCTGAATCCTCCCAGCACATCACATCGGTGGGAATTACATCAGCCGCTACTTCATCAAAAACGGGCGTTCTCGGATCAAGGTCAGTGAACCAGACCCCAGACCCATCTGGTACCTCAAACAAATTAGACGCCGGAATAAAGGAAGGAGGAGGGTTGGGTAAACTCCACAATCGATAGGCCACTACATCATAACCAGCCACCAGGCCAATGATTCGATACGCCCTCTGAATCCCCTTGAGAGAGAGCCACTGGAAGGCATTACGAGCAAAGCACCTCTGAAAAACCTCGGCATCATGCTGATCAATGGTTAGGCCATAATCCTTACCCAAAAATCCAATCAGAGCCTCGGGCCTTAGTGTTGCAGCCCCTGCTGTGGGAAGAATGTTTCCCTTGATGGTAAAAGCCGCAGAAAGCTTGTGAACCTCATTGACCACAAACTCACGATCATCAACATCCTTGAGAATCCAGCCCACTGACGCGCGACCCAGGGGCGTCAATGGGTCATCGGGATCAGGGTCCACCACCTCGACCCTTACCGTGCGATTCGTCTCTTCTACCGCCGAACTCGCAATGGTGATGCTAATGTTGTCTTGAAACTGGGTTCTTACCGAATCAGGATCTCGAAGCTGCTCAAAGTCTCTAGTGAACAAGAGCATTTCTTCGAATAAGGGACCCATGCTCTCAGTCCACTTTCTGAGAGCTTCATTACCCTGGGTGGAGTCAGCATCCAAGGTCCTGTCAGCATTAGGCCAATCCCTGTAAAGAACCTGACGAGCCCAGTCATATGCTCCAAACGGCCCTACTCCGAATGGCCCTGATCCAAATCCTGACAAACCACCCTCCTTCTAAAACAAGAAGTTATCTGTCTCATAAAATCGAATGAAGTCTATTCCAAAGATATCCGTACCTGGATATGCTACGTTAAGCGGAAGAAATAAAAACCCTAAATAAGCTATAGGTACAGCAAATGATATACTATTCATCCATATCCAATTGCCCGACGCGGTGCCTACCCATCCGTGGTAAGTTGTTCCTATTTTATGTATTGCTACATATTCCAGAGCCTGGCCTTTTTGATCCGTGTCTGTCGTTTCGTAGGAGAGACCCCAAGAACCACCTACTCTAGAGCTAAAATCAGCCTTTACCTCATTAGCATCACCCGCATTCAGCCGCAGAGTGACTCGATTGTCAGGATCTGGATCACCGGAGTTATCCCCTAAAAGCACAAAAGATACTCGACCATCCCCAGATATGGCAGTGCCTGTATAGGATATACTGAACTTCATGCGACACACCATCAGCACATTAGTAGCGAGTGTAACCTCTTTAAACATCCACCCACCAGAGGTTCGTGGAGGCTGTACAAGTAGCCAGGAGCGTCTTGTATCTGGATTTTGATCAACACGTAACACGGTGCCTGACGTAAATGAAAGATCATAGGCATCTACAGTGCCCACACTAAAACTGCCAACTGCATTAAACCAAGGAAACCACGCGGGATTTAACGTGCTCTGGTCAAATTCATCATTCAGCACGTGCGGGTTTTCTGGAGGCATCCACAAATTCGATTCGCCACCACCTCCACCACTGCTTGGAAGATTCCCAACCTGCACTCGCTTTTTATTATTACTGTCCGCCGAATCTTCAATGAGCAAAAGGTCTGCTGAAACAGGCGTAGCCTTTTCCGTGACCGCTGATATCTCAGCAGCCACGTTATCGTGAACGGCGGTAGAGTCTATACCAGCCTGTTCAGGCAAGTCCCCTATAGTAATCGACTTTTTATTATCCGAATCTGCTGCATCCTCGATAACCAAATAATCTGAAGTGGTTGGAACTGCTTTGGCGGTTATGGCCGATATCTCTGCTGCAACATTATCGTGGATAGCATCACTGTCCGAGCCCGTTGGAAGTGTTCCAATTGTAACGTATTTTTTGCCTAAAGAATCTGCACTGTCCTCAATTAGAAGCCTGTCAGCGTTTACCGGAGTAGCTTTAAGGGAAGCTGTATCGAATTCATCTGCCGTCGTTTTATGAATTGCTGTGGTATCAACCCCACCACCGCCACCCACATCAGCCCAAACATCCGGACCAGTGCTCACTAAATAGCGCCACCCTGGATTTCCTGAGCCGGTATTGGTCCCATCATCGAGATACACGTCGTTGACATTGCGACCCGTAGGCGGAGACGATGATGGGTTGAACTCCAGGCTACCCCCTGTTTCCAAAACACCTTCAAAGTAGTTTTTACGTGGCACCGAATCCTCCTACTTCATTAATTATCTGGCGAGAAAACCACCAGCCTCGTGCTGGTGGAGGAATCGCCCCTTTCTATTAGGGTTGAAGAGCGAGCCAAAATTCGTACCGCTCCCTGTTTTATATTTGCCGAAGTCCACAAAGTTTTGCCACTGACATCCCCAATAGCAAAATACCCAGTTGACCTTTTACCCTTCACAAAGCCGATACCCTTCGACGTTTTTACTAAATCAAACTTCCGCAAACCAAATAATTTTCCAGTCGGAATCTTTTTTTCAGAACGTTTCCCTTTTGTCTGTTGACAATCCCCGGATGAAACATGACGTTTTAGGAAAACATCCAAATTAATACCCGGAACCTCTCCGTCCTCACAACAAATCGCTATTGCATCACTCACATGGGTCTTCGGCAAACACAAGAATTGCTCTCGTTTGTATTTCGTCTCATACCCAAAGGTCTCTTCAAAATTCCAACGTTTTTTAAGCTGAGATTTAATAATACCCATCTCTGTCGCATGTTTCGTTTTTGATTTCTTAGGGCTCAGCTCAAACAAAACCTCATGTAAATCCTTATGACATCTACTACAGAGCGTAATAAGATTCGAGGGAGCATCCCCTCCACCATTCGATCTCTGTTGTATATGATGTGTTTGCAAAACAGCAGCATGTTTGACCTTTCGACCAGACTGGCATTTGTAGTTGTCCCGATGAAGCACAAAGGCTTTTATGTTGTAAAAATTCTTCTGAGAACCATTTTGATACCCAGCACCAATTACATCTGGATTGGAAATCCTGTGAATATCAAAACTCGCTGTTTCTACTCTCCAATGGGAAACTGGCAAAATCGACTCAACCTGTTTCTTCTCACGCAAATGTGAATCTATCTTAGAACGAATTGAAGGAGCCAACCGTTCTGCCCTCATAGAACGATTTTCAAAACGGGGCTTGCGATACCGAGTCTTTCGACCTCTCCGTGTCCTGCGGTAAGAAGCTCGTCGCTGCATCTTTTTCGACACATCATCCCGAAGCTGAACATCGGAACAATAAATGACTTCACCATTCGATATTGCAGCACAACCAACTTTTTTGCTTCCAGTATCCATCCCCGCAACCACAGGCTGAACATACTCTGTCGAAGGAATCAACAACTTGATGGTAAACGGTGTTAGCCGTTTCACCTTCGCTTTGCCCTCCTTCAATAGCAATCGAGCAATCGCCGGCTTACACGGCATCAAAGGCTTACCCGATTGATTTAATACATAAACGTACATCGTTAAATCCTCCCATTTCTGGGGTTATGCGTATCCTTGGCATCGGAGTTACCAAGAAATCCGACTTCCTCTCGACCGGATATGGAAAGGTTTGGCGATACGAACACTGTCCCGCAAGACTGTTTAATCCGCATCCGTAGTGCTTGGAACTGAGGTGGCATCCCAAGGTACCTAATTTCTTTCCTATCGTTTACTAACAACTCTCAACTCCTGTTAGTGATCTGGTAAAAAGCCACCGGGTTTATCCCGGTGGTAATTTACATTCTTCCACCACTTCGCGCCCTCTGTAACCCGAGCCCAAAATGGCGTTGAAATAACAGCAGAATCAAAAACAAGCGGCCATTGCGGAACCTGTGGCTCTACCTTGGGCCGGATATCGTGAAGACCTACAAAGCCGTGAAAAGTATCATCTTCAACCGTAACTTGCTCCACAGTTCCTATATCATGCTCAAAAGGTGCTTCGTCGATAAATCCATAGATGCCACCAAGCACCTTCGTAGGCTGCTTGCAAAGAACCTCATAATCCACAAAAAGCATCTGCTCACGCCACCCTCGGGTAACTGCATCCCTGACAACATCCATCGAGTATCCAACAGGCTCTTTCGCTCCCATGATGAATTCGGCCCTGCCAAGAGCTGTCCTGTGAGCGATAAAATCCGCAGCCTCTTGAGTCGTCGAAGATGTCTCAAGAGTTTTTCGATACAGCTTTTCAAAACTCGCGAGAATATCCCTCAAATCCCGCACACAAATAATCGCCTTCACCTTGTCTTTTCCACCGAAAAGGTTCGCCATCAGTTCAAAAATGGTGGGCCAGCCCCTGTTTTTATCGAAACAAATGGAAGTCTCAACTGCATTGAATCGGCCCCGAATCACACCCCGAATCATGTCGAGTTTCATTCGGTCGCGCTCTTCGTGAGGGATGGCCTTAAACAACGGGTTTTTGTCGCAAATATCCCGAACAGCACGGACCACATCAATCAAGCCACTCGTAGCAGTGACATGTATTTTTGGATTCTGGAGAAGGATATTCGCCAAAAGAGTTGAACCGCTTCGAGGCAGCCCCGCCAAAAAACAAAGCTTCACGACTCTTCCCCCTCTAACTCTTTGATCGAGGACTGTATGAGAGCCATCTCCACAGCAATCAATCGCTCACGCTCTCTGAGCCTCTTAAGCTCACCTGGAACGCTTTTGACCCGTCTAAAAACAGTCGGATTCTCTCTGCGAAATGCCCTGAAATCCACAAGATCCAGTCCCATAGCAATGGCAGCTTTTCTTGGTATCTGACCTTCTTTTACTTTATCAATAAGCTCTTTTTCTTGCTGTTTAGTAATAGCCATAAATCCTCCTATGGTACAGGTAGCATAATGATCTCAGTGGCCTGTATCATAGCCACCCAATGCGCCTCATCAGAAGCAGGCCCGATAACTCGTAAACTAAAATCCCCGTCCGTGCTATCCTCGACATAAGCTGACCATCCAGAGGCTCCAGCACTAGAAACCTCTAACCTCGGAACCAACGGGGACGGACCAGGCACCAATGACACATTGACACCAGATCTGCTCACAATACCCTCAATTATTGCAAAATAAGAATCACCGCCGTCATCTGGATTCGTCCTTCCGAGAACTCGAATAGTGAAACCCCATATTGAATTATCCGAAATCTCTATATCATCCCCACCAAAGCCAGCATATCTCGGGGTAAGCCTCCTCGGTGTACTGTTGGTAGTTGTAGTGCCGGCATTGACTCGAATATTTTGACCGTCTCCAAAATTATCAAAAGAATTGCCAGCGGTAGCCTCTGACCAATCATTTCTAGAAATGCTCTCAGCACCCCAGGCGAAAGAGGAAGTTCCAGAAGCCTCAGTGTATTCATTCTGTGCGTGAGAATAACCGCCTGACGCTACAGAACCTTTTCCTTCTGCATGGCCAGAATAAGCGTAGGGACCAACGACCGTTTCCCAACCTTCCGCATGGCATCCAAAATCTCCATTGGATTGGCTGTTGTATCCCTCTGCATGACTACGCCATCCAGTAGCTCTTGCGTAACGACCCTCAGCATGTGACTGAAATCCAGAGGCGAACGTGTAACTGCCTTCAGAGTGAGCATAATGTCCGGAAGCATACGTAAAGGCACCCTCAGCGTGAGAGTAATCTCCGGAAGCAGTATTATCCATACCTTCAGCATGAGAATAAGGGCCGGAGGCGGTGTTACCAGAACCACACGCAAAGGAGGCTGCTCCCCTACTAGCGCCATCCCACTCAGCCCCAGTCACTGTCCCCGCACGAAAAGAACCGTCGGACTTATCAAAAAACATGCGGGCGTCATTTGCTGTCCCGGAATCGTCCATATCCTGAGATCCGACAATAAAACTTCTGCCAATGTTTGCAGTTATTGGCTGGATCTCATTGTCTCCAGAATCAACCTCGAACTGACCACTCCCACCACCACCTGGAACATTAACCTCAACATGACCAGCCGCTGTCTGAGTAGCTGTAACACCAGCACCAACGAAGTCGATATTGACTACATCAGTATCAACAGAAACACCCTCATCTTCAACCTCTAGAGCTGAACCTGTACTCCCCGGAACATTAACCTCGACGTGACCGGCTGCCGTTTGAGAAGCCGTAACACCAGCTCCCACAAAATCAATATTTACAACATCGGTGTCAACAGAAACACCCTCATCTTCAACCTCTAGAGCAGACCCTGTACTTCCAGGAACATCAACCTCTACATGACCGGCTGCTGTCTGAGTAGCTGTAACACCGGAACCAACGAAGTCGATATTAACTACAGCAGCATCAACAGAAACACCCTCGTCTTCAATCTCAAGAGCACTGCCACCACCACCACCAGGAACAGGGGCAACACCATCGACTGAATCCCCATCACCCAAGCTCATTCCTGTGCGAAAATAAATGACATTCCCAATACGAACAGCAAAAGCCATCGCATTGTCTGACGAGGGAAGTTGGCTCGCCTTCACGAAAGCCACTGTCCTGTTCTCTAATGGCTTCCTAACCAGGTCTATATAAACGACCTCTCCATCTGCCCAGCTATCAATCGAACCCGCCGAGACCTGAAGAAGACGAGAACCAATAGAAGAATAAACATTGATAGCACCTGTCCAGGTCAAAGTTTGAGAGCCAAGGTCCCAAGAAATCGTCCCTCCCCCCGTCCAGATAATGCTCCGGTCCTCACGATTGGCATAGCCTGAAGCATCTACAGCCAAAACAAAATTTTGGAAAAAGTCGTACCACGGGTCATCCTCCCTAGAAGGAAAACTCCAACGCATACGTGGCGAATAAC
>Ga0210365_10714186_pt1 | contig 12706 bp, 9 predicted proteins | sample S637metaT_FD_159655 | JGI IMG/M metagenome (GOLD analysis project Ga0210365, IMG submission 159655) | Metatranscriptome of estuarine sediment microbial communities from the Columbia River estuary, Washington, United States - S.637... | ecosystem: Environmental > Aquatic > Marine > Intertidal...
AAAAACTATATAAAAATATTTACGGATTCATCCTGGTACATGGGGTATGTCAATTCCATGATCTATGTCACCATGAACACCATTATCTCGTTGTTCGCGGCACTGCCGGCCGCCTACGCCTTTTCACGCTACCAGTTCGTCGGTGATAAGCAACTGTTTTTCTGGTTGCTCACCAATCGTATGGCGCCGGCGGCAATTTTCGCGCTGCCCTTTTTCCAGCTGTATTCCGAAATCGGCCTGATGGATACGCATATTGCGGTGGCACTTGCGCATTGTCTGTTCAACGTGCCGTTGGCGGTGTGGATATTGGAAGGCTTCATGTCCGGGGTCCCCCGTGAAATCGATGAAACCGCATTTATCGACGGGTACAGTTTTCCGCGCTTCTTTATTACCATCTTTATCCCGCTGATCAGGGCCGGGGTCGGTGTGACGGCCTTTTTCTGTTTTATGTTTTCCTGGGTCGAGCTGCTTTTAGCCCGAACACTGACGGTAACGGATGCGAAACCCATCGGGGCAATCATGTCGCGAACAATCAGCGCGACCGGTCTTGATTATGGCCTACTGGCCGCGGCCGGTATGCTCACGATTATACCGGGTATGATGGTGATCTGGTTCGTACGCAATTATTTGGCCAAGGGCTTCGCCATGGGCCGTGTGTAAAAGGGAACAACAATGAATCTGACTCTGCAATGGATGGAATGGACCTTGCCGACGGCAGTTTTCTTTGTCGTCATTTTCCTGATACTGGTTGCCATGACCATATGGCAGGCAGTATCACCTTCCATCGAACGCCGCGGTTTTCTGCCGATTCCTACCACACCCGGTGATCGGCTCTTTATAGGGCTGTTGAGCAGTGCCTATATTTTCCTGGCATGGATCGGATTGACCGATCTTACCCTTTGGATCATGCTTTCCATTGGCGTGTGCTGGATCATTGTTGTGATGCGTTGGGGATAGAGAGGATGCCGATTTTGGCTCCTGGGCCGAGATTCAAAGGAGACAAGAAAATAAACATGAAAATCGGAAAAATGCATGTGGTGACCCGAATCGTCTTGAAAGGAGGTGGTAACGACCGCGAGTAGATGGGGCTGACCGAGTGGAGCCTCTGGTTTGCCTTGCCGATTTCCTTGCCGGGGCGAGACCCAATGAACAACTTAAGTCGGCAAGATGTGTGCGATTAACCGAATACAAGATGTGTGCGATTAACCGAATAGATTTGAAAGGAGGCACCGACAATGAACAAGAAGAGATTACTGTTTTGTGGGATCGTAGCCTTTGCGCTTATTTTTTCCGGTGTTCCCTGCTGGTCTTCGCAGCAGATGGATGCAGCCAAGAAATGGGTGGATAACGAGTTTCAACCCTCAACGCTAACCAAAGCCGAACAAATGAAAGAGATGGAGTGGTTCATCAATGCGGCCAAGCCCTTTAAGGGCATGCAGGTTAAGGTTGTCTCCGAGACCATCCCGACCCATGAGTATGAATCAAAGGTGCTGGCCAAGGCCTTCGAAGAGATTACCGGAATCAAGGTCTCCCATGACCTGATTCAGGAAGGTGATGTCATCGAAAAGCTGCAGACCCAGTGGGCGTCCGGTAAGAACATCTATGACGGTTGGATTAACGATTCCGATCTCATCGGTACCCACTGGCGTTACGGCTATGTGGTTCCTTTATCCGACTTCATGAAGGGTGAGGGTAAGGATGTAACCTTACCCACGCTCGACGTGGATGACTTTATGGGAAAATCCTTTACCACTGCACCGGACGGCAAGATGTACCAGCTTCCGGACCAGCAGTTCGCCAATCTCTACTGGTTCCGCTATGACTGGTTTCAGCGTCCGGATTTCAAGGAGCAATTCAAAAAAATCTACGGGTATGAGTTGGGCGTGCCGGTCAACTGGTCGGCCTACGAGGATATTGCAGAGTTCTTCAGCGAAACTATCCAGGAAATTGACGGCAAGGCCGTGTATGGTCACAACGACTACGGTAAGAAGGCTCCGGACCTGGGCTGGCGTTTTACGGATGCCTGGCTGTCCATGGCCGGTGCCGGCGACAAGGGAATTCCCAACGGCGTCCCGGTTGACGAGTGGGGTATTCGCGTTGACGAACAATCCCGGCCGGTAGGCGCAAGTGTCTGCCGCGGCGGCGCGGCAAACGGTCCGGCAGCTAAGTACGCACTACGCAAGTATATGGGATGGTTAAGAAAATATGCACCTCCAGGCGCTCTGGGAATGGATTTCTACACCTACCTGCCGTTTCTGGCCGGTGGCAACGTGGCCCAGCAGATCTTTTGGTACACGGCCTTCGTCCCCGCCATGGTCGCTCCGGGCCCCACGGTTAACGCGGACGGGACCCCGAAATGGCGCATGGCTCCCTCGCCCCACGGTCCCTACTGGGAAGAGGGGATGAAGCTGGGCTATCAGGATTGCGGGTCCTGGACGTTTATGAAGAGCACACCACTCGAACGCCGTAAGGCCGCATGGCTCTACGCGCAGTTCTGCGTGGCCAAAACCACGTCGTTGAAGAAGACCCACGTGGGCCTAACGCCCATCCGCAACAGCGACATTCGTGATAAGTCCTTCACCGAGCGTGCGCCGAAACTCGGCGGCTTAGTTGAGTTTTACCGCAGCCCGGCGCGTGTTGCTTGGACGCCAACCGGGACCAACGTGCCTGATTATCCGAAGCTGGCACAGCTGTGGTGGCAAAATATCGGCGAGGCGGTTTCCGGTGAGGTCACCGTAGATAGGGCCATGGATAACTTAGCTCAGGAGATGGATAAGGTTATGGAACGTATAGAGCGGGCAAAAGTACAGAAAACAGCACCTCCGAAGCTGAACCCATGCACCGATGAGACGGCCTGGCTGAACAAGCCCGGCTCGCCCAAAGCTAAAGTCAATGAGAAACCGCAAGGTGAGACGGTTAACTACGACGATCTCATTAAGGCCTGGCGAGAGGGTCGTGTGAAATAGCACCATTGTTGTGATGCCTTATGGCTCTTACCCTCCCTGAGCTATGAGGTCGAGGATTCCGGCAAAGGGCGGCCATTTAGGCCGCCCTTTTTAGTGAAAAAGAATTGGGGTCAAACCAATCGAGTATGACGAGTAATCCTTTGTCGGATCAAAACAGGTTCCCTTAAAAGGCCCATCGAACCAGTAGTTATGAGGATTCTCGTGGTAACCTCACGTCAGCCCAGTATAAAAACCAATTATCTCCACTTACCTTTATGGTCAGATTTCACTATCTTGCCATCCGCACCCTCTGCTTGATCAGTCTGCTCTTAGCAGGTTTCCTGGGGTGGCGCCGGTATGCCGTCCCTCTGAAACGACCACTACCCCATTAACGATCACGTAGTTTACACCCCGAGGAAATTGCGCGGGTTCCTCAAAAGTCGCGGTATCTTGAATCTCATAAGGGTCGAACACCAAAACATCAGCACAAAACCCTTTTAGGAGCATACCCCTGTCACGCAGACCAAGTTTTTGAGCCGGAAAAGATGTAGTCTTCCTAATTGCCTGCTCGAGTTGTAACAGCTTTTCTTCACGCACAAATTTTGCCAGTACTCGCGGAAATGTCCCATAGCTTCGTGGGTGCGGCTTGTGATTTCCTAAAATTCCTTTGGGAGAGAGCGCAATTCCGTCAGAACCGATCATTGCAGTTGGATGACACATTACTGTCTTGACGTCTTCCTCACACATTTCATGGTAAATACAGGGAACATTGCCGTTTTCGCTTGTCAGAATCTCTATAAAGACATCAAAGGGACTTTTTTTCCTGGATTCCGATATTTCCGCGATATTCCTTCCCTCTATACTGCTATTCTCCTCATTATTAGCTACTGCAATTACGATTCGCTCCCAACCGACTGTTTGGAGTGGACTTGCCCAAAATCCCTGCATTTTATTAGATTCCATCTCTTTTTTGACCTGGATGCGAGTATTCTCGTTTTTTATTCTTTCCAACATTTTTTCCGTGCCGCCTTCCCTAACCCAAGGTGGTAGACAGATATCGAGCCCCGTGCTGGACGCGGAATACGGATAAACATCACAAGTGGCATCTATCCCGCTTTTCCTGGCATTTTCGATCAGTTCTAAGGTCACATTCACTTTCCCCCAATTCTCAATGCCGGGAGCTTTGTGATGGGACAGCTGAACGCGTATTCCGGCTTCACGGCCGATTTGAAGGGCTTCATTCACCGCATTAATGCGGTTGGCCCCTTCACCACGAATGTGGGTTGTATACAACCGATTCTCTTTTGTAAGCAGACGGGCGAGCTCGATAATTTCGTTCGTTTTGGCGAAACAAGCGGGGGTGTAAACGAGACCTGTAGATAGGCCAAAGACGCCCGCGTCCAAACACTCACTTAGTAGGTTTTTCATTTTTTCGAGCTCTTCTTTTGTGGGCGCCCTATTTTCAAGGCCTAAAACAGCTGCCCTGAGTGCCCCATGTCCAATTAAAGGTGCAATGTTGACCGACGATGGATGTTTTTCATGGGTGGCGATGAAATCGATGTAATTTGGCCAATTCCATTCAAATTCGGGAGGGAAAAACTGTTGTTTCAAATGCTCTTGGATTCCGGGTCGCATGGGGGCAGGCGACAACCCGCAATTGCCTATAACCTCAGTGGTTACGCCCTGCATGACTTTGCTTTCAGCCTTGGGATCCACCAAGGTTGAGATGTCAGAGTGGGAGTGTATATCAATAAACCCCGGGCACACTACTAAATTACGCACATCCAAGGTGCTGGCGGAATCTTCGCATATTTGGCCGATGTTCTGGATCTTGCCATTTAGAATTCCCACATCAGCGTGGAACCATGGATTCCCGGTTCCATCAATAATCTTTCCGTTTTTCAATACGAGGTCGTACATGGCTGAAATCTCCTAAAGCTTTACGCTTTTCGCATATGCTCATGAGCGTGGGGGGCGAGGGTGTCACGAAGTGTATCCCCAAGAATGTTGATGGAAATTACTGTCAAGGAAATAGCCACGTTAGGAGAAATTAATAGCCACGGTGACCTGCCCCCACTTTTTGTACCACCTTTTAAGTTAGAGCTTGTGCAATATTTTCCTTTGGAGACTATAACCAAAAAGGATCAAGGTGTAAAGGCATTATAGCTTCCGGTGCCGGTGGGCGATAGCCAAGAATGATATGCGGTCTGACGTTATTGTATTCGTTTCGCTAATTCTCAATTAAAACCTTGGCTTCTCTAATGTTGTAAAATATTTCTCGATTGAGGAGCTCATCCCGTAGGTCTTTCTGTCTGGTTTTGACCGCGGCAGAGGCATCTTAGGGGTGAAAATATAGGCCCTTATTTGCTTCCACGACCTTTTTTAAAAAAGCCCAGGAGTTATATTGGGCCAATACGACCTTTATCTAAATTTATTCCGATTGACTCTGACGTTACTATTTTCAAATTGTATACTACAGAATTATCCTGTTCGAACGGGTTGAAGACTCAGTGCGTCGGCGAAATGACACATGACGAAATGCTCTTTATCGACCTCTCGATAGGCCGGCGCCTCGTTCCTACACGCCGACTTCGCATATCGGCAGCGGGTGTGAAAATAGCACCCCGAAGGAGGGTTCAGAGGCGTCGGCACATCCCCCTGGAGTCGGATTCGAGTGGCCACGTAATTCGGGTCCGGAACTGGAACCGCCGACATTAAAGCCTCAGTATAGGGGTGTTTGGGGTTCAAGAACAATTCATCGGTTTCGGCCAGCTCAACTATTTTCCCTAAATACATCACGGCCACACGGTTGCTGATGTGTCTGACTACAGAAAGGTCATGGGCGATAAACAGATACGTCAGGTTGAATTCCTTCTGCAAGTCAATGAGTAGGTTGATCACCTGTGCCTGAATGGAGACGTCAAGGGCGGAGATCGCCTCATCAGCGATGATGAACTCTGGGTCCAAAGAAAGCGCACGGGCGATGCTGATGCGCTGGCGCTGCCCCCCTGAAAACTCATGGGGGTACCGTTTCATGTGATCCGCCTTAAGGCCCACGGCGCGCATCAGCTTGCGGGTTCGATCCTCCAATGCCGACCCTTTGGCAACATCATGTACCAGCAAGGGTTCTCCGACAATTTTGCCCGCCGTCATGCGAGGATTCAGTGAGGAGTAGGGGTCCTGAAAAATGATCTGCATCTCTCGGCGGAGTAACTGCATCTGCCTGCGGGAGGCAGTGGCCACATTCACCTCCTCGAATTCCTCGCCCGGATGAGCCATCTTTTTGCTCCGAAAGATGACTTCCCCTGCGGTTGGCTTGAGCATACGAAGGATGGTCCAACCGGTGGTTGTCTTTCCACATCCACTCTCACCGACCAATCCCAGTGTCTCCCCCGCTTTGATTTGCATGTCAACATTGTCCACCGCCTTCACATGGCCTACTGTGCGCTTGAGGATCCCTTTTCGCACCGGAAAGTATTTCTTCAGGTTTCTGACTTCAAGCAGTACATTATGGGAAAGCAAATTTTCACTCCTTGTTAATGATAAAGCCAGCATGCGGCTAGATGTTCCGTCGTTATCGCCTTTAGTTCAGGTATCTGACTTTTACAAATTTCTTTCGCCTGTGGACATCTGGGCTCAAACCCACACCCCCGGGGCGCACCAACGGAGTCCGGGACAATTCCTTCGATGGGGACAAGCCGCTTCTTTCTCGAAACAGTGAAGGATGGAATCGAATTGAGGAGCCCTATCGTGTAGGGATGCTTGGGGTTGTCGAAGAGCTTGCCGACCGGTGCGCTTTCCACGATTCTGCCCAAATACATGATGATCACATCATCGGCCATATGTGCAATCACCCCAAGGTCGTGCGTAATGAACATAATCGCCGCCTTAAATTCTGTGCGAAGGTCGTTCATCAGATCCTGCACCTGTGCCTGTATGGTCACGTCGAGGGCGGTTGTCGGTTCATCGGCGATCAGAAGGCTCGGATGACAGGACAAGGCCATGGCGATCATCGCACGCTGGCGCATGCCACCTGAAAGCTGGTGCGGATATTCGTCGACCCGCTGCTCAGGAGACGGTATCCCCACGGATGCGAGGACCTCGATGGCTTTCTTTTTTGCCTCCTTTTTGGATAAGCGCTGGTGAAGAATGATGGCCTCCATGATCTGGTTGCCGATGGTATATACCGGATTTAAAGAGGTCATTGGCTCCTGGAAGATCATGGCGATCTCATTGCCGCGGATACGGCGCATCTCTTCACCCTTAGGGTTTAGCTTTACCAGATCGATGATGCTACCGTCTCGATGGAAAAGAATTTCTCCGCTCTCAATTCTGCCGGGCGGTGATTTCACCAGCCCCAAGATGGCCTTGGCGGTGACCGATTTACCGCAGCCACTCTCCCCAACCACACCGAGGGTTCTTTCCGGATCTATAGTGAAGGTAACTCCGTCGACGGCCCGAACGACGCCGTCCTCAGTATCGAAATATATTTTGAGATTTCTGACCTCAAGAAGTGGCATGTCCGTTGTTCTCCACACGTGTCCTGCCTCAATCAATCAGCATGGTTAAAAGAAATTGCAAAGGTTCTTCATCCGTTGCGGTATCCTGTATCTCACATTTAGAATAAGTGCTCCTGTGCATGAGGATCGAGTGCATCACGCAGCGTATCCCCCACGATGTTGATGGAGATCACCGCCAGCGAAATCGCCACACCAGGAAAAATTAAGAGCCACGGCGCTCGCGTAAGGTAAATGCGCGATATGGCGATCATGTTCCCCCAGGATGGCAGGTCAGGCGTGAACCCTACCCCAAGGAAATCGAGTATCGCCAATATCAAAATAATTTGAGCCAACTGAAAGCTGCACTGGACAATGATCGGGGACAGAGAATTTAAAATGACATACCGCGTGAGAGTTCGAAACTCTCCGACACCTACTGCTTTGGCGGCGGAAACGTAAGTGTTGGTGGCGATTGTCAGGGTGATTCCGTGGACCAATCTTGCCAGCCTGGGGGTGTAAACCACAGTGACGGCAACCAGGACCGTTTTGAATCCCGGGCCCATAATCGACGCCAAAAAGAGCGCGATGAGCATGCTCGGAAATGCCATGGCGGCATCCACAATACGCATCAGAACCGCCCCTGCAGGACGATAGTAGCCTGAGATGCTGCCGATGGCGATTCCAAAGGAAGCGATAAGGATAAGTATGCAAAACGATGTGCCCAGCGTGAGGCGCGTTCCAACCATGATGCGGCTCAGAGTGTCCCTTCCGAAATTATCCGTGCCGAACCAATGTTTCGTATTGGGAGGCTGCAATCGACTTTTTGCCTCTATATTATAAGGGTCGAAAGGCGTTGCAAACGGCCCGAGAATTGTCAGCACAAGCATGACCGCCAATACAACCAGCGCTATAATGGTAATTGGTCTCTTTCTGGCGAGTATCAGGAATTTCCTCAAGATTCTTGCCTCCTAATCATATTGGATTCGGGGATCCAAAACCGCATAGATGATATCACAGAGAAAGTTGACTACCACGTAAAGCCCCGCAATAAACATGAGCAGCGCCTGCAACGTGGGGTAGTCCCGCTGAAGAATGGACTCCACCACGAGCCTGCCGATCCCCGGGACGTTAAAGACGGTCTCTATAATAACCGACAACGAAACAATCTCGGCAAAATAGGAGCCGATGACCGCAACTACCGGGATCAGTGCGTTTCTGAGTGCATGTTTAATGAGTACCACACTCTCCTTAAGGCCCTTGGCTCTTGCCGTAGTGATATATTCCATTGACAGTATGTCGATGAAAAAAGATCGGGTCAGTCGGGCGATCAGTCCGGTTGATGGGATGGCGATTGTCAGAATGGGCAAAATGAGGTAGCGAAGATTGCTGATATTTCCGGTTTCGATGACGCCTGGATACCCTGAAGCAGGCAGCCAGTTTAAAATCGTCGCCAAGACAAGCATCAGGTTCAGACCGATCCAGAAGCTGGGCGCTGAGGCTAAGGTCAGCGACACGGTCATGGAAACCTGGTCAAGCCAGCTGTTGCGTTTTATCGCGGAAATAATTCCAACAAAAATTCCGAAAAACGAGAATAGGATTGTCGCGCCGCAGGCAATGAAAATGCTCGCTTCCGCGCGGTGAGCCATGAGGGAGATGACAGGTTGATGAGAATAGATCGACACGCCAAAATCGAACCGCAGAACCATTTTTAGCCATTTGAAAAATTGTATGTAAAGGGGTTGGTCGTACCCCATCTTCTTGGTCAATGCGGCAATGACGGCCTCATCTGCCTCCGCTCCCAGCATCAGTTCGGCAGGATTTCCAGGGATAAGGTGTATGAGCAGAAAGCATATGATACCGACCATCAGCATGATCGGAATCATGAGCAGGAATCGACGGGCAATGTAGGTGGTCATTTTTTGGTTAAACCCCCTCTGTTTATTCGGGTTCTCTTTTTGACCGGTCGCGCCCTTTATTTCCCTCAGAATGGCTTTGGTTTTCGATGGAAGCCCCGAGACGATTCACGCGGACTTCCATCGGGCATCATGGCTACGGCAACCAGAGATTCCACGCGTAAATGAATGTGTGGATAGGATGGGTCTCGGAACCCAGGTTCTTTATTTTGTCTTCGGTGGCCGCCATATGAAGCTGATAATAATCGCCGAACTTGATGATGGGCACTTGGGTGTAAAATGTTTTCTGGAAGCGCGACCAAGCCGCCAAGCGAGCCTCGTAGTCGGTGGTTGAAACAAAATCTTGCAGGCAGGCCAGCTTCTCCGGCGTGTCCCACCATCCCGGATACGTGGGGCTCAGCCAATAGCTTATGCCCGGATCGTAATAGACCGCACTGCCGGATGTGACGAAGAGCTCCCACTTGTCCGCCAGTCTCCGATTGGCGACCACCCCCGCCCAGTCGTAGACCTGAAAGTCAACGTTGAAGCCGGCATTTTTCAGCTGCTGGGAGACGACCTGGCTCAAGTCATACATGGGCCACATGTTCCCCACAAGCATACGAATCTTTTCGCCTTTGTAGCCCGCCTTTTTCGCCAGTTCCATGCCCAGTTTGGGATTGCCTTGATTATACTTGTCGAGGCCTGCGGTCGTGAACCAAGGCGTGCTTTTAGGGAAGATGGATCCCTGGACTTCAGAAAGGTCCCCAAAAACGGCGACCATGATTTCATCCATATTCAGCGTGGCAAGAACTGCCTGCCTCAGCCCCTGGCTTGCGCATAGCCCCTCTTTGGTGTTGAAGAAGATTTGACACCAATAGGGAGGCTCCAGTTTGATGGCTCGAATGTTGGGATTTTTGACCAATGAATCAAACAGGTCAGCCTGTACACCCGTGCCGTAATAGTACTGTCCGGAAATGACGCCATTTGTCCGAGCCGCCTCTTCCTTGACAATGTGGAATTCCGCTTGGTCGAAATAAGCAATTTTCTTTCCTGCACGACCATTGGGCGGTTCATTTCTAGGGACATATTTTTCCCACCGATCCAGGCTGACATACTCCCCCTGCACCCACTTTCCAAACTTGTAAGGGCCGGTGCCGATGTAGTTCTCTGGTTTTAGCATTTCAGCACCTGCCTCACGGGCAATGGCGGCGGGGATAATCACCGGCCCACCATTTCCAAAGCCTAGCAACGAGAACAGAGGGGCGTAGTGTTGGTTCAGGTGGATTTCAAATGTATATTTGTCGGGGGTCGAAAGACGGTCGAGATAAGGCCTTGCGATGCCACCCCGTGCTCCGTGCTTAAACCATCGGTCGACGGATGCCAGCACGTCTTCGGACGTCAGTTCTGCACCATTGTGAAATTTAACGCCTTGTCTGATCTTAAATGTGAATTTCAAGCTGTCTTTCGATACTGTCCAGCTGTCTGCCAACTCCGGTGCGATTTTGCCGTCAGCCGTGATATACTGCACCAAAGTCTCGAAGATATGCCCACCTACTTCGTAAACCACATCCGCTGAAGTCATCATGCAGTCGAGGGTCGGTATGTCCTGGTGAGTGGCCATTTTGAATTTCCCACCGTACTTTGGTGACTCGCTGCTGGCCAAAGCGGGACCGGCAAGCAGAGAAACCAGCAACAACAAAACACCGATGGCACATACTGATTTCAAACGATTTTCAGTCATGATTATTCCTCCTTTGTTTTTGCGTAATGAGGGTCAGCCGCATACCCAACTTTCACATCCATATTTTGATGTATTACCTTTCCGGGTTGCTATCACTTCCTTTTCCTTTCAAGAAGTGCTCTTTTATTTGATTGATCAGATCTTCCGAGCTGAAACCGTCAACGGCGGTCATGGCCATGGCTTTTGCCGCATGAATCATTGCCTGCATCCCTTTCGGCGAGACAGCGGCATGCGCAAATTCCTCCGTGTGCAGTTTGACTCCTTCAGGTGCGACAGCCACATACGCATGCAGTGTCGGTACTACCTGGCTGACATTGGCTGCATCCGTGGAACCTCTTCCCTGATCGACGCCTTTTGCGACGCTAAGGCCAAGGGATTCCAAATTATTAAGAAAAGCGAGTTCCAGAGGCGCATTGGTTTTCATGGCGTCGTAGATCTGGTCGAAATGATCGAATCGAACCTTGCATCCCATGGCCAAAGCGGCGCCGCGGGCACAGTTTTTCAATTTTTCCACCAGCTCATCTCGGTGTTTCCTTCGGGGGGAACGTACGGAAAATTGGCATTGCGCAAAATCCGGAACGATATTCGTTCGTTCTCCGCCATGTGTGATAATGCCGTGAATCGAAGCATCCGACGACAGGTGTTCGCGCAAGGCATTGATGCTGTTAAACGTCTGTATCACTGCGCTAAGGGCATTGATCCCTTGCTCCGGGGCAGCGGAGGCATGTGCGGATTTTCCCTCGAACGTGATTTCCAGGGGCACCAATGTGAGATTATTACGGGTGCCGGAGTTCTTAGTTTCCGGGTGGACCATCATGGCGATGTCCACGTTGTCAAAGACACCGTGTTCGATCATGGTGATTTTCCCGCCGCCTTTTTCCTCGGCGGGACAGCCAAATATCTGCAGTGTGCCCGGCAAGCGCTCCTTGATTTTTCCGACCGCCAGTGCCGCGCCGACCGCGCTGCCAGCGATAATGTTGTGGCCGCAGGCATGACCGATACCGGGCAGAGCGTCATATTCTGATAGGAAGACGATCCTAGGGCCATTGGATCGGGAAGGGTGCGTCGCCAGAAACGCCGTCTCCAATCCTGCAATGCCCTTTTCGATCTCGAACCCCTCGTCACGCAGCACAGCAGTAATCAATTGGACAGCCTTGTGCTCTTCAAAACTCAATTCAGGGGTTCTGTGGATTTCAGTGCTCAACTCCATCAGTAATTCGGTGATCGAATCGACGACTCTGCAGACCTCTTCTTTCAGGCTAGTTGAATCCAACGTCTTAACCTTCAATTCCATCTTTGCGATGGCTGAATATCTCCCGCCCCGCTATCTTAAATTTCATTCACCCCATCAGGCAGACGAATCCAGTTCTCTCTGGATTTCATAATGACAAAAGTTTCGCTTTTAACCACATTACCCATTTTGAGAATCGTCTCAGTAGTAAATCGATATAATTCGTCCTTACCACCCATACATACGACCTCTGCAATAATGTCGTAGCGACCGGCAACGACACCTGCCCAGGCGACATTGGGCAAGTGGGTTATTTTTTCCAATATTTGATCCATCTTTCCACCCGACTGGATGCTCATTGCTACCAGGGCCGTTATCATTTCTTGATGTTGGTTTGG
>Ga0210365_10525591_pt1 | contig 12682 bp, 13 predicted proteins | sample S637metaT_FD_159655 | JGI IMG/M metagenome (GOLD analysis project Ga0210365, IMG submission 159655) | Metatranscriptome of estuarine sediment microbial communities from the Columbia River estuary, Washington, United States - S.637... | ecosystem: Environmental > Aquatic > Marine > Intertidal...
CAGTTTTACCAGAATGCCAAGGCCATGGGGGTTGAATTCATCAAGGCCAAGGTTGCCCGAATCGAGCCGGCCGAAAATCAGAATGTGACGCTGCACTACGAAGCCATGGAAAACGGCGGCGGCAAAGTAAGCCGCGAACATGATCTGGTCGTGTTATCGCTCGGCATGGTTCCCGGATGGAATCCGGCCGGCATCTGCCCGGTGTCCACCGGCAGTGATGCCTTTATTCACACCGTCAGGCCTAAAATCGCACCGACCCTGACGGACCTGGAGGGTGTCTTTGTGGCCGGTGTGGCGGCAGGTCCCAAAGACATCGTCGACACCATCACCGAAGCAGGGGCAGCGGCCATGGAGGCTTCCAACTATTTATACCATTTAAAGAAGACAGCCGGCAGAGAACAGAAGACAGAAGAAAAAATCCAAGCGGTTGCAGCCGGGTGACCTTCAAATCCGTCATCAGTCATCTGATCTCTGATCTCGGTCATCTGACTTCTGACCTCTGATCTCGGTCATCTGACTTCTGAAAACAGGAGCTTTTTGCATGTCATCGAAGCCCGAAAAAGAAAAAGTTGGGGTGTACATCTGTCACTGCGGCGGCAATATCTCAGACCACGTCGATGTTGAGCAGCTCGCTGATGAGGTCAGACGGATCCCGGGCGTAACGGCCGTTCACACCAACATGTTCATGTGCTCGGATCCCGGTCAGGAATTAATTCAGAAGGATATTGGACAGGAGACCATCAATCGGGTGGTCGTGGCCTCCTGCGCCCCTAGTCTGCATGAGCAGACCTTTCGCAGCGCGATAAAACGGGCCGATCTGAACCCATACCTTTACGAGCACGCCAATATCCGGGAGCAGGTCAGCTGGGTTCATGACGGCGAGAAAGCCACCGGCAAAGCCGTGCGCTTGGTGTCCGCCGCCATCGCCAAAGCCAGAAACCTCAAAGCGCTGGAACCCATCCGGGTGGATGCCCGAAACCACGCAACCGTGATCGGCGCCGGTGTTGCAGGCCTGCGGGCGGCCATAGATCTTTCGCGGCGCGGCATTGAGGTGGCGCTGGTTGAAAAATCTCCTTTTTTGAGCGGCCAGGCGGCGAATCTCGACACCCTGGTTCCCGGCACGGAAAAGGCCGGCGACCTGATTCAAGCGTTAGCCGATCAGGTTCTGGCGGATGACAAGATCACCGTTTATACCTGCAGCGAGATTGTAAGGTCGGAAGGATATGTCGGTAATTTCACCCTCACATTGAATCGCAGACCGCCGCAAGCCGGGCCGGATCTTGAAAAATTAGACCGGTTGGCGGCCGCCAAGGGGAAAACGAATGCGTTCATTCCGTTTGTCGGCGTTTATCCCCACGCGGTTCCCTCAAAATCCGATGAACTGACGGTTGAAACCGGTGCCATTATATTTGCCACCGGCTTCAAAATCTACCGGCCGCGGCAAGGTGAATACGGATTCGGCACTCATCCCTTTGTCATTACCCTGCCGGAGCTGATCCGGCAGACGGCCCAAGCCGATGCCGCCGGCCGCCATTTGACCATCAACGGCCGCAAAATAGACCGGGTGGCCCTGATGCATTGTGTCGGCAGCCGCCAGATCCCCGGCATTCATGAACCGCAAGCCGATGATCACCTAAACGAGTACTGCTCCCGTACCTGCTGCAGCGCCACGCTGCAGGCCGCCGTGCAAATCCGCGCAAAGCATCCCGCAACCCATGTGTTTGAATTTTACCGGGATATCCGAACCTATGGCCGCGGCCAGGAAGATTATTATGAACAGGCTTCCAAAAGCAACGTCACCTTTTTTCGCTTTGAGCCCGAGAACCAACCGGTTGTTTCCATCTCCAACGACGCCAGGCATCCACTGATCGTGACGGTCAAAGATACCCTGACCTTTAACGAGGAGATTGATGTCGCGGTTGATCTGATCGTTCTTGCCGTCGGCATGGAGCCCGGCGACATTACCGACCTGGTGGACAAAATGAAGCTTCCCGTCGGCGCTGATCGGTTTTTGCTGGAAGTGCATCCCAAGCTGCGACCCGTCGAGGTGGCAAATAACGGCATCTTGCTGGCCGGAACCTGCCAGGCGCCCATGGATGTCGGCGAAGCCTGCAACGCGGCCCAGGCAGCCGCTGCCAAGGCATCCATTCTGTTGTCCAAGGGCTACGTCGAACTGGATCCTTTTGTCGCCGAGGTCGACCTGCAGCGCTGTTCCGGCCAGGGAATGTGTGTGGCGGAATGCCCGATTGAAGGCGCCATCCGGATGGTCGAGATGCCGGTCGACGGGCAACCCCTCAACCGCGCCCGAGTGAATCCGGCCCTGTGTACCGGCTGCGGCATGTGCGTCGCCGTCTGCCCGCACAATGCCATCGATGTCAAGGGCTGGGCGTTGAAAGAATACGAAGACATGGTGGATGCCATTGTGGCGGCCTAACGATGCCCATATTGCCTCGAGGTGATCATGACTGAAAATAAAAATTCGGCTAAGGAAGCATTAAAAACGCTGCGGGAATCACGCCGGGAAATGATAGAAAAAGCCCGGCAGGCCATTAAAACCCAGAATCAGGATATAAAAAAAATTCGGGACGAGCTGCAATCCGGTCCAAAAACCATTCCCGAAATCGCCGGCGCAATTCAGATGCCGCCCCCGCTGGTGCTGCGATATGTTGCCGGCCTGAAAAAATATGGCCTTCTGGTCGAGGGTGTTAAAGAAGATGATTATTTCAAATATGCGCTGGCAAAGTAAAGAGCTGGGTCCAACTTCCAGCCCGAAGGGAGGGCCCGGCTTTGCCCTAAGCCCAGAGGGATAGAGTGTGCTTTGAGACGTCCAATGGAATGATGGAATAATGGAATATTGGGTTAAAAAAACGGATTTTATCTTGACTTTAATCTCTGATTTATGAGCTGTATCAAAAAAAGATTTCATCCTTCTGAACCCATTATTCCAACTTTCCAATATTCCATCATTCCACGTTATATGTCTTCGGCACAGCCAGCTTGCTCTGACCTGGCCCAGAGGATCAGGTTTTCGTTAATAGAATAAGGGATGGGGGGATAACGATGGGTGCCCAGGCAAACCCTGATGTGGTGATGGAATTAAAAAAATTCGGGGTCGCCGACGCGACCGTTTGTTTTAACTGCGGAAATTGTACGGCCGTTTGCGAGCTGTCATCCGAAACCAATCCGTTTCCCCGTAAAGTCATCAGATACCTGCAATTGGGGCTGGTGGACAAACTTTTACAAAGTCCGGACCCATGGATGTGTTATTATTGTGGAGACTGCAGTCAAACCTGCCCGCGACAGGCCAACCCGGGAGAAGTCATGATGGGAATTCGCCGTTACCTGACATCCCGCTACGACTGGACCGGAATTTCGCGATTATTTTATACCTCAAAGCGGTTTGAACTGCTATCCATCGTCATCGTGGCGGCTTTGGTGGGCCTGGGTTTTTATCTGTTTCACGGCCCGATGCTCACCGACCGCGTGGCCCTGAACGTATTTGCCCCCAATCGGATTATTGAAATATTGGACCTGATTCTACTGGTCGTGCTGTCCTTGCTTCTGCTGAGCAATGCCTGGCGAATGATTCGGGCGGTGATGAAAAGCAATGCGCCTCATTCCTCGCAGGATAGGGCTATCGAGCAACATACGGCGCCGGGGACAATTTTCGGAATTCCTGCAGCCAATTATATTCAGGAAGCCAAAGAGTTCGTCGTGCAATTTGTGACGCAAAAAAAGTTTGCTTCCTGCGGCACCCAATCCCAGCGCATCCAATGGATGGTTCACCTGCTCATTATGACCGGTTATTCCACGGTTTTTTTCCTGGTGGTCGTTGGGATTCGATGGTTCCAGCGGGATGAAATTTATCCGTTGTGGAATCCGGTAAGGCTGCTGGGATATTATTCGACGTTTGCCATCCTGTACGGTGTCACGTATGCCATGGTCGGCAGGATTAAAAAGAGCAAGCCGGTCTATGAGCATACCCATTCTTCGGACTGGGTGTTTTTGATCATGCTCTGGTTAACGGCGTTTTCCGGAATCCTGGTCCATATGACGCGGCTGCTGGAACTCCCCCTGACCACCTATTACATTTATGTGATCCACCTGATGATTGCCGTTCCCATGCTGGTCATTGAGGTCCCGTTCGCCAAATGGACCCATCAACTTTACCGGCCGCTGATACTGTTCCTGATGAAAGTCAAGCAGCGCGCGGCCCAAGCTGAAGCCTGATTTTAGGCCCCGGGTCTAATCGAACCTAGGTTCAGGGTTCACGGTTCCCGGTTAAAATGCCCTAAATAGCCTTAACAATAACATAACACGTCAATCGGATCGAATTTCATGTTTCACCCAATGGGTGAAAGTGGTCAATCCAAACCATAGAATATAAAACCAAGGAGAAACAAACAATGACTGAAAAAGAAGAAAAAATACTTTACATTGGAACCTGTGCCGCCGAAAACTCCGAAAAGGCTCACATGCCGTTTGTGATGGCGCTTGCCGCTTTAGCAATGGATGTTAAAGCGACGATCGTTCTGCAGGGCGCCGGTGTCTATATGGCCAAGAAAGGGTATGTTGACATGATGCCTCCGGGCGGCGGCTTTCCGCCCGCCAAAAAACTTTTGCAGGAATTTTTGGAACTTGGCGGGAAGTTGAAAGTCTGCGGTCCTTGCATAAAAGAACGCCATATCGAGGAATCCGAACTGGTCGAGGGCACGGAGATAACCGCTGCCGGGGCCCTGAATATCGAAGCGATGGAATCCAATGCGGTTTTTGCTTACTAGACGTCTCAGAATTTCTATAACTTATTGGGAATATCGCGTTTTTTGTGGCCATTCACGTTGGGAAGCCACATGGAATGATGGAATAGTGGAATGTTGACCCGTCCTGGCGCGACTTATTCAACCTTTGCTGTAAATCAATAGTATTCATGCAAAAGAGTTTTGGAAGCCAGGCTTAGGGTAATCGGTCTGGGCCCGGGAATACTGGGTATGATAAGCGGAAAAAGATCTATTCTACAAAAAATCCAGAACCCATTATTCCATTATTCCATCATTCCAATTGCGGAGCGAAGCGGAGCTAAGTTCGCTGTTTGCTCCGAAAATTTTTCCAACCCTTTTTTTGAATAGTAGAACAAAATCATGAAACTCAATGCCACACACAAACCACCGCGACGCGTCACTGACTTGCTGGAACTAAAAAAAAGCGGGGCTCATGTGACATGCCTGCCCGACTTTGAGATCCTGAAAGTCGATTTTACGCATCGGGATTATGCCTTTCAAGCCCATGTATTTCTTTGCCGGTTTAACGGCACGGTCAACGGGGAAAAATACAGCTTCAGAAAATGCTACGCCCGAGGGTGTCCGCATAACCTGTGTCCGCATGTATCCCAGGCTGTGATGATCGCCAACCGTTACCTGCAGCGTGATTTTAAACGGCTTAAGGATGGTGGCATTCAGGTGACGGCCAAGCTGTTCACCTTGGATGATATGGTGGTAAAATTCGACAAACTGCATGAAGCAGAGGGGCCTTTGTTGGCCATTGAAGATTACCTCCATATTGCAGCCGAAGGCAACGATATGTCGCTGACCGTAGCGCTGGAGTCTGTGCCGGCTGTCGAGCATTTTGCCACCCACAAAAATGCCCAGACGTTTTTAATGGGTGATTTTGCGGTGACCACGCTGGCCCAAACCCACCACTGCCAGAGATGCTTCAGCTGTTATGCCACCGAACATCCGGAAGAAAGGCCCGCGGCGGTGGAAGTCGCCAATGCACGCCTGGATCTGCTCTACCGGCAATTTGATTCGGCCGCTATTCAATATGAAAAACGATTTTTCGTTTGATGGCCTTCGCTCTTGACAAGAAAAAGAACCGCTGTACTACATGGTCCATAACCGGAACGTATATGGAGTCCAATTCACCAACCGTTGGGAGATGAGCCATGAGAACAAATATGAGTAAATTGATGAAACGCCTCTTAACGATAACGGCCCCGATCATCGGCATGCTAGCGGCTTTACTGCTTGCAGTCGCGCCCATTCCTGCTTCTGCGGCGGAAACAAAGCCGATTCAGGCATTGATCATTCAGAATGGCAACGCCTACGAAGAAGGGTTGCGCGAGTTCTGGGACCCCATTCGTGTCTATTGGAAGGATAGGACGCCGGCAAGCGCCGAGCCGCTGGCCAAATTCATATCTCCGGAAGGAGTGAAATGGCAGTACACACACGGGGTCAGAAACATTCAGACAATCAGCCCGGACAACTGGAATATGGATCTGCGCCACCTCACCCGGAACGGGAATCCGGAGATTCAACTGGCAATGTTCTACGATTACCAGAACAATCTGCCGCTTTACCCCAAATGGCAGGACTATTTCCGCAAACATCAGCCGCCGACTCCGATCGTTTGGGGCAAAAACGATTATATCTTCCCAGCAGACGGTGCGTTTCCCTATAAGTGCGATCTGAAAAATCTGGAATTTCACCTGCTGGACACTGGCCACTTTGCATTGGAGGAAGACGGACAGGTGATTGCTGATACCATTCGGAAATTTTTGGATAATCAACTTGTCACCGCTGAGAAATGAGCTGATTCTATTCACGATAGAAGCATGGGACGTGAACTGCCCACAGCACATCCACAAGCGATTTTCTCAAGCAACTGTGGCTTCCGTAATCAAGCAGCTGCAATCACAGGTACAAGAACTTCAGGCAAAGTTGGATAAGTTTGAAAGCAAGGAGAGCCAGTCGTGATGGAACGTGAAGGCACCCATGAAGAGCTTATGAAGCGTTGCATCCAAGATTCTTGTACTCTATCTCTTGTCTTCTCGGTACTGCCGAGCCTTGCTCATATATTCAAGACGCCTGCGCTGAAAAGTAATGAACCGATCATCGACTTCCCCCAGGTATTGCCCTGACTGATAGGCCTGCAGTAGTTTCCGGTACCAGGATAGAGCCTGCTGATAATCCTGTGGCAGACCGTAGCGTCCCTTTTCATAGGCCAGCGCCAGCGTGCCCATGGCAGGCAAATGATTTTGCGCCGCCGCCGACAGCAGCAAGGCTACCCCACGCGACGGGTTATCCCGCATGATGTGGATTTTGTTTTCATAATAAGTTATCAGCGCGTACTGGGCCTCGGCGTGACCCCCCTCGGCCGAGCGTTCTATCCATTGCAGGCCTTTCCGGTGCCCGTCGGCCGATCCGGCGACCAGCAGCTGGCTGCCCAGCTGGTACTGGGCTTGCAAATCGCCGGCAGCAGCCTGTCGCTGAAGATCATCGGGGGGAAGATAACTGCCGCCTGCCAGGTCAAACAAATGGTCCAAATACTTTAATTCCCCAGTCCAGTAGCGCTCTCTTTCGGCGTCCGGTTCCACTCCGTAAAGGCCATTACGGTAAGCTTCTACCAAAAGTTCGACCAGAGTCTTGGATTTCAGCAGGTCGACCGGATAACCGAATCTTCCGTTCTGATAGGCCGGCGCCACAAATTCCATGGTTTTGACATGCTGTTGGGCCAGCGCCAGGTCCCACCACTTGCGCCCCGTTTCAAAATCCTGGGCGATTCCATGACGGCCGATTTTATCATGAAGCGATAGAGCTGATAATGCGCCTCTGCCAGGCCGCCCTCTGCTGCAACGGTCAACCAGCGCAGCTTGTCATCCGCCGAACGGGATGAACGGGCCAGCGCCATGGCGGCGTCGATGTGACCCTGTTCAGCTGCGCGTTCAAGATAGTAACGGGAATCCGGATTTGAACCTAACTCCGATCCGGGATTTTTATGCAAAGCCAGGGCCAGCCGGTATTGGCCTCCGGCAACGCCCATATCAGCCAGTGGTTTGAGAAAAAAGAGCGCCCGATGCGTCCAGCAAAAAAGGGCGATGAAAAGGATCAGACCGCCCAGCATGAACCGACGTAGGAGTCGGCGGCGTTGTTCACGGCTCATCGGCAAGGCCGGAAAACTTTGCGGCGTGTGCTGATAGACGAGCAATCCGGCCAGCAGGAGTGTCAGACAGATGAAATAGGTCAGAGAAACAGCCAGAGGGACCCGGTACTGGCCCAGGATGTCAGGAAAATCAAGCAAACTGAACCGGTAGCCACTCCCATGACCACCTGAAATATAGACGGGATTAAACGCCACACCAAGGCAAACCACCAGGATGATAATCAGGCTGAGGGTAATGGCAACCGGTTTTTTCAGTCGTCTGATACCGGCCGCCAGCAGGTAGGCCATCAGAACAAAAATCAGACCGCTGATCAAGGCAGGAGCGAGAAACATCACGGCCATGGGCAGGGAATCAAAATCGGTAATAAAAAGGCCGGACACGCCGAGGGCAAACAGGAAACTGGCCGGTGCCAGTCCTGCGACCACGACCATAAACCATGGGGCCGGTAACAGGTGAAAAAATACGAGGAACAGAAACCAGCGGACGGCAACCCGTCCGGCAGGCAGAGTTCTCTGAGTACGGTGGTCCATCAATTTCCTTGATCGGTATGATTTAGGGTGTATTCCCCCGTCACAACAGCCGGGCTCGGGTCGACCTCTCCGACGCCGGATACCGCCCTTATGAAAAAATATCGGTATTTTTGGCAGAATCTTTATGTGGGTGGTTTGATGGATTTAAGACCGGATGCGATCCGCCGGCTTCTGACGAAATCTTGTAAAAGTAAGATGGCGGGTTACCCTGATAAACGATACCGCAAAATATACGAAAATTGCCTCCGGGTACATGAGACAGCTTGTTGAATGGCCTGAAGTCGTTACCGAACTAAATCTAAGCGAGTGGTATGCACTAAACCCCAATAGCAATATACCTATCTGTTATTTTATTATATAATAAATTTCAAATTTCCCGCTTGACATAAGGTCAAGCGATATCTACTTGATGATCTTGAGGATGAGCTTCGAAACACGGGGGTACTATGAAGGTTGCAATGCAATATAAAAACTTTATCGGTTCCGTACATTTCAACGCGGACGATGAGATATTCTATGGAAAAATTGAGGGGATAAAGAATCTCGTCAACTTTGAAGGTGAAAGTGTTAAAAAGCTGAAAAAGGCCTTTGAGGAAGCAGTCGAAGACTATTTGCAGCTTTGCGGACAGGTCGGTAAGCCTGCACTAAAGTCTTATAAAGGCAGCTTCAATGTTCGCATACCCCAGGAACCTCATCGCCAAACTGTTAAAAAAGCACTGATGTCCGGGATTGCCTTAAATCAGCTTATTCAGAAGGCTCTTGAAAAGGAAGTGTCGCAATAGAAAAATTATCCTGACTAGGTTTCGTCCAGAGCATCGCGATTGGCGATTAGCTCTTCGTTTTGCTTCGGATATATTGGCGAAATGAAAAAAAAAATTTTACATTTTACGATTTCAATATTTGGTTTTAACAATAACTAACAAATTGAAATTTATATAAATGATGTGAATGTCAAGCGCAATTTCGTTACAAGAGATATCGCGTTTTTTCGGCATAATCACGTTAGCCATCTGCTCAGTATCTCCGAGGTACTTGACTCTCTCCTACGTTCAATCTTCACTACGGTGTTGGAAGGTGAGGATATGGCTAACTTGTTCTGCAACGGTTCGGATGATGACATCAACAACCACTTTGTATCGCTCTTGTTCCGGGCCAAATGAACGTAATCAGGCCTGCAAAGGGGAGGCTAAACGACACGTTTCAGGTGGATGGGCAGGGCCGTGCGGTTATGAAAGATTTCATACCTATGGTTTATCGTGCCTTTGGTAGAGGCCAGTTTTGTCCCTTTCGCCAATGAACGTGAGCGTTCGGCGTCTACCCAATGACTAAAGCCACATAGTTGGCTACTTGGCCTTTACTTCTCTTGTATGGACAGGGTAAAAGACCACCAGATCGCAGAGCATAAACGCAAATTTAAAAAGAAATTTTGAGAGCTAATGTACAATGAATAAAGAACGGTTGTTTGAATATGTTAAAACACAAAACCAATCGAAACTGTTGGAACTATTGAGTTTAGCCTTTGACACAATGGATACAAACCAAAGACATGATGTATTTGGTAAAACAGCCAAAGAAGTGCCACCATCTTCAGTTGATGGAAAAGAAATACTGACCACCATTGAACAGTTTTATGAAAAGTCGATAACCGGCTACTATTACGCGCCATTTGACATCAATTCAAAAAATTTCTCAGACATCCCAGAGGAAACCCATGCCTGGTTTGATGAAATAAGTGATTACCTTGAAGATAGCTCCAGATTAGCCGACCAAGGTGAGCATGACGTGGCGGTACAATGTTTCAAACTGCTTTACGAACTGATTGATAAAATGGAAGACGGTGATGAAATTGTCTTCGCCGATGAATATGGTACCTGGATGATCACCGGAGATGAAAAACGTTTTGTAAAATCGTATCTATCATCTCAAGCCGCAATATCAACGCCGAAAGAATATGCCAATGGTGCAATTCCCTTGATAAAAAGGGATAGCTACGAATCTTTTTATAATAAAGTCTACGCCTCAGCGATTAAGATTGCCAATGAAGATCAGAAGGTTTATTTGAAAACAGAAGTGAAAAAACAAAAAATCAGGACGAGGTCAAAATAGGTTATTCGGGATCACACAAACTAAAATGGGCTGGGGGCCGGACCACACTAAATTTTGAGATAACATTATTACATCTGTGGCAACTGCCCTTTTTATGTCCTATAATGGCAGTTTTGGTATAAAAACGGACATTATTCAAATCAATCTGTGAAATCGCCGAACAAACGGAGTTAAAATAGACTTTACATGACAGAAGTGCTTTTCGCGACCACTTAACGCGCATCAGCACCCCATTTTCGGAACTTGGCTACAACCTCTTCATCAGCAGCTATTTCTCCGCGTTCCACCTCGGCCAGGCCGTCTTTTACCTCTTTGATGTACCATTCCTCATAATCAAGAAATCGGTCTATCGCTTGATTGATAACCCATGACCTAGAGCGGCTTAATGCTTTTGCCAGGCCATCAACACGGCCTAACATTTTATCATCGATTCTTATCGTTGTTGCTTTCATACGACACCCCCATCTATGTAATCTTAAAGAATATATACGAATACATCAAAAATCAACTCAAAAACCTAAGGCACCAGGGTATCGTCAAAGTCGATACGAAAATTTGGAGAGCAAAATTCCGGTAGACGATTATGCCACACCAATATAAAGGCCGGCAATAATCATTCGAACATGTTGAAGAAATTATAAAAGAGAAAGAGGGGAAGTTCGTGAAGAACGTTCATAGCTTTTTGACAAGATCATAACGTCAGGCTTTTGCCCGAATGCGACAAATCAAGTCACACAGGAGTTGGTCACACCTAAATATCGAGCCACGGGCTTTAGCTACATTCCGTCTGCGGCTGCCTGAACGAAGTTCGCCCAGGGAAATTCGGAATCCTTTTTTTGGGGATCCGGTCCCATGGCGCTTCTGGGTTGGCAGGCTGATGATCTTGATCTGTGTTATCGCGCTGAACCGGCTAAAATCGATCGCAAGAAATAACCTTCGGACCCGGAAAACTTAACCGAATCCATAAAAGATTTTAAAACGACCTTTAACCTTATGGAGTCCATTTATCAACCGTATCCGGGCCTCCATAACCGCACACGCCCATACGAGGAGAATTGACCACCGGCATGATCATTTCCTCACCGCACTCATGCGCATTTTGACAATGATCACATACAAAACTCTCACATTCAACACACATGCCGCTGGCTTTTTTGCCGCAGTTCTCGCACGTAAAGGCGTATGGGTTGTTGCGGGCCAAAATGCGGATCTTGTTTTTTCCTAAAACACCTTCCCGCACCGCCAGTACCTGGCCATCGAGATAGGTTGTGCTGCCGAAATCATACTCATGGTGAAATGTATCTTTCAGATTCAAAACGGCGTAGAGGCGCTTGTTCATCGACTGATTTGACATATCCATTAAAGAGGTCTCCTCCATCATTCTTTGGTCATCGTATTTTTCGCCGTGGATAGTAAACGAACTCAGATGGCCGCAACACTCCAACCAGATGCCACGTAAAAATTCATCCAGATCGATAAGGGTGGTGTTTGCCGGAATTTCAATGTGCAGCCAATACCATTTACCGCCGCTAATTTTCAGGTGGTAAATTTTATATTTTTTCCGTCCCTCTTTCAGCTCCAACTCATTTTTCTCTTTGCGCATTTTACATGCTGCCAGATGTCGCCCCATTCCTGCGCCGGAAAATATTTTAAGACAAAATCTGCAATAGCCTTCACTTTGATGTTCCATTCAACGCCTCCTTTCCAATCCTGTAACCAAACGATCACCAATTTTCCCACATAGAATAAGCCACACTTGAAATAATTGATCAAGGGAAAACTTGGGGACTAAAAGCGCACGCAAAAATAATTTCACATTTTATAGGCCGATGCATCCCGCCTGGCTGCGTTGCGAAAGCCCAGGCAGAACCGCTTCAAGTCCTTCAAAACAAGGAGATCGAGCGGGTGGGAGGCACCCGGCTTGTACCAGTGGATAAGCCGGGTTAGAAAAACTCATTAAAAAACGGCCTTATTTCGGCAATTCTTTCGAAATCATGGTCTTAGGCTACCAATTAAAGGAGGTGGCCGATCCCTCATCTCTTGTCGGACCAAGCTATGTGCTTGTGTTTTATTAAGAAACTTGCCAAATATGGTCGTTTTTCAGTCTTAG
>Ga0210365_10490936_pt1 | contig 12624 bp, 13 predicted proteins | sample S637metaT_FD_159655 | JGI IMG/M metagenome (GOLD analysis project Ga0210365, IMG submission 159655) | Metatranscriptome of estuarine sediment microbial communities from the Columbia River estuary, Washington, United States - S.637... | ecosystem: Environmental > Aquatic > Marine > Intertidal...
ATACCTTTATCGTGGAGATGCAAAAGGCCAAGCTCAAGTTTTTTAAAGACCGGTCTCTTTTTTACAATACCTTTCCCATAAAGGAGCAGGTCGAAAAAGGCGACTGGGATTTCAAATTAAAACCCGTTTACTGCGTTGCTATCCTGGATTTTGTCTTCGACGACGACAGGGAGGAAAATAATATCAGCAATGTCCAATTGAAAGATCAATATTGCCGGGTATTTTATAATAAACTCCGGTATATCTTCATCGAAATGCCGCGGTTTGAAAAGACCGAAGATGAGTTGAAAACGCATTTCGAGAAGTGGTTGTACTTTTTAAAGCACCTGGAATCCTTTGAAAACATCCCGGAGATATTAAAAGAGGATGTCTTTATCAAGGGGTTCGAGGTTGCCGAGATTGCCAATTTCGACAAAAAACAATTATCCGATTATGAAGAAAGTCTAAAACGCTACAGGGATTTCAAAGGAGTCATCGACACCGCCTTTGAAGAAGGTGTAAGAGCCGGGATTGAAGAAGTAAGGGAAAAAGAGAAGTTGGAGATAGCCAAAAAATTGAAAGCGGAAGGCATCGAGAGCAATATTATCACGGAAATCGCCGGGCTTTCAACGGAAGAAATTCAGAAATGATAATTAGAAACAGTACAAACGGGACAGGATATGTTAAAATTAGGAATTCCATTTCAGAGGAGCTATCATGCGAGTTGTGATTCAACGTGTCAACCGGGCCGCCGTCGAAGTCGAAGGAAACGTCGTCGGGAAAATCGATAAAGGCATCCTCGCCTATGTGGGCATCGAAAAAGGCGATACCGAAAAAGAAATCGCCTTCATGGCGGAAAAAATACTCAACCTCAGGATCTTCCCCGACAACCAATACCGGATGAACCTCAGCGTTAAAGATATCGGCGGCGCTATTCTTTCCATCTCCCAGTTCACCCTGGCGTCCTATATAAAAAAAGGCCGCCGCCCCGATTTTACCAATGCCGAAGACCCGGCCAAAGCCGAGCCACTCTATGAAACGTTCAATGAACTGCTGGCCCGAGAAATACCGGTTGAAAAAGGCGTCTTCGGCGCCATGATGGATATCGAATCGGTCAACGCCGGACCGGTAACCTTCATTATCGAGAAGAAGTATAATGAGTAAGAAAAAATTACTGCTGCATATTTGCTGTGGCCCCTGTTCGGTCTATGTCTTTGAAAAATTGGAAAAAGATTACGACGTCACCGGCTTCTTCTATAACCCCAATATCCACCCCGCCGGGGAATATGAATTCAGGAAAAAAGAACTGGAACGGGTGGCTCGACTGAAAAAATGGAAAGTCGTCTATACCGATCATGATATGGAAAACTGGTTTCAACGGGTCAAGGGATACGAAAAAGAACCGGAAAGAGGCAAACGCTGCTCCATCTGCTTTCACATGAGACTGGAAAAAGCCTTTGAATATGCCGCGGCCAACCATTTCGACATCGTCACCTCCACGCTCTCCATCAGCCCCTATAAAGTCACCAAACAAATCAATGCCGAAGGAGAAAAACTGGCCCAAACCTTCGGCATCGAATTTCTCCCCGAAAACTTTAAAAAACAGGACGGCTTCAATACCGGCAAAAAAATGGCCGTGGAACTGGGTATCAAACACCAGGATTACTGCGGATGCACCTATTCGAAAGTAGAAAAGAAGCTAAAAGAAAGGGGTAAGGATTAGGCCCTTCTTCTCTGGATATCGTAAACATCTTTCAGTGCTTTGAGTTCCTGGGTGATTTTTTTTAATTGGTCCGTGTCCTTTACCTCGAAAGTGATTTTCAATTTATTCATCTGCTGGCTGATGTTCTCGTTCTCTATCTTCCGGATGTTTGAGTTGTAACTCGCAATGATGGTGGAGATCGAACTCAACAACCCGGGCTTGTCCACCACCGTCAACTCGAAACGTACCAGGTACGAATGGTCCTTTACATCTTCGTTCCAGGCCGCCCTTACCTGTCTTGCCGGGAGAACGTACCTCAAATTGGCACAATTCTCCTTGTGGATCATCAGGCCCCGGCTCCTGGTTACAAACCCGGCGATCTTATCTCCCTTGATCGGATGACAACACCGCGCAAAACTCACATCGATATCCTGGTACCCCTCCACTGTCACCAGCCGGTACAGTTGGGAAACCTTCCGGGCCGGTTTTTTATCCGTTTCGATGTCTTTGCTGCTGACCTCCGGGAAAAGCCGCTTTAACGCCCGCTTATCAAGGGTTTTATTGCTGGAGCCGATGGACCGGTAAAAGGTATCCATATCCGTGCAATAAATATTTTTGACCCGTTCCGCCACATCGGTTTCCGACAACTGGAGTTTATGCTTTTTCTTATACGAACGCAAAATGCGGTTCCACATCCGCTTCCCTCTCTCCTCGTGTTCCGCGTACTCCCGCTTCTGGATGTAGCTCATTATCTTTTTCTTGGCCCTGGTGGTGATGGCGTATTTCAACCAGTCCAGACTGGGACGGGATTCCCTGGACGTAATGATCTCCACCACGTCGCCGGAATTTAATTCCGTTTTCAGGGGGACAAGGGATTCATTGACGATGGCCATTTTGCAGTGCTCCCCGACCTTCGTATGAATCGCATAAGCAAAATCGATGGGCGTGGCCCCTTTCTTCAGGTTGATCACTTTCCCTTTGGGCGTAAATACAAAAACCTCGTTGGGCGTCAGGTCGCCCTTGACCATGCTTAGAAATTCCCTGGGGTTGGGGTTCTCTTTGTGAATATCGATCATATCCCGGAACCACTGCAGCCGCTGGTCGTTATCGAGAAAGGATATGCCTTCCTTGTACCGCCAGTGTGCCGCAATTCCTTCCTCGGCCACGGCGTGCATCTCGTGGGTCCGTATCTGTATCTCGAATTTGGTCCCCAGTTTCGTCATCACCGTGGTGTGAATCGATTGGTAACCGTTGCTCTTGGGCGTGGCGATAAAGTCGCGCCACCGTGCCGGGATAAAAGTCCACCGCTGGTGGATCTCCCCCATCAAGCCGTAACAGTTCTCCACCGTATCGGTAATGATACGCAGCGCCAGGAGGTCGTAAACATGGTCCAGGCCGATATCCTGCCGCAGTAATTTCCGGTAGATCGATATCTCCCGTTTGATCCTGTATTCGATATCGCCTTTTATCTTAAAACGTTCCAGCATCCCTTCCAGGTCTTTTTTTATAAGTTCCAGTTTTTCCTGGGCCCATTCTCTCCTGGCCTTTATTCCTTCGGCGATGCGTTTAAAGTCTTCCGGGTAAGCATAGGGAAAGGCCATATTCTCCAGTTCCGTTTTCATTTTTCCCATGCCCAGGCGATAGGCGATAGGGGCGTATATATCCAGTGTTTCCCTGGCGATTCGTTTCTGTTTATCTTCCCGCAGGGCGTGCAGGGTGCGGATATTATGGTACCGGTCCGCCAGTTTTATTAGAATGACCCTGACGTCGTTGGTCATGGCCAGGATCATTTTTTTCAGGGTTTCCGCCTTGGCGTTTTCGGCGTCGATATCCGATATCTTGGAGATTTTCGTAACTCCCCAGACTATTTCGCTGATTTCCTCGCCGAAGAGCCGGGTAATGTCTTCGCGTGAGTATTCCGAATCTTCCACCACGTCGTGCAGCAGGCCGGCCGCGATAGAGATATCGTCCAGTTTTAAATCCGCCAGCGTTCCCGCCACCGACAGCGGGTGGGTGATATAGGGCTCGTTGCTGGCCCGTTTCTGGTTGATATGGGCGTCCGCCGCGACCGTATAGGCCTTCTTGAGCAATTCGGTGTTGGCATCCTTATGGTAACTCAACACCTTCTCTTGAAGTTCGAAGAAACGTTTAATCGACATAGTGGTGTATTAAGTTTATTTTTTAACTATACATTAATATTATATATTATTCCTTTTTTGTGTCAACCTGAATTTATTTTTTTTAACTTTCCCGTTTATTACTTTTCTTTGATTTTGATCTTATCGTCCGGGTGGTCGGTGTTCCATCGTTCCACCATCTCTTCCACCGACTTCCCGATCATATCGCGGTTCACCACCTCTCCCGTGAACGTTCCCTCCGTATTCAATTCGCTTTTCAGGTGTTTATCCATTTTGAAATTAATCCCGAAGCGTCCGTTTTTATCGATTCGCGGGGCAAAGATTCCCATATCCGGCAGCCGGACCGGGTGCCCCGACCGCCCGAAAAACACCAGGGCATTGCTGAATTCGCTCAACATGGCCATGATGGCCCCCTTGTTGAAACCCGTCCGCCCTTCGATATAGGAAACCAGTGTCGGTAATTCCGTCACCCGTTCCAGTTTCACTCGCGGGGTATAGGCATAAATCGCTTTTACTTCTTCCGGCATCGTTGACCTCCATTACCGTTAATCACCGGCAGCCGCCCGGGTAACCGTGTATTCCCGTGCAGTTTCGCCTGTTTTCCCGGTTGGAAAAATAATTTCCCTGCCGGGAAGTATAGCTCATTAAGTAAGGACTGTCAAATATTCTGACAGAAAATCCAGGATTTCTGTCAGAAATTCTGAGTTTCCCGCCGTGATCGCTGAAATTTCTGACAGAAATTTCAAACTTTCTGTCAGAAATTTTGAGTTTCACGTAAGGGAAAGGAGTGTTTCCCGTAATGAAAACAAGTTGTATAAGGCGGGAAAAAAATTTTTCCTTCCTGCTCCCACCCGAAATGAGAGAGAGTCGAAATGGTATTGGTTGATACATCGATTATAAGCGGTAATCAAACAATCGGCTCTTCGGGAGGTTTTTCGTTTTTTTCCTTTTCTCGTTGTATATATTTGTTTATTTTTTTGTCGAAGGTTTTTACTTCATCTCCCCTGACTAATGAGTAACCGCAAAGCAGCGTGTCTACAAAATCGATTTTCCTCGAACTTAAAATGTCCAGGGCCTTGTTAAGAACATCCGAATCATACGTATGAATATTATCACTTGCCAATAACTCCTTTATGGAACGGGATATTTCGGTTCTTTCAACTTCATAGACTTTTTCGAGGACATAAACGATTTCCGCTGCTACCTCGAAAGGGATGAAAACGTTATTGTTTTCAATGATTTGGGACGCTTTTTCCGCCAACTCTACATTGTCAAGGAGCAAGTATCTTAATACAATATTGGCATCAACGATGATCATACTTTTCTTTCACGGCCATTTCCCAGGCGGTTTTCTCTTTTGAGATAAGCGCAGGGTTTTTATATTTCCGAAGGATGCCTTTTGCGTTTCGTGACGGTATCGACACATCTTTTGTACCGTCGGCATCGGGCTTCTTTACGATCAGGATTACCTCGATATTTCGGGTCTCGAGGTTTTTATACCTGTCGGGAATTTGGATGACGCCATCGTGAACTTGAGTGTTAAATGTCACTGTTCTCATTTTTTTGTCCTTGTTTTATCCATTATTAATTTAATACTTTTTGCTCCTTTTGTCAACTACTTTTAATCCATTGGGTCGGGAAAGAGAATTAAAGGGACCTTTTTTCCTGACCTTCTTTTTGACCATTAAATGTAACAGGCATGTCAGAAATCTTATCCTCGCTTCGCTATTTACTAATCCGGGGATATCTGGTAGAATAGGGCAATGAAGAGGTATTGATCCCCGATCTGTTGAAAAAGGAAGAACCGCCCTTTGCCTTTGATTAGGAGGGTATTGAAACCCGGCACTTTATGTGTTAAACTGATTCTGTATGATTAGAAAATTCAGGCACAAGGGATTGAAAAAACTGTTTGATACGGGAAGTAGTGCCGGCCTTCGAGCTGAGCACGTGACACGCCTTCGGCGGATACTTGCTCTTCTTGAAACGGCAAACACCATTGAAGATATGGATTTACCCGGTCTCGCACTGCATGAATTGAAGGGCAGCCGTAGAGGGACCTGGTCGGTCAAAGTCAGTGGTAATTGGCGTGTTACTTTCCAGTTCGATAATGGAGATATTTATAATGTCGATTACGAGGATTATCATTAAAAGGAGGTGACCATGGGAATGTACAATCCACCTCATCCCGGGGAAATCATCCGGGAATTTTGTGTAGAAGCATTGGAGTTAACGGTTACGGAAGCCGCGAATGCCCTGGGAATTTCCAGGAAAGCGTTTTCAGCATTGCTTAACGGACGGTCGGGGATTCGTCCGGAGATGGCACTGCGCTTATCAAAAGTATTTGGACGCACTCCCGAGGGCTGGCTCAGGCTTCAGCATCAGTATGATTTGTGGAGAACGGAACAAAACATAGATTTGAGTGGTCTAAAACCAATCGAAGCGGCATAAACCATTTCGCTTCTCTCTTAAGGAACACCACGACATACCTACGTTTTACATGCCGGAAAAAGTGTTTCGCAGCTATCAAAAGGGTACGTCCTACAAGAAAACACCCTGTGGGTGCTATTTACTAATCCGGGGATATCTGGTAGAATAGGGCAATGAAATCCAGGTATTCGTTTATTACACTGCTCTTGCTCCTCTGCCTCACGGGCGTTACGGCCGCCGAAGAACCCGACTACGCCGCACTCCGAAACAAAATGGTAAAAGAACAGATCGAAGGCAGGGGCATTACGGATAAACGAGTACTGAACGCCTTCATGGAAGTTAAACGACACCTCTTCGTAAAACCGGAATTCCGAAAAGACGCCTACAACGACTCTCCCCTGGACATCGGGGAAGGACAGACCATCAGCGAACCCTATATCGTCGCCGTCATGACCCTGGCGGTGACACCCACACCGGGTAAAAAAGTACTGGAGATCGGCACCGGCTCCGGTTACCACGCCGCTGTCCTGGCGGAACTGGTGAAAAATGTCTATACTATCGAAGTGATCGAAAAACTGGGAAAAGATGCCCAAAAACGCCTGGATGCCATGGGGTACAAAAACATTAAGTACAGGATCGGTAACGGCTACGAAGGATGGGAACAATATGCACCCTACGACGGCATTATCGTTACCTGTTCCGAAGATCATATCCCACTCCCTCTCATCGAGCAGTTGGCGGTGGGCGGAAAGTTGATCATTCCCGTTAGCTACTCTTCAAAAGTCCAGGAATTGATCCTGATCGAAAAAGACGGTAACGGCGAACTGAAAAAGAAATACCTCATCCCGGTACAATTCGTACCGCTGATAAGAGGAAAAGACGAACAATACTGACCCCGCGGCACGGCCCCGCGGCGCGGGGAGCCTATAAGTGGGGAACCTATAATGAATGAATGTTGAGCTTCATATACAGAGGGAACGAATATAATCACGGACGGTGAATGATGAACGATGTACGCAATTCGAGTAACGACGATATACTGGAACCCCTGAACCCGGATCAAAGAGAAGCGGTCATGTATCTTGACTCCCCTTTGCTGATTATTGCGGGCGCAGGGTCCGGCAAAACCAAGGTGATCACAAACAAGATCGCCTACCTCATCCGGGAAAAAGGCCTTGCCCCCTATAACATCCTCGGCGTCACCTTTACCAATAAAGCCGCCGCCGAAATGAAGGAACGCGCCCGGGCACTTACGGGCATCGATGCCAAATATTTTAATATCTCCACCTTTCACTCCCTGGGACTCCGTATCCTGCGCGAGTCCGGAGCCGCCGCCGGATTCGATAAAGAGTGGCAGGTCATCGACGACAAAGACCGGAAAAAAATACTGGACCATATCATTAAATCAAATTTCAGCCGCTTTACAAACGATATGAGAGACGATGCCAAACGAAAAATCGGTTTCGCCAAAATGGACCTGAACTATCCCAATAATAAAGATTTCCTCTACCAGAAAGGTTTTAACGAGGATGAAGTCGCCATTTTTTCCCTTTATTACCAATACCAGAAAAAAAACAAGGTCTGGGACTATGAAGACCTGGTCTCAATGCCCGTTAAATTACTCCAGACCAACGAGGATATCCGGGACAAATACCGCGACCGGTTCCGGTACGTCATGGTGGATGAGTTCCAGGATACCAACCCCAACCAGTATGAACTCGTCCGGCTCCTGGCCGGCGGGCATAAACAAATTACCATCGTCGGCGATGACGACCAGGCCATCTACTCCTGGCGCGGCGCAAGTATCCGGTTTCTTTTCAATTTCGAACAGGATTTCCCCCATACCCATATCGTTAAACTTCAGCAGAACTACCGGTCCACGCCCCAGGTCCTGGAATTTGCCAACGATGTCATCGCCAAAAATTACAACCGGAAGGCCAAGGCCATGTGGACGGACAAAGCGGAAGGAAACCCCGTCTTCGTACTCGACAGCCGTTCCAAGGAAGATGAAGCCGGGAAAGCCGCGGACCTCATCGTCCGGTTGAAAGAAGAAAAACCCGAACTTTTTCCCTTTGCCGTTTTATACCGTATCAACTCCCAATCCCTCGCCTTTGAAACCGAATTCACCCGGCGGGGAATCGATTTTAAAATTATAAAGGGCCTCCGGTTCTTCGACCGCAAAGAAATAAAGGACAGCCTGGCACTGCTCAAACTGACCGTCAATCCCGATGACGATATCTCGTTTTTACGGGTCATCGATTTTCTCCCCCTGGGTATCGGGGCCAAAACCCTGGATTCCCTTGCCCTGGAGGCAAGAGGAAGCGGCAATTCCCTCTTCGAGACCCTTCGCCGGGAGATGCCCGACAAATACAATGCCAAACGGACCTTCGCCCTCCTCCTTGCCATGAACCGAAAATATACCGAAGAGAGTCTACCGCTCTCGCATATACTGGAACGTCTCTTGAAAGGATCCGGCTACCTTGAGTCCCTCGAAGACCGGGGTGAAGAGGGCCGGTTATCCAACATCGCCGAATTGATCGCGTTCATCGGGAAATGGGAAACCGAAAACCCCGGCGAACCGTTTAACCGGCTAATGGACCACATCAGCCTGGACAGCGCGGCGGCGGAGGCTGAGGACGACGAAAAAAATAACGAAAAGGTGTCTCAAAACCTGCCCGTCTTCCTGTTGACCATGCACAATGCCAAGGGCCTGGAATTTCCCACCGTATTTGCCGCCGGTATAAACAGCACGTACATGCCTTTTTTCCTTCGGAAGGACCGGGCGGAATTCGAGGAGGAGCGCCGGCTTTTTTACGTGGCATCCACGCGGGCCATCAAGCAGCTCGTGGTCTCCGTGGGCGGGGACAAGGCCTCGCAATTTTTAGCCCCCATCAACCGTTCGCTTTACTCGAATGTTTATTCCGCGGGAGATATCCTCGAAATCCTTTCGCCGTCGCCGCTTTCCATGTTTGAACGGGGCCTGCTGCAGGAAAGCGGGATACTTCAAGGGAACCGGGAAGAACGTTACCTCGAGCACGCGGTATTCGGGCGTGGGAAGATCGTCAATGTCGTTTCCGGGGATATATATGTGGTGGATTTCGAGAAAAGAGGCGAAAAAACCATCGACGCCTCTATCGCGCCGGTGACCTTTTTGTGATCTTGCGGTGCGGAGAGCATATTACGAGGCCCCGGGGCTTTATAGCCGGAAAAAGTGTTAAGCTTCAAATTTTTCAGGGCTTTATGGGTTGAACTTTTTTAAAATTGTATTATAATATAGTATTGGATATACAGTAGAAAAAATATGGACGCGAAGAACACGATCGAAGAAGAAAAACTGGTGAATATCTTGAATCCCAAAAAAGCCAACCGGGAGTTCAAGATAACCCTGCGTTTCAGGAAACACCTGACCAAAAAGTACGAACAGGCCGTCGAACTGGCCAAAAAAAACCCCTATTTCCTGGAAGAAGGAGAAGGGGACTTCTACAAGATATATGTGAGCTTCTATCCCCGGGACGTCGAGGCGTTGTATGAAATCTTCGAGTTGATAAAAGACCAGGAGTCCACGCGAATTTACCTGAACAACAAATTAATCCCGTATATCCAGGATTTGTGGTTGTTTTTGATGTGGTTTTACAAAATAAAATAAATTAATGGCTTGACATTTTGTGAAGCTTAAATTATAAATATGACTTAGAGGAGGAACCGATGAAGAAATATGCATCTTCGATGTTATTACTATTAGGAGTCGCCGTACTCGCGTTGGGATTTACCGGATGCCAGGAACTGCTGCCCGATAAACTGCAGGCAAATCAACACATAAAGACAGGCAATGGGATGTACACGGAAGAGAAGTATTTTTCCGCCCTTCAGGAGTATGAAAAAGCTCTTGCGCTGAACCCCGGGTTAAAGTCCCTGTACCTGTATGTCGGCACCTGTAACAGCGCGTTGTACAAACCCATGAAAGACGATGAAAGAAATAAAAATTACGGTGCACAAGCCGTCGAATACTTAAAAAAAGCGGAAGAAGCCTTTCCCGAAGATGAACGGATCGTTTATGCACTCGGCGATATGTACGATAAACTGGGAGAATTTGAAAGCGCTGAAAAGTACTACCTGAAAATCATGGAAAAGGACCCCAACGATCCCAAAGCCTATTATATCATGGCGGACTTTTACAACAAATACAATAAAAGCGACCTGGCCAAAGCCATGTATGAAAAGAGAATCGCCCTGGACCCCACGGCCCCGGACGGATACCTCTATTATGCAAGCTACGGTTCCGACAGGAGACAATGGGACCTCTCCATCGATAACCATGAAAAACGCATCCTGGCGATTTATGACCAGGAAACACTCAAGCACAGGTTGGAAATTACCCGGATTAAGGATGAACTCACACAGATCGAGGCCATCAAAAAGAACATGGATACCATCAAAAACCACAAGAGTCTGCCGAAAGAAGAAAAAACAAGACTCATCGATGAAGCCCAAACAAGACTGGATGAATTCAAACCCGAAGAGGAATTAAAACAGACCCTGGCGGAAGACGAAAAAATCGTGGAAGAGGCTTACGCAACAAGATGGGAAAAAATCGACGCGCAATCCGACGAAATCAAAAAACAACTGGCCGATGCATTTTATACCCTGGGCGTCGTATGCTGGAACAAAAGTTACCAGACCCCCCCTCATTTGATGGGAGCCGAGGAACGGTTACTCGCCGTTAATAAAGGAATGGACGCTTGTAACGCCACACTTCGACTGGATCCCGAAAACCACCAGGCTTACGCGTTTATCGGACTGCTCTGGCGGCAGAAAATCGTTGCCGAACCCCTCAAAAACGACGAATATATGGCCGAGTGGCAAAAAGCCTACGATAAAGCAAAAGACTTAAGAGAAAAGAAATTCAGAAGACAAAAACTCCAGGAACAACTGGAAAAAATGGGAAAAGGCGAATAAAAGTAAGAAGTAAGAAGTAGGAAGTAAGAAGAAAAAAGAATTATAAACACCGTAAGGAGCAAGTGTCGAGCTTGCTCCTTACGTGGGCATTCTCTCCATATTAAATCGGCACGATCGGCACATCAAAATAACTCAAAGATAATACTGACCCTTCGGTTTTTCGACCGGTTCTCCGGCGAATCGTTTTCAAACAGGGGTTTTGTATGGGCGCAGCCCACGGCGGAAAATCGGCGGGGGTCCAGGTCCCCGGCCTGGATGAAAAACCGGACCACGCTGCCCGCCCGGGCTGAAGAGAGCTCCCAATTGGAAGGGAAACGGGAATTGCTTATAGGAATATCATCCGTATGACCCTGGACCGTTATTTTATAGGTCGTCTCCTTTATCATGGGGATTATTTTTCGGAATAGGCGCTGCGCCGCCGGGAGTATTTTGGTGTCGCCGGGTCCGAACATGACCTCGCCCACCAATTCCATGATCTCTATTCTTACACCGTTTGAATCCTTGGTGATAAATGTGTGTTTGGAAACGCCCTCCTCCTCGACCATGGTTTTCAACAGGTTTACCAGCCGGTCCTTATCCTTTTCGGAATTGTCGAGTTTACTTTCCATTTTAATGGGGAGTTTTTGACCGCCTTCTTTTCCCAACACCAGGAGTTCCCGTTGGATACCGAAGGCATCCTTCATCGACCCCAGCACCTCTTTAAATTTTACCATGTCCGTATTGGCAAAGGCCAGCAGGAGGACGAAAAAGCAGAGCAGCAGCGTGACCATATCCGAATAGGTAACCAGCCACCTGGGCGCGCCCTTTTTATTGTAAGGCATTTCGACTCTTTATCGATGCTTCCAGGAGCTTTCGGGAATCCGGATTCAGGAAGGACGTCAGTTTCTCCTGTACCACCGCCGGGTGGTCGCCGTTGGCGATGGAAAGAATCCCGCTGACGATCAACTTCTTTAAAAGCATCTCTTCATCGTGGAAAAAGGTGAGTTTATCGGCCATGGGCAAAAAAAACGCATTGGCCATTAACGCACCGTACAACGTCGTCAGCAGAGCGATAGCCATGGATGGACCGATGGCTTTGGGATCGTCCATATTTTGCAGCATCAGCACCAGCCCGATCAATGTACCGATCATTCCGAATGCCGGTGCCGCCTCACCGGCGGAGTTCAGTATACCGCTCCCGGTCTCATGCCGCTGCGACGTGGCCGAAATATCGATATCCAGTACCGCTTCGATCAACTCGGGCTCCACACCGTCTATTGCCAACTGCACCCCCTTTTTTAAAAAAGAATTTTCGATCTTTACCTTTTCCAGTCCGAGGATACCGTTTTTTTTTGCCTCCACCGATAAGGAAATGATCTTTTGGATCATTTCATCCGGGCTCTCCAGTTTTACAAAAACCGTTTTCATTATCACGGGTACAAG
>Ga0210365_10881607_pt1 | contig 12565 bp, 12 predicted proteins | sample S637metaT_FD_159655 | JGI IMG/M metagenome (GOLD analysis project Ga0210365, IMG submission 159655) | Metatranscriptome of estuarine sediment microbial communities from the Columbia River estuary, Washington, United States - S.637... | ecosystem: Environmental > Aquatic > Marine > Intertidal...
ATTGTTCTATTTTTTTCGAAAAGAATATTCTTGGAAGGAAAAAAATCTTTCCGGCCGTCTCTATAGCCAGACGATCATACGCATTTATTTTTCTTCTATCTTCCGGCAAACCTGTACCACAGTAAATAATCGCGGGCAAGGATTTTAACCCCTTAAAAAATCAACACCTGTGCGTGTTCAGTCAGACTAACTTATCAAGAATATTCAAGAAAAACAGAACAATATGTCAAAACAAACCTTGACAAAAGCTGTTTTAATAGGGAGTATTAAGTTACTCTCTAATTGAGCGAAAGTTTAGGATGCCCCAAGGTTCAAGCCCCGCCCGGCATTCGCCTGAGGCGAAGCCGATGGCGGACGGGCAAGGCGAGGCGGGGAGCACCAGGGACGAAGCCGTAGTCGTCTACTGCGAGCCCTTGGTAACCCAGAAGATGGGGTATTGAAAATCATAATAAAAAGCAACACCCATGTGTGGAAGATTCGTTCAAAACAGTCCGTTACACACCATTCAGCGAAAATTTAACGTAGAAACGGCATTGCTTGACGTTGTCTCGAACTATAATGTGGCGCCCACCCAAAAGATTCTTTCCATTGTCAAACACGCGCATAAAAACACGATGGTGACGCTTCATTGGGGACTGGTGCCGTTTTGGGCAAAGGATATTTCCATCGGCTCCAGAATGATCAATGCACGGGAAGAGACAGTTGCAGAAAAGCCCAGTTTCCGCAATGCATTCAAAAAACGCCGATGCCTCATCCCGGCCGATGGTTTTTATGAATGGAAAGGTCAAAAAGGAGACAAGCAGCCCTATTATATTTCCTCGCCTTCGGTTGAACCCTTTGCATTTGCCGGCCTGTGGGAAAAATGGACCGGCAAAGAATCCGGCAACGACACGGTGTACAAATCCTGCACCATTATCACCACCGCAGCAAGCGGATCTGTTCGTGAAATTCACCATCGAATGCCGGTAATCCTGTCTCCGGAGTTCCATGAAAAATGGTTGAATCCTGAAATACAAGATCCAAAAGCATTAAAGATCATTCTGCGGGAGGGCATGGTCCATGATTTAAAATATCATCCGGTATCAAAACTCGTAAACTCCGTTAAAAACAATGATCCGAGCTGTATCGAACCGATAGCTGTTTGAGGGCCATCGGCCCAATGTCGACGATGAATTTGTCCAACACCCCATTGTTTCGAAAAATAATATCCACCATGATATTGAAAAACTCATTGAGCATAGACACAACATTTTGTGCGTCCATGCCTTCGACCACCCGGGTGAACGATCGAATATCCGCGAACAGAACCGTGACGTCCTTCCGTTCATTTTTGAGGGGGGTCTCTTCTTCTCCACGGATCATTTTTTCCACTAGACTCTTTTCCACATATCGGCTCAGCCGATCCCTGACCTTCTCCTCTTTTTTTAATTTTTCATAGGATCGGGCAAGATCTTCGGCATATTTCAAGAGTTGAACGGATTGCACCTTGAGGGTCTGGTCGATGTTTCGAGTCAAAAATTTTGCACCTTCACCGGAAACATCGTTCAAGACGCCCGCATCCCTGAATCCTTTGCCGTCAATGTCTTGCGCAGACACCTCCAAAACAAAATCGACGGGAAGCCGTTCAAATTCTCTTTTATCGGATGTCGTGTTCATGGTTTGATTCGGTTCAACCGGCTGTTAGAATTCGAGTCTTCTATGACCCGGAGTTGGTCGTGGGAATTCAGAAATGGATTGTTTGGCGATGCGTTCATGCAATGCGCACGATAAACGGTAGTGGCAGCTGCCTGTTGTTTTTAACCATACCCGCCTCATCGATAAAGTTGGAAACAGAAACCCCGAGCAGCCGAACTTTCTTCATGCCCGCCTCGGTATTATCCAGCAGCGGCTGAACATACTTCATAATGGTGTCTGCATCCATAAGGGGTTCTCTTACGGTCACACTCCGGGTAATGCGTTGAAAATCAAAATATTTTACCTTCAGGGTAAGGGTCGTCCCTTTTCGCCCGTCTACTTTTAAAAGATTCTCGATTTTAACGGACAGTTGGCCCAGAATCTCCATCATCTGTGTTTTATCGTCGATATCTTCTCTGAACGTCGTCTCTTTGCCGATGGATTTGCGTATCCATTCCGGTTCAACCGGTCTGTGATCAATCCCCCGGGCGATGTTATAAAAATAGTGGCCGGCTTTACCGAAAATGTTTATGAGTGTCTGTTTATCCATCTTTTTAAGGTCGTCACCGGTCTTAATCCCGAGATTGTGCATTTTTCCTTCGGTGACCTTACCGACACCGAAAAACTTCCTGATGGGCAATCGATTTATGAAATCCGCTGCATCCTCGGGTATAACCACTGTGATGCCGCGGGGTTTATTGAAATCCGAGGCAATTTTCGCCAGAAACTTGTTGAATGAAACACCGGCGGATGCCGTCAGCCCTCTGCTTTTGTCATAGATTTTTTCTAATATTTCACGGGCAATGCATGTCGCGGAGGTCATTTTCTTTTTATTTTTGGTTACGTCCAGAAATGCCTCGTCCAATGACAGCGGTTCAACCAGGTCTGTGTATTCATAAAATATTTCTCTGATGTCGGCGGACACGGATTTGTATGTATCGAATCTCGGCTTCAGGAAAATGGCATGAGGACAACGTTTGTAAGCTGTAGAAGATGCCATTGCAGAATGAATTCCAAAGGTTCTTGCTTCGTATGAACAGGCGGCAACGACGCCTCTACCGTTGGGGTCGCCGCCAACAATGACAGGTTTACCTTTCAATTCCGGTCGGTCCCGTTGTTCGACCGAGGCATAAAAAGCATCCATATCGATATGGATTATTTTACGGATCTTGTCCATACCCCTGCATGACCGTTTGGGCTCCATTCCCGGATGACACGAAAGTCAATAACCTTTCTTGCTGGGCCCATGGGCACAATTCCTATTTTACGCGTCGCTTTTCACATGCCCTTCAAAACCGTCCATTCGTCGGTTTGAGCCTATTTTAAAGCGCTATGCGCGCTGTGACCGGTTCTAATTTATCCGGCAAGTACCACGGGCAAAAGCCTTTGAGAATCTATTTAATGATTTTCAGGACGTTGGAATTTTGAAGCTTTTCCCACAGCTCTTTTATTATGATGTAAGATGCCTGCTCCGGACTGATTGTATTGACGCCGGCATAGGCTCCACACGAAGCCAGCAGTGAATCATTGGCCCAAAGCCGAAATTCGTTTCTAACATATATCCCATATGAGATGTTCAGTTTTATTAAACCGACTTCTGACATGTTGGCAATTTTTGTTTTATCCTTAAAGGACAGTTCAGACAAAAGTGTGTCGACCGCCGCATCGATATTATCAGGGAACAACTGTTTTGATTCATCCATTTTTCGTATATTCCATCTGCACCTGTTTCAGCAAAGAACGCTTCCTTTTATAAAATGCCCTTTTGCAACTTCGAGACCTCCCGGTGTTTTTAATGAAGCTCCCCGCCGCAAACGGACGAGGTATTGTAAGGATGATGCCCCTGCTGACAGCGATGGTTAAATCGGACCGGTAGACTATTCCAATCCCAACAATTTGCTGTACGTTTTTAACAGATTCATTGTAAATGATTGGATTTTATCATTGGTTTCAAGGAACTGAATTCCGGTTCGACATTTTTCAAAATCGTCTGAATTGCAATAAATGACCTTGCCCTTGATACCCACCCATCTATCTTCAATGTCGATGGTCAGTTGTAGAATATCTTGCCATTCAAGCGGGTCGCGGGTTTCAATGAGGATTCCCCCTTGACTTATATTGATCGCCTTTCCGCTTCCTTCCTTTATGGGGTTGCCGACATTATCATTACAAACATAGGATATGAGATTGCCGATCTCGACTCTCGGATGTTTTCTTCGTTCTATGAATGTCAAATTAAATCTCCTTCTTGAGCAGTTGCCGGTGCAGTCCTTTTTGAGCCGGCCTTCTTTTTTTGCCGGAGTTTTCTCCGAAGTTATTGTCTTGAACGATTCGCTGTCAATGTCTTTACAGGTTTGTTTTCGAGTTTGTCCACCGCCTTCAACAGACTTTCGGTCTTCTTTACTAGGGCCTCGAGGGTCTTGCGAACCGCCTGCAGATCTTTTTTGAGACCCATTGCCATTTGAAATTTATTTGTTGAAAGTTCAAGGTTTTTCTTTCCGGCAGGTAACCGTTTCACCCGGTATTCCAGTTTAAGCGCATCACTTTTGGTCATTTCAGAACTGGAACCCACCAATTCAACAGGCCTCCGGGATCTTGTATATTTGGCCCCTCTGCCTGAATTGTGCGCGGCCAACCTGTTTTTCAGGTTATTGGTTATCCCGCAATACAAAGATTCATCGGAACACCGAATCAGATAAACAACCCATTGTCTCGAAAGTCGATTCCCCGGCATGGCTGAGTCCATGGATTTTTTTCTATTATACCCCGCTTCCGGGCCTGCTCCGTGGAATGCTTGCCCAATGAAATGTTTACCCCGTATAACCTATCTGTCTTTTCTGTTTAACCGGAGCGTCAATCCCCATGCATCAGGAATTACCGAGCCGTTACACATCTATGGGTTATCGAAGAAATATAGGATCTCTTCCATCTCATCTTGAGCCCACGAGAGGCTTTCACCCCTTCAACTGAGGTTTTGATCAAAAATATATCGGTCAGATATACAATAGGACGTTGCGGTTCCGGTGAAATGTATAAGTTCGGGCAAAGAAATCCTTTGGTTAAAACCGCCCAGATGCGGGCCTGTCATCATGGTTATGTCCTCCAGGCCTTTTGCCAGGTCATCGATGCGGTCCCCGGCAATTCCGCGCTTTTTTAAAAATTCATTGAATTCATCGTCGCTCATCTCCTGTTGATCCGCGGCTCTGAAAATCTCCTCCATGTATTGATCAACGCCGAATTCATCGATGGCGCGTAAAACAAAATGATCGAAATCCACCGGCAAACGATCTTCTGTTTTCCTCCGCGTAAACCCTTCATAATATGTGTTAAACAAAGCCTCTATCAGCTCCCGCATTGAATTCGGACAGAAAAGGTTCCGGGTATCTATGGGAGCCCCTTTTTCGTCAAAACCCGCCCGTTCAGGATGATGATTGCGGAAATAACTGGCACATATAAGGACAAGGCTTATGAAATGATTTCCAATCAGCCGGTAATACCGGCGAGAAGATCCTGAAATCGCCTCAAGATGCTCAAAATCTCTGATACCCGATTTCCCCAGGTTCGGATAACGGCATGACATTAACCATCTATCCAGCCTTCCGCCCCTCGGCCATTCATAATATCCGCCGTCATGTCGCCGGTGCCGTTGTACCCGATTGTGAAAAAGAGGTACCGGCGCTGTGTGAACGATACCCATGGCGGCGAGCCTTCCCAGTAGCCAGGCGTTCCGCCGCATAACCTCCATAAAATTTTTCCAATCAAGCCGCGGTTCATTCGGCAGCGGATTCGGATATACAAAATAATCGGAATGAACCCTAAATCCTATGGCGGTATCGATACTTACCGCCGTTTTCTTTTTCAGCCGGTTCGGAATATCCGTAAGTCTGAATAGATACGTTTTCCCGAACCTGAACGGTGTCGGTATATCGAATCTTATGGGGAATTCGGACTTAACCGTCTGCAAATACGCCATCCACAATGCCTCCCGATTCAAGGCCGCATTCTCGGAATCCGATCGTGAGCATTTTATGACAACCAGAAGATCACCCGTAAGGGAGAACACAAGACTCCGGCCGATACATTTCATGTCGCAGCGTTGGCTCAAGCCTGTTTTTCTGCAGAAATCATCCCAGCGGATCGACGAAACCCTATTAATTTTCTCCTCGTTTAAAAACGGTCCTGTTATATCCAGCGGAAGCGAGCCCAACGCCTCGGCCGCCGCCCGGTGTGAAGGTCCGACACAATCATTGACAATATGTTTGAGACGCTCGATAGATTTTCCCGCCAGGTCCCGATCTTCACAGGCGGACGCAAGAAAAAGGAGGGTTTTTGCCGCTTTTCTGTATAAAAAATAGGACTGTCTCTGGGGCGCGTGGACGTTTTTTTGGATCACATTGTACAAAGCATCGATTGTTTTCGATGATGCCAAAGAAGCGTTTTTGTTCAGATCGTATTCAAGCCTGGAAACCGCCACATATGTAGCCGAAAAATCCTGACACGAGTTTAACAAATAATTTTCACTGTCCACAAGATCTACGTGCATTGCCCTGCTCCAGATTCATTCCGTTTGTTGTGCTTCTGCGGTCTTCAACAATCTGAAATCTTCAATCTCCTATGGACCCCTGAGGTCGATAATTTCAATTCGGTTGTTTGCCTGAGGGTATTTGGGCGAAGGTCCTGTGGACAAAACCACGAAATTTCCATCCACCCCGTGTGACCTTAGCCAGTTTCGGGCAAACTCGTTCCAGGTCTCAGGCGGATCGAGCTCATGTACCGGGTAAACACCGTAAGAAAGTGTGAGGGTTTGGCAGACGGCCTCATCAGCACTCACTGCCGCAATCCAGACCGGCAGTCTGAACCGGGTGATACTTTTCGCGGTTCCACCGCTCAGGGTGGGTACAAGTACCAGGGCAGGAGAAACATGTTCCACAATAGTCTCCACGCTCATGGTGAGAAGATCTCTCACACCGACATCGTCCTTTCGGTTATATTCTCTAAGAATTTCCCTGACCTTATAAGCGGGGCGACCGGGCTCGGTTGCGGCTGCGATCTTGACGAGCATTTCCACAGATTCCACCGGATACTTCCCCACGGCGGATTCGCCGGACAGCATGACGCAGTCGGTGCCGTCGAGGATGGCATTGGCCACATCCGTGGACTCCGCTCGGGTCGGACGCCGGTTACGGGTCATGGACTCCAACATCTGAGTGGCGGTAATGACCGGTTTGCCCTTGAGATTCGCCATATGTATCAGCTTTTTTTGATCCATGGCAATCCGTTCGATGGGTATTTCCACGCCCAGATCACCCCGGGCGACCATGATACCGTCGGCGGCTTCGAAAATTCCATCCAGGCGAGCGTTTGTTATCGAGCGTTCGATCTTGGCAATAATGAACGGATGGTAGCCCAAAACTGCCGCAGCGTCACGGACGGCGTTAATATCTGCTGCCGACTCGACAAATGATTGGCTCACCACGTCGATACCCTGGTCCGCGGCGAATTTGAGACATTCGTGGTCGCGGTCCGTAAATGCGCTGATGCCGAGGTCGATGTCCGGCAAGTTGAGCCCTTTGTGCGACAGTAGTTCGCCGCCGACCACGATCCGACAATGGACGTCTTTTTCTTCCACGGAGACCACCTGTATTTGAATGTAACCATCATTCAGGTACAAAGTGTCGCCGGGTTTCACGGCCTGCGGTAGACGGGAAAAGGTTACGGAAACCCGGCGGCTGTCACCGGCAATCTTTTCCGTAGTAAGGGTAAACGCATCGCCGGGCTTCAATTCAATCGGCTCGTCAGCGAGCTGGCCAATACGCATTTTGGGCCCAGGCAGATCGCCCATGATGGCAATCCGTTTCCCGACTTCACGGGACGCGGCACGGATATTATCGATCACTTTCTGGTGGCCGGCGAAATCCCCATGGGAGAAATTGAGGCGTGCCACGTTCATTCCGGCCCGGATCATTTGTTCGATGACCTCAACCGACTGGGAGACCGGTCCGATGGTGCAGACGATCTTGGTCTTGTTGGCCGGAAGTTTCATGGGCGCTTTTCTCCAATCTTGCGGTTGCAGCAATCGAAAGATTTATATTTCATCCATAGAAGCGTTATAAAAATACATTTGTATCTGTAAAAGCTGAAAAAACCTGTCCCGTATTTTGCTACCCCTTAACATGGTGTCGGATAAGGCCTTCCTGGTTCACGGAGGCAACGAGCTGCCCGTCCTGGGTGAAGACCTGCCCATGGTTCAATCCTTTGGCCCGGCTGGCGGTGGAACTCTTGATTACGTACAAAAGCCATTGGTCCATTCTAAAATCCCTGTGGAACCACAAGGCGTGATCCAGGCTGGCGATTTGTATATTCGGCGCCCAATAACTTTGCCCGTGTGGGTAAAGGGAGGTGTCCACCAGTCCGAAATCAGATGCATAGGCCAGCATATATTGGTGTACTTTCGGATCGTCGGGCATTCTGTCGATGGCCTTGAACCATATATACTTAACCGGGTCCCTTTTTTCCGGAGCAAAGGGGTTGATGGGATTCACAGGTCTTAACTCGATCGGCTTTTTGCACAAGATTTTTTCTCGGATCGATTCCGGGATCTTGTCCGCCACCTTCATGGCAAGCTCCAGCTCCGATTCCAACCCTTCCGGCCCGATAACCTCCGGCGCCCGGTCTTGATGATCGAATCCGGGCTCGTCGATTTGAAACGATGCCGCCATACTGAATATTGCGAGGCCTTTCTGTATGGCCACCACGCGGCGGGTGGTAAAACTCTTTCCGTCCCGGATGGCGTCGACTTCATAAACGATCGGTTTGGTCACATCTCCCATTCGGAGAAAATAGGCATGCAGGCTATGGGCTTTGCGATCCGGCGGCATGGTTTCATAAGCGGCCGATAAGGCTTGGCCCAGCACTTGACCGCCAAACACGCTGCCAAAGCCCAGATCCTGGCTCTGCCCTCGGAAAATGTTCTCTTCTATTTTTTCCAATATTAAAAGCTGCAGTAATTCTTCTAATACGTTGTTCTCGACACAAATATTCATGGTTCTCCTCGTTTACGGCCTTTAAAATTTTATGATTTCGTAAAAAGTCCGCTTTGCTCGCTCAGTGACCATTTGGGGGCGTTTCAAGCGGTACTGCTAAATCACGCCAGAGGCGGATAAATTTCAAGAACTCGTCGCAAGCGCCTCAAACAACTTGAAATTTTTAATGGATCAAGGATTGACCGACAGCCCCTGCAAAAGATCTAAAACCGCTAACGGCTGGTCGATAATAGCGCACGCTCCATTTTCCTTTAGCTCTTTTGAGGATCGAAAACCCCAAAGCACGCCAACGGGGAACATGCCGGCAGAAACAGCTGTCTTCATATCCGTCGCCGTGTCGCCAAGATACAGAAAATTAGATGGGGGAATCGACATTTTTTTCGCGATTTCAAGGGCTCCCTGTGGATTCGGCTTACGGGGAACTGAATCGCGTTCCCCGAAAACAACATCGAAATCCCATTTCGACAGAAAGGCGTTGACACAGGTTTTTGTCATGGCATCCGGCTTGTTCGACAAAATGGCAAGTTTAACGCCTTTGGCCTTCAATCGATCCAACAAATTGGGTATGCCAAAATAGAGTTTAGACTTTACGTTATAATTGCGGCTGTAATCTTCAACATATTCTTTCAGACAGGCATCGATATTTTTATCATTGCGGTGTTCTTTGGGCAATGACCGTTCCATAAGGGTTCTCGAACCGTCCCCCACAAACTTCCGGTAAGTGGAAATGTCATGCGTTGGAAAACTTTTTTTGGACAGACTCCTGTTGACAGCATCACCGATATCCTCCAGAGTGTCGATCAATGTCCCGTCAAGATCAAAAAGTACGGCTTCAAATATCATTTTTTTTTATTGCACCCATCCCCTTTAAAAAGGTTTATCCTGCATCGGACTTAAATGACGGATTTCAATGATATGGACTTAATACGCAAAGAACGTCTAAATTCTCATTATAGACTCTGAAAGTCGTTTCCGTCAACTATCGCGGTTAATGGCAAACGGTGCCCAGGTTTGACAAACCGGCATGACTTCCAAGCGATTGATATTGATATGAGCCGGCAGGCTTGCCACCCAGTAAATCATTTCCGCAATATCCTCAGCGGTTAAAGGCTGTGTTCCTTCGTACACCTTGGCCGCTTTTTCCCCATCTCCCTTGAAACGAACCACAGAAAACTCGGTTTCCGCCAAACCGGGCTCGATATTGGTTATGCGTATGGGGGTCCCGAACAGATCGGCGCGCAAATTGAGGGAAAATTGTTTTACGAAAGCTTTGGTGGCTCCATATACATTTCCTCCCGGATACGGCCAGTCACCTGCAACAGAACCGATGTTGACAATATGTCCTCGATTTCGTGCGACCATGCCCGGCAGCACCGCCCGGGTACAGTACATCAGTCCCTTGATATTGGTGTCCACCATGGTATCCCAGTCTGAAACGTCTGCTTCGTAGGCCGCTTCAAGACCCTGCGCAAGACCGGCACTGTTCACGAGGACGTCCACATCCGAGAATTTTTCAGGCAGATTGGACAGTTCATTCATCACCGCTTCCCGATTGCGAACATCCAGGGTAACGATGTGAACGGAGGTTTCACCACCCAGTCTTTGTTGCAATGCTTTTAATCGTTCATTTCTTCTGGCCACCAGAACGAGCCGCCAGCCTTCTTTCACGAAGCGTTGGGTGCAGGCCTCGCCAAAACCGGATGTCGCCCCGGTTATTAGGATAATACCGCTCATATACAGTCTCCTTGCAATTTGGACCTGTCAAAAGGCCGCTTAGGGATTTTTATTTCAAATACTTATAATGTTTCTCCCGGTTCGTTTACGATCGATCAGGATTATAATAAATAGTGGCGTGCTGTTTTTCGAAAGGACTCGATTTGCGTTTTTTGCCAATGGATTCCTTTTTTTAATTCAGCGGCCATTAATTCCGCCACCGCCGGGGCCATGTTCATGGCGGCGCGCGCGTCTAAAAATAAGATTCGGCGGCGGCGGGCCAGAAAGTCTTCGACCGTTCGCGCCATCTCCGATTTTACCGCCCAGATCACTTCCGCGCGGACGATGGAACCGCCGGGTAACGGGGCACCCCGGCCGGATTCATGTTCTACCAGTTTCTGTATTTCCAGCGCATCCGTCCCATAATCTTTTAAATTCTCGAACTGATCGGCATGATGGTGATACCCGTGTATTTGCAGCGTTTCACTGACCGAGGGCTGATGGTTCAGCCGGGCAACGACAATTGCCTGGTCCACGGTCTCTTCGGCCATCTTGCGGTACGTGGTCCATTTTCCGCCGGTGATTGTTACCAGGCCGGTTCGCGAAATCGAAAGGGTGTGCTCTCTTGAAATCCTGGCGGTATCAAGATGCTGTTTGCCGCTCACCAGGGGGCGAAGACCGGCAAACATGCTAAGAACATCTCCGGGTTCAGGGTCTTTGGTAAGATATCGTGCAGTATGCTTTAACAAAAATTCGATTTCATGGTCCATTGGCAGCGGCTCCATGGACACGTCTTCCACCGGCGTGTCGGTGGTTCCCACAAGAACCCGGTGATGCCAGGGAATTGCGAAGAGCACTCGGCCGTCGTCGGTGTGGGGCACCATGATGGCGGTTTCCCCCGGCAGAAAAGATCTGTCCAGGACAATGTGAACCCCCTGGCTGGGCCGCATGAACGGCGGGCTTACAGGGTCATCCATTCGCCGGACCCGGTCGCTGAAGACGCCCGTTGCATTGATCACCGCCCGGGATTTCATTTCATACTCACGGCCGCTTTCCATATCCCGGGCAATGACGCCGCCCACAAGATCGTTTTTTTTGATCAGCTTTACGACCTCGATGTAATTGATGAGCGTGCCCCCCTGCTCGGCAGCAGTTTGCGCCAGGTTGACAACCAGGCGGGAATCGTCGAATTGCCCGTCGTAATAGATGACCCCGCCCCGCAACCCATCGGTTTCAACCGTCGGGATTTTCTCCAGGGTTTCTTCCTTGGATAGGATTTCCGAGGGGCCGAAGCCCTCTTTTCCGGCCAGCAAATCGTAAAGTTTTAAGCCGATCCCGTAAAACGGCCCTTCCCACCAGTCATAGGTGGGAACGATGAACGGCAGATCGTGTACGAGATGGGGTGCGTTGCGCCGCAATATGCCGCGCTCCTTCAAGGCCTCTAAAACCAGGGAGACATTTCCCTGCTGCAGATAACGAACGCCCCCATGGATCAATTTGGTGCTTCGGCTGGACGTCCCGGATGCAAAGTCGTTTTGCTCCAAAAGTGCGATCCGGTAGCCCCGGGAGGCGGCTTCCAGGGCAACCCCCACACCGGTGGCGCCCCCGCCGATCACAATAAAATCCCATTTCTGACCGGCATCGGCAATTCTTGCAAGCATATCTTCTCTGTTCATCATTTTACCCTAACGTGGGCGCGAATCGGATTTCGATCCCAGAAACGACAACACCCGATCCGGGTAATTTGTAAAAACCCCGTCCACACCCATAGCATCCATCCTTGCGATATCTTCAGGATGATTTACCGTGTAGACAAAAACCTTTAAATTCCGGTCATGAGCATCGGCGATGAATTCACGGTTGACAAATTCAATGCTTTGATGGACCGAATAGGCTCCCAGCTTTTGCGCAAAAAGTGCGTAATCCAACGGGAGGCCGGCGATCAGGGCGCCGATTCGAATTCGCTCGTCAAGCTGTTTTACAGCCACGACCTCATGATGATTGAACGAAGAAACCAGAAAATTGCTTACGTCCCAATGTGTTCGAATCCTGTCCTGAATCACCTTTGCCACCCATGCCGCGGTGCCCGGCACCTTCAGCTCGATGTTGATTCCGGCCCGTTCCGATATCAAATC
>Ga0210365_11151794_pt1 | contig 12544 bp, 9 predicted proteins | sample S637metaT_FD_159655 | JGI IMG/M metagenome (GOLD analysis project Ga0210365, IMG submission 159655) | Metatranscriptome of estuarine sediment microbial communities from the Columbia River estuary, Washington, United States - S.637... | ecosystem: Environmental > Aquatic > Marine > Intertidal...
AACAACCCCATTTTACAGAAACACATCAACAGTCTTCTAAGAGACAGCAACCGGGTCCAATACATTTATTCCCGCTATGCCAAAACCAATAACGGAATTTACGCACTGATGGATGTAAAGTCTCATAATACCGAACGCTTGAGCGAACTTCACAATATCATCAGTGAGGGGGTCCACAAGGTAGAGGATATCGAAGAAAATGTGAATTCATTGCTGCTGGCCGTGATGAATCCGGAGGATGAAAAAAACATTCAAGAGTTTCAGTCATTTTTAGACCGTGTGGAGTATATTACGATCCCCTATGTGATGGATCTGGCCACCGAAGTAGAAATTTATCGTGAAATATTCGGCAAACACATCGACGAAAGGTTTTTGCCAAGGGTGCTGCATAATTTTGCCCGCGTGATCATTTCATCACGCTTAAATCAAAAATCCGAAGCCATGCTCGAATGGATCAGCGATCCGAATAAATACCGCCTCTACTGTGACGAAAATCTTCAATTGCTCAAAATGGAAATTTATACCGGCTATATTCCCGCATGGCTCGACGAAGAAGACCTCAAGAATTTGACCGCTAGGGTGCGGCGTAAAATCATCGCCGAATCGGAAAGAGAAGGCGAACATGGTGTTTCCGGACGCGATTCCATCAAAATTTTTAATGAATTTTACTCAGCCTACGCCAAAAAAGAAAAATTGATCAACATGTCGGATCTCTGCAAATTTTTTACGAAGATTCATAGCAGCGTAAAGGATCTGATTCCCAGAGGGTTTTTAGACTCATTGCTGCGTATGTATGACTACACGATCTTGCAGGAAGTTAAAGAATCGCTCTACTACTATAATCAAGAGCAGATCTCCAGGGAAATCCAAAACTACCTGTTTGCGATAAATTTTGAAATCGGTGCGGTCGAAGCATGTACCTATACCGGCGAAAAATTGGTGATAACCGAAGAATTTCTGGACGGTATCGAAAGCCGACTGTTGGGATCAAAGACGGAGGGTGCCCAACGCAAGAAATTCCGAGCGGCTTCTCAAAAAGAATACACCACCACAACTTTAACCCAGGAGATCATGGTGGAAGGATTGCCCATCACCGCGACGAAGATTTTCCAGTCCATGCATGACCGCTATGTGTATAATCTAAAGGAAAAGGTGTTGGACCCGTTTCTGGAAAATGAAAATTTCCGCAGGGCCATAAAAGATTACAACGATGAGGATTTTAAAACCTATGACAGGCGCATTAGAGATGATGTAAGCTATTTGATTGATAATCTGTGCAGAAAATACAATTATCTGGAGCAAGGCGCAAAAGAAGTCTGCATGTATGTCATTGACAACGATCTGGCCAAAAAATTTTCCAACCCGTGATCCACACAACCGCAAATTCAATTTTCGGCAATTAAAAGTAAGGAATCGCTTAACACCGGACCAACTCCCCGAATCTCTCAATTCCGTAAGGGCGTCCCCGCATTCATCTGGGCTTTCAGGCAATCGCAGTATTCATCAAAAATATAATACATACATCGTTCGGCAAATCGAGATTTTTCATAAAAGCTGCAGCCGGTCTGCTGGTTGTTATTGGTTGCTGTGCAAATCGACATTTCTTCCTGCTTGCAAAAATTAACCTCTAGATAAGACATTACCATCACCTCTTCTTATACGAAATTTCTTTCTGATGACCGGTTTCACAAAAATTATCCATATGCTTCATAAAAATTGTGGAAACAGATATCACTAAAACTGCCGGCGGGAATGTCTTGTTCGTTTTTCGATCCAGCCTGGAATTTGCTACTGTACTCATTATCGGCCGCAAAGAAAATTTCCTTTAATATTAATTGAGCACCAACTCAATGGTGGGTAAATCATTACCCCAGTTGCAGTTTAAATTTATCTGCTTATCTTATCGGTAAATTGAAGGAGGTCAGACCGGGTTGTGTTATGATCAAAGAAAAAGAAATATGGCTGGGTGATGAAAAACGAAAAGGACAGCTGCATGAAACTGCAACCAATGCAAAAACAACCTTTTTCGGATTTCAGCGGGTGCCCCGCGAACGGAAATCCGATCGGGTTTTACAGCATTTTAATTCGGTGGCGCAACATTACGATTTTATGAACACGTTGTTGAGCTTCGGAATTCATCATCTCTGGAAACGCAGTGCCATCCGGATGTTAAATTTGGCTCCCAATGATGGTGTTCTTGATGTCTGCGGCGGCACAGGCGACCTGGCCATTCTTGCAGCCCGGCACATCGGCCCTGACGGCCGCGTCATCGTCTACGATATTAACCGTGCCATGATCCAGGCGGGTTTGCATAAAGTTGCCCATAAAAATATTGAACATCGCATACGATATGTTCAGGGCAATGCGGAATGTATCTCTTTCCCCGACCGTCACTTTGAAGCTGCCATGGTTGGTTTCGGCATCCGTAATGTCACGAACATGAGAAAAGGATTTGAAGAGATGTACCGGGTTCTAAAACCCGGCGGGAAAATGATGTGCCTGGAATTCTCAAAACCGACATTTCCGCCGTTCCGGCGGTTATATGATTATTATTCTTTTTATATTATGCCCTTTCTGGGCGAATTGATTGCCGGTTCTCGCAAAGCCTATACCCATCTTCCCGAATCCATTCGCATGTTTCCAATGCCCGATGAACTGACAGCGTTGCTGAAGGAAATCGGTTTCTCCCATATTAACTGCAAAAAACTCACCAACGGCATTGCGGTGATCCATCTGGCGATTAAGTAGCTATAGCACATACCGGAATTCATGATACCATATATGACGTCAAAGCATGTGTATACCACTATATATTGAAGTTAAAGCAAGAAATTAACGCGTATCCTTAGTATCATGAATTCCGGTACATGCTATAATAGAGCGTTTCCTGATTACTATTTAGGATGGATTTGCCTGCCAAACAGAAGGCAAACTTTCAGCAAGATTGTCATGAATTTTTGGACTTAGTAGAGGAATATCCTGTCCATCCTGTTGATCCTGTCGAAAATGCAACGTTTTGACGTTGTGTTTTCTAATTGATCAAACTGGCCGCTTATCAAGCCATTTGCTCAGAGAATCGAAGAACCCGATTGATGTACTGTATTGTTTCCCGGTAAGGCACATTGCCCGCATATTTTCTCACAGTTCCAGGTCCCGCATTATACGCCGCCAGGGCCAGTTTGACATCGCCGCCGAAACTGTCGAGCATTTTGCGCAAATAGCGGGTACCTCCGTCAATATTCTGGTCGATATCAAAGGGCTTTGTTACCCCGAGCTCTTTGGCCGTGGCCGGCATTAACTGCATCAATCCCTGGGCGCCGGCGCGGGAGACGGCGTCAACCTGAAAATTTGATTCAGCCCTGATGACCCCTTTAATCAATTCCGGAGACAGATCGTATTTGTTTGCTGCTTTCTGAATGCTCTTTTCGATCTTCTGGCGCTCGTGGGAATCGGATTGTTTTTGGGAAGGCATAGCAACGGACGGAGGAAGCGATGGCACAGGCTTTGCCTCCGCTAGGGATGAAACAGTGTCTTTTCCAGGCGAGGCTTTGGTTGCGTCATGGACCTGTCGGCCGGAGGATCTATGCGCTTTTGCTTCAGGTGATACCAATTCCGGCGAACGTTGAAACCGGCTTTTCAGGCCGAGGGGGTTGGCGAGATAATCCACAATCGTTAACCCGGTGGATTTAACGTTTGCATTTCTATCCCCCGGCATCTGACGGGATGTCAGTATCCGCTGAAACATCCCGGTTCCGTATGCATTTGCTCTTTGCGGGGAAAGAGAAAATGCTTTCTTGGTTCTTTGTTTTCCAGTAAATACTTGATCAAAATAGTCCCTTATGGTCAGATGGTTTCCTGTTGACATATACACCTCTTTTTTCCAATCAATTGGGTTTAAAAATATTGAAGCAATAATCATTCCAAAATGAAGAACAGGCAAATTTAATCGCTATTTCAGCAAATAAGCCGGTTCCTGTTCGCTAACATCCGATCTTACGCATGGGTAAAATTTTTCATTTGGCGTCAGGTTGATTTCTTATCCCGGCAAAGTCTGCCTCGTTTTTGACGGTAATCGATAATTAAATCGATTCGAGCCATCTCGAACGGAAAAAATCTTGACAATCAATGGCATCGATAGGTATCCGATGATTTAGCTGAAATCGGAATCAACCTGTTGAATTTTGGGATTCAGCATACTATAAACGAGATAAAGGCGTGGACTGATAATAAAATCACTCTTCTGGGAAACATCCCGCCTCGCGATGCTCTCGCCATTGGGACTCCGGAAGATGTCAAAAAGAACACAACTGAACTTATCGAGTCTTTGCACGATCGATCCAAATTAATCCTCTCCTGCGGCGGCGGAATGCCTCCTGAAGTCTCGTCCGATAATATACGGGCTTTTATTGCGGCTGCAAAAACCTTGACGCGCGCATGAAATCAAGGGCGTTATCATCAAGCTGGTCTCAATGGCATCATATAGCCCGCTGTCCGGCGCCTGGGCTTACGATGCGGCCAAGGCCGGGGTGTTGAGCCTGGCCATGGGCGCTGCCGGCGAGTTCGCACGCTACGGCATCCGGGTAAACGCCATTGCACCCGGATTTTTCTTCGGCAAACAGAATCGGTCTCTGCTGGTCGATGAGAAAACCGGTGAATATACCGAAAGGGGAAAAGCCGTCATCCATCAAACACCGTTCGGCCGATTGGGCGAAGCCGATGAGTTGGTGGGTGCCACCCTGTTTCTTGCCAGCAACAAGGCTTCGGGATTTGTGACCGGCGTGTCCATTCCGGTAGACGGCGGGTATCTGACTTTTAATATTTAAGGAGCGAAAAATGAAACCTTTTTTATCCGAAGATTTTCTGCTGCAAACGCAAACGGCCAAAACATTGTATCACCAATACGCCGCAGACATGCCCATTTATGACTATCACTGTCACCTGCCGGTTCGCGATATTGCCGAGAATAAAAAGTTTGAAAACCTGACACAAATCTGGCTGTACGGCGACCATTACAAATGGCGCGCCCTGAGAGCCAATGGTGTTAAAGAAAAGTTTATCACCGGCAACGGATCCGATTTTGAAAAATTCCAGGCTTGGGCGGCAACGGTTCCTAAAACGTTGTGCAACCCGCTGTATCACTGGACCCACCTGGAACTCAAACGCTATTTCGGAATCGAAGGCAAGCTGTTGGATGCAAATACGGCCAAAGAAATTTATGATACCTGTACCGAAATGCTTCAGACCGATGCTTTCAGTACCCAGAGCATATTGCAGAAAATGAAAGTTCGGGTTGTCTGTACCACCGATGACCCCACGGACAGCCTGGAATATCATCAGCAGCTCAAAGAAAATCAAAATTTTCCGGTGCTTGTGCTTCCGGCCTTCCGGCCGGACAACGCCATGGCCGTGGAATCGCCTCAACGCTTCAATGACTGGGTGGATCAACTGGCGGCGGCCGCCGACATGCAAATCACCAATTACGAAACCTATATGGCAGCACTGCATCAACGCCATGATTTTTTTCACAAAACCGGCTGTCGTCTTTCCGATCACGGCATCGATCAACCTTATGCCCAGGATTACACCGAAACTCAAATCCGCCGAATTTTCGATAAAGTCCGATCCGGAAAAACCCTGGAGAAATCAGAGGTCCGACAGTTTAAGTCAGCAATGCTGATAGAGCTGGCGGTCATGGATGCTGAAAAAAGCTGGGTTCAGCAGTTTCACCTGGGTGTGCTGAGAAATGCCAACACCCGTGCCATGCAGCAAATCGGTCCGGACACCGGTTTCGACACTATCGGAGATTTTGAAATTGCACGACCTCTGGCCCGCTTCCTGGACCGGCTCGAAAATCGAGGTAAACTCACCAAGACCATCCTGTATGTTGTCAATCCGCGGGATAACGAATTGATTGCCGCTATGATCGGCAATTTTCAGGACGGCAGCATACCCGGCAAGATTCAATTTGGCTCCGCCTGGTGGTATAACGACCAGAAGGACGGAATGGAACACCAAATCATAGCCTTGGCCAACATGGGACTGCTCAGCCGTTTTGTCGGCATGCTGACGGACTCCAGAAGTTTTCTCTCCTACCCGCGCCACGAATATTTCCGCCGAGTGCTGTGCAACCTGCTGGGCAGGGATGTGGAAAATGGTGAGCTGCCGGACGATCCGGAACTGATCGGCAGCATGATCAAAGATATATGCTACAAAAATGCGGTCAGCTATTTCGAAATTAGTGTCCCTTAACATTATTCCTGTTTTGCTATATATCTGCAACGACTTTTGGTCCATAGCCTGACGGTAGGTGATGTCAGGAAATATCGCAAAACGGAAAGGAGGTTTTCACGATACTCGAAGGTCAAGTTGCCCTGATAACAGGTGCGTCAAGGGGAATCGGCCGCGCGGTTGCCGGGGCGTTTTTACGGGAAAATTCCCATGTGATCATAAGGAGGGTCTGTGAGTCTTGTTTTAGCCGTTGATATGGGTACCGGAAGCTGTCGCAGCGCCCTTTACAATCAGGAATTGCACCGTCTGAGCAATGAAATCGTAGAGTATACAACCCAATATCCTCAACCGGATTGGGCCGAGCAAGATCCTGAAGAAATTTTCCTTTCCGTTTTGCAAGCAATTGAGAGGACGGTATCCAAAAGCGACCAGGATCCAAAAAAAATCATCGCTCTCACCCTGGACTGCTCGATACACACCCTTTTGGGGCTGGCCAAAGGCGGTTCACCGGTGACACCCATCATCACCTGGGAAGATTCGAGAGCCCGCTATCTGGTGGAAAGATGGAAGCAGCAAGGCTTAGAATCTGAGATCTACACCTTGACAGGATGCCCTTTGCATCCCATGTATTCGTCTGCCAAGATCGCCTGGTGGCGGGAACACCAGCCCAATCTTTTTAACCGCATCGAAACCTTTGTGTCCGCAAAGGCTTTCGTTCTCCAACGTCTGACAGGAACCCTGTTAGAAGACCGGGCGACGGTATCCGGCTCCGGGCTGTTAAACGTAAATAAACTGGACTGGGAAGATACGGTTCTGGCTCTGGCCGGTATTTCTAGAAAACAGCTGCCTTCGGTCGTTGAGCCGACATTACGCATCGAATTCATCCGCCCTGAGATCAGCAACCACACGGGCCTGCCTATTTCGACCCCCGTCATCATCGGATCTTCAGATGCCGCCATGTCCAGTCTGGGTTCAGGCACGATTGATCCCGACCAGATGACGGTCATGATCGGCACAAGCGGTGCGGTTCGTAGACTGGTCCGGCGCCCGACGTTGGATCCAAAGCAGCGGACCTTCTGTTACTATAGCGGAAACAAATTGTGGTTCGCCGGGGGGGCGATTAACAACGGAGGTATTGCCCTGCGCTGGTTTAGAGATAATTTTGGGGAACGGGCAAAAAAAGAGGCCCAAGCAACAGGAGCGTCCGTATATAAGGTCTTATGCGACTATGCGCAAAAGGTCTCCGCAGGGGCGGATGGGCTGCTCTTTTTGCCTTTCCTGGCGGGAGAACGATCCCCGCACTGGAATAGTAACATGCGCGGAATCCTGTTCGGGTTATCGCTGCATCATTCTCAGGCCCATGTGATCCGTTCCCTGATAGAGGGGATCTGCTACCGGCTTTTCAGTGTCATCCAACCCCTGGAAGATCTGCTCGGAAAATCCAGCGAAATTCGGGTGACGGGAGGTTTCACCCGATCACCTTTATGGCTGCAAATCCTTTCGGATGTTCTGGGCAGAGACCTGATGGTTACCACAGAACCGGAAGGATCCGTTTTCGGAGCAGCGGCTTTTGCCTACCACACCCTCGGCATGATCGACTCTTTTGAATACTTGCTTGAGAGAAACCCGATCATGCGAACGGTGCGTCCTGAAGCGAATGCCCATGAATTCTACCGGGGTCAATTTGATCGCTATATGCATCTTTACTGGAAATTTCAAAACGAATTCGTCTAAAGCGAAATAATTTTTTATTAATACTTTCAGCCTAAATCTCTTTTCATCGCAGCGTATCCGCTATGTCGACCCCAAAAACTGAAAAAGTGGAGCTGTTGGCTCCGGCCGGCAATTTTGAAAAGCTGGAAATCGCCATTCACTATGGTGCCGATGCGGTCTATCTCGGGGGCAAGGATTTCAGCTTAAGAAATTTTTCCGGCAACTTCAGCTTGGAAGAAATCAGGCAGGCGGTCGCTTATGCCCATGATCGCGGTGTAAAGATTTATGTAACGGTTAACATCTACGCGCGCAATGATCAGCAGCAGGGCATTGCTGCCTATTTGCAAAGATTGGGCGCTTTGGGACCTGATGGCGTGATTGTGGCCGATCCGGGTGTTTTTCTGACCGCCCGTGAACTGATACCGCATATCCCCCTGCATCTCAGCACCCAGGCCAATAGCACCAATTATAAAACCGTCGAATTCTGGCAACGGCTGGGGATTCGCCGGCTGAACGTGGCCCGGGAGCTGACCCTGGCCGAAATAAAGGCCATCGCTGAGCAGGCCGAAATTGAAATCGAAGCCTTTGTCCATGGAGCAATGTGCATTGCCTACTCAGGCCGCTGCCTGCTATCCAGCTTCATGGCCGCCCGCCACAGCAACCGCGGCATGTGCACCCATCCCTGCCGCTGGAAATATACACTGCTGGAAGAAACCCGAGCCGGCCAGTATATGCCCATCGCCGAGGATGACCACGGTACCTATATTTTCAACTCTAAAGATCTCTGCATGATCGAACATATCCCTGCAATGCTCGAATCCGGTGTGTCGGCACTTAAAATTGAAGGCCGCATGAAAGGGATCAATTATCTGGCCTCGGTGGTAAAAGTCTATCGCGAAGCCATCGACCGGTATGTCCAGGACCCTGTGGGATACTGCGTAAGGCCCGAATGGCTGATCGAACTGGCCAAAATCAACCATCGGGGATATTGTACGGGTTTTTACTTTGATGATCCCCAGCAGATTGTTCCCGATTACGAATTTAGTAAGGAGATAGACTCCCATCTGTTCATCGGCAAAGTTCTGACCGCGCATGATGACGGTCACACCCTTATGGAGGTTCGCAACAAATGCCGGGCAGACGACCGGGTGGAAATATTAAGTCCCGGGCAGGCGGTTCGAAACACCCGCATCGGGGACATGCGAGATGATGAAGGCAATCCGATCCAAATTGCCCGGCCGGGTACCCGCGTTTATCCGGATTTGGGCATGAAAACCAACCCCAACGATCTGATCCGAAAACTTATTTAGTTCCGTGGAAAGATTAAATAACGCGGCAGGATCGATGTCAGGATGATGAGCCCGCCCACGATAACGATGCCCAACCCGAATGCCCCGGCATCTCCCAGGATCCCGATTAAAATCGGAAATATCCCGCCGCCGATGAGAAATGCGAAAGGAATGGTAATGGAAACCGCTATATTGCGGGTTTCGGGGGGACCAATCAAAGATAGGGCAACCAACGCCGCCGGGGGAAAACAAACCGCTATCATCGGTTGAATAAAGACAAAAACGTAAATCCAAAAACCCTCGGCCAAACCAAGGGCCATGGTCATTATTCCAGTGAGGATGAAGATCCATACCAGGGTGCGCTTTGGACCGAACCGATCGGTGGCCCAGCCCGCTACGAAAACAACCGCCAACCCTGGAATTCTTGAAATGGCAACCAGCGCATTGGCCACTTCCCTGTCCATCCCCTGTTCGGTCACCAAATAGAGCGGAAGCATGGTGTAGATGCCAAAAAAACTGCCGATGCCCGCACAAAAAAGAATCAGCATGATCAAAAATGATCTTTGTTTCACCAGCTTTCGGATAGCTCCGAATCTGGGCGGTTCACCGGTGAATTCTCCACTTTTGCCATAGCGTTCGTTCGCCAGTCCCATCAAGAGAGATGTCAGCCCGAGAACCATTAATATGGTGCGCCAGGAAAACCAAAACATAAAAATTTCAGCCAACAGGGGGGCTGCCACGAATCCTAAATTCGGCGCCATCTCGTGAACGGCGATCGCCTTGCCCCATTGGCGCGGATTAATTATGGAAGTCAGCGTGGCCAAACCGGACGGAAGATAAAAGCCGGCAGACAAACCCAACACAAACAGACCGATGAGCAAGATCCATTTGTTTGAACTAAAAGAGATCGGCAACAGCGTTAATCCAACGGCTATGGACGACAACGATATGGTTTTTTTATGGGTGACGGCAGCGGAAAGAAGACCTGAGCCCAGCATTCCAATAAAATACCCGAAAGATATCAACAGAAAAAGCAAACCGGCGTCACTGTGGGTGAGGCTAAGGTCCGCCTCGATGGTGGGCATCAAGGGCGAGAAGATGATTCTGGCTGTAAAGTTAATAAAAAAAATTAACGCTAAAAAAAGCAAAACGGGGAGCTGAGCACGCAATCCTCCGAAACTTTTGGGTGTGTTAACCCCGGATGCAGAATTTTGCGATATCGTATTCAAAATAACAATCCTTATTCGGTGAGAGAAAAACTCTGTAAATACGATCAAAAAAATACCCTAAATGAACGCTAAGAATGGTCGTTTTTCAATCTTAGGTAACGCTTTTCGGGGGGAAAACGAGGTTTTAAGGCGTTTGCGATTACCAGTTCATAATCTATCACATGAAAAAGCCTTGGCTAATAAAGAAAGCCAAACAGCCACAAGGGAATTCTTTTTCCGATGCCCGTCTCGATATCATCTATTGCCAGGTAAGAATCCGGGATGCCTTTTAATTGTTCGAAACCTTTGTTTCTGCCCCCAATTTCGAATGTATAGCTGCCATCAACAAAAAAATCTCCGCGGTTGGGCACAGATATTTGGTGTATCACGCCAAGCATGCTTGCAAAGAAAGTTTCTCTCATATTTCCTATATTCTCTTACCTCTGCCACTAATTGCATAGATCTGATTTGTGTTGTTAAGATAAATTTTTTCCGGCTTTGCCATGCCCTTCAGTCCGCTGCCGCTTTTTGGCAGTGCGATAATAGTCTCCCCGTCTTCAAGGTATTTCAGATAATTCTTGAGCGTTCGTTCGTCACCGATTTCTGCCAATTTTTTAAGACGCTTCAAATCCGGAGTAAATGGAACGGACTCGGAGATGACAGTAAGCAGTTTTTTCATGATGTTCCAAAATGGATTCAAGCGAGAGGGGCTCTGAGTTTATATTCAGCACCAAATCGATATATTCTTTAAAAGAAAGGCCGGTCATCCGGTAGACAACAGCCCGTCTGCGTAAATCGTGACTTCCCTTCTTATTGGCGATGGCGGAGCTGCCGGATGCAAGGATCCGAAGTTTTGGAAAACTGTCATAAATACTGTTAGTATCGTATCACTATCCTATTTGCTATTAAATAGGAATAAAATACTATTTTGTGCTGATTGGCTTGCTGTCAGCTGTGAAATCCCAAGCCGCTTGGCTAATTCCAAAGTGCGAATACCCATAAAAAAACCGGATTTCGCTGCGTGTAGGACGTTCATGATGCCGCTATCCGGATTCAGCTAGAAATTTCAAATGATTGAATCAATAAAATTTTAAAATTACCAGCGTTATATCATCCTCCTGGGGTTCATCCCCCCGATATCCAATCACCGCTTCGAAGACGGCCTTGCGGATGCCTTCGGCTTCCAGATTGGCGTTTTGGCGCACCACTTCTTTAAACCGCGCTTTACCGAACATTTTCCCTTCCGTATTATGGGCTTCAAAAATGCCGTCGGTGGTCAGCAACACGATCTGGCCCGGCTCGACCGTGCGGTTGTAATCCTCGTAGTTCCAGTTCTCATCGACTCCCAGGGCCAGTCCGGTACCGGAAAGCGCTTCAAACTGATCGCTATGGGGACAGTAAAGGAACCCCGGATTATGACCCGCCCGGACCAAGCTGATTCGGTGGTTGCGAGGCTCGACCACCAGGTAAAACAAGTTCATGAACTGCCCGGTTTCGGCCGTATCCGCTGCAATCAAACGATTGACACCGGTGATAATGTCGCCGGCGGCCCCGGGTAGGGTCGCCCGGGCGCGGAGATACCCCCGGACGCTGGCCATCAGCCATGCCGCCGAAACACCGTGCCCACTGACATCCCCCACGACGACGCCCAGGCTGCGATTGGGAAGTTCGATATAATCGTAGTAGTCTCCGCCGCTTTCATCGCAGTAAAGGCTGCGGCCGGCCACATCGATGGATTCCAGCTGCGGCGGCCGCTGAGGCAGCAGGTTTTGTTGAACCTCCTGGGCCAGGTTTAACGCGGCAATGATCTTCTCCAGCGAACGGGAGTAGTCCGCCAGCCGGTCATACAACCGGGCATTTTCGAGTGATATGGCTGCCTGGGAACTGAGCACCTTCAATGCCTCCAGATGCCCCGCCGTAAATACGCCGGTGGCCAGATTGTTTTCCAGATATAAAACGCCGGCCAGCCTGTCTTTGGTGGTCAACGGCATACACAATATTGATTTGGGTCGGATCTTTAAAACATAGGGAGTATGGGTAAATTTTCCATCATTGGCGGCATCATCCAGGACGACCGGCTCAAGGGTGCGCGCGACGTAATTGACA
>Ga0210365_11329664_pt1 | contig 12468 bp, 14 predicted proteins | sample S637metaT_FD_159655 | JGI IMG/M metagenome (GOLD analysis project Ga0210365, IMG submission 159655) | Metatranscriptome of estuarine sediment microbial communities from the Columbia River estuary, Washington, United States - S.637... | ecosystem: Environmental > Aquatic > Marine > Intertidal...
AGCCCGCGAGCGGAGCGAGGAGGAGGTTGGACTCCAGCTGAAGCGGGCCGATCTCGAGCGCGGTCTGTGCCATCGCCCCAGTTGCGCCCGGACGATGTCGGGGTTCACCACCAGCCCGCAGTCCACCACGCACACCACCCGGCGCACGGCCACTCGTCCCTTTTCCGACACTTCCACCTCGGCTACCTGGCCCACGAGGCTGTGGAACGAGTAATGCACCGCCATGCCGCGGCCCTGTCCCCGGGGCAGCGGGGTTTCCCAGCCGGCGCGCCTGGCCAGCTCCTCGGCCAGCCGGGCATGGCGCGGGCTCCTGCCGTAGAGGGAACGCCGGTATTGGTAGGGGTCCTTGCCGGCGGCGTGGGCCAGCTCGTCCACGAAGCTCTCCACGAAGAACGCGTTATAGGAATGGCCGACGCTCCTCCAGAAGCCGACCGGCACCGGCAACTCGGCGCGCGCATGCTCCACCAGGAGGTTCGGAATGTCATAGGGGAGGTGAATCGCGCCCTCGACATTGGTCTTGTCGGGCATGGATTCGAGGACGAAGGGCAGCAGCCGGCCCGCAAAATTCTGGGACACCGATTGCCCCGCGATGCGGTGATGCCAGGCCCGGGGCCGGCCATCGCCGTCCAGCGCAGCGCTGAAACGGCACGCCACCGCCGGTCGGTAGAAATCGTGGCGAATGTCCTCGGTCCGGGACCAGATGACCTGCACCGGGCGGCCCTTGAGCCGGCGGGCTACGGTCACCGCCTGAACCACGGTGTCGATCTCCGCCCGCCGCCCGAAGCCGCCGCCCAGCAGGGTGATGTGGACCCGGACCTGCTCCTGGTCCAGCTCCGCCACCTTGGCGGCCACCATGCGCACCAGGCTGGCGGCCTGGTGGGGAGCCCAGACCTCGCAGCGGTCGTCGGTCACCAGCGCGGTGCAGTTCATGGGCTCCATGCAGGCGTGGGCGAGGTAGGGAACCGCGTACTCGGCCTCCACCCGTTGGCCGGGCGAGGCGAGGACGGTGGGGGCATCTCCCTTGCCCTCATACGCGCTCGCGTCCTTGCCATCGAGGGCGTGCTTGAGCTCGGCGGCGATGTGCTCCGAGTCCATCCTGGGGTGAGGACCATCTTCGAATAACACGGGCAGCGCCTCCGCCGCCTGCAAGGCGCGCCACCCGTTGTCCGCCACCACCGCCACGCCGCCGGGCACTTCCACCACCTCAAGCACGCCGCGCCGGGACTTTACGGCCGCCGCGTCGAAGGATTTGACGCTGCCCCCGAAAACCGGGCTTAGCTTTACCGCCGCCCACGCCATGTTGGCGAGGCGCACGTCGAGCCCGAACACCGCGCGCCCGTTCACCTTGTCCGGGAGATCGAGCCGCGGCAAAGGCTTGCCGATGAGCGTGTACTCGTTGCGCGGCTTCAGCCTTGGGGATCCCGGGGGCGGCAGCTTTGCGGCTGCGGCGGCCAGCTCGCCCAAGCCCTGGCTGCGGCCGCTGGATTCGTGCCGGATGGTTCCCTGCCTGGCCGTGCACTCTGGCGCGGGGACGTTCCAGCGCGAAGCGGCTGCCAGGATCAGCATTTCTCGCGCCGCCGCCCCGGCGAAGCGCATGGGTTCCCAGGCATCGCGCACCGAGGTGCTGCCGCCGGTAACGGAGAGCCCGAGCATGCCTCCCGCGCCGAGGGCGATCCGCCGGACGTTCGCGGCAACGAAGCCGTGGTCATCGTCGGCGAAGGGCAGGCTGTCCAAGAGCAAGGTGACGTTGCCGTAGACCTTGGCGACCGGGGCCGGCTCGACACGCACCGTGGACCAGTCCGCGCCAAGCTCTTCGGCTATCAGCGCAGGGAGCGACGTATAGACCCCTTGGCCCATTTCGGCCCTGGGAACCGCCACCGTGACCGTGCCGTCGGGGGAAATCTTGAGCCAGGCACTCAGTCCCACCTCGCCCCGCTCGACGGCGAGCAGCCCCGGATCGCCGAGGCTGGCTGGTCCCCGGGATCCGCAGCCCACCAGCAGGCCACCACCCAACGCCGCTCCGAAAATCAGGAAGCGGCGCCGCCCGGGACTGGCCGGATCCCTCATCGTGGGCCTCCCGACTTGGCGATCACGAGGCGCAGGGCCTCCCGAATGCGGGGGTAGGTGCCGCAGCGGCAGATGTTCCCGAGGGCGTCGTTGATCTCCTGGTCGGTGGGGTTCGGCGTTCTCGCGAGCAGGGCCGTCGCGGCCAGCAGGAATCCCGGCTGGCAGTACCCGCACTGCGGCACTTGGGCGTCGATCCAGGCTTGCTGCAGCGGATGCAGGCTGTCGCCGCCCAGCGCCTCGATGGTGGTCACGGCCTTGCCCGCTACCGCGGCCACGGGCATCACGCAGGAGCGTACCGCGTCGCCGTCCACCTGCACCGTGCAGGCGCCGCAAAAAGCAATGCCGCAGCCATACTTGGTGCCGGTGAGTCCCAGCACGTCCCGCAGCACCCACAGCAGGGGCATCTCGGGCTCGACATCGAGCTCGTGGGTCTTGCCGTTGATTTGCAATGAAATCATTGCCCTTCCCGAAGACTGAACAGCGCCTGCAGTGTAAGTCAGATCCTTGGAGATGGCGACCCGAACCGTGCTTTCACCTGCCCGCGCGGGATCGCCCGGCAGAAAGATTTCCGCGCCGGGTCGCTACAGATCGCACGCGAGTCAGGGTGCTCGCCTGAGCCCCATTGCGCGGTTGCCGCCGGGGCGGAAACTCCGCTTCCCTTGAGACTCCTTATCGTCGAGGATGACCCGCTGCTCGGCGACGGAATCTCGCGCCTGCTCGAGAAGGACGGATATGCCGTGGACTGGGTCAAGAGCGGTACGTCCGCGGATACTTCCCTCGAGGTGGAAGACTAAGACGCGGGGATCCTGGACCTGGGAGCCGACGACTATCTGGTAAAGCCCTTCGAGTTCTCGGAACCCGGGGCCCGCATCCGGGCGCTGCTCCGGCGCCGCCATGGCAACCCGAGTCCGATTCTGGTCCACGGACCTCTCGCCCTTGACACCACCGGTCGCCAAGCCTGGCTTGATGGCCAGCCCCTGGAACTGAGCGTTCGCGACTGGGGATTGCTGGAATTGCTCGTTCCCCAGGCAGGGCGCATCGTGAACAAGCAGAAAATCCTCCGGGCCTTGTGCGGCTGGGACGACGAAATCACCCTGAACGCCGTAGAGCAGTACGTGCATCGGCTGCAGGCCAAGCTGGAGCCCGGTGGCGTGGTCATCCGCACCGTGCGCGGCCTGGGCTACATGCTGGACCGGGCGCCGGATGATTCGGGATAGTGTCCGCTGGCGGCTCCTGGTCTGGTTGCTTTTGCCGCTGCGCGCGGTGCTGCTGCTCCGGGCCCTGGTCGCCTACCTGGTGGCGTTGAGCGTGTCGTCCCGGGCATTCGATGCCGGACTGCTCAACAGCGCCGCTGCGCTGGCGAAGCGGGTGACGGAGGAGGGAGGGCAGATCGTGCTCGACCTTTCACCCCAGGCGCAGCAGGTGCTCCAGACGGGTCGTTTCGACCGCATCCTGTTTCAAGTGCGCGGACCCAACGAGCGGGTCGTGGCCGGGAGTTCCGACTTGCTTTCGCCGCGTACCAGCTGCTGTCCCTGGCGCGGGCCGAGCCGGCGGCCAATCATCCGGCAAACTTCCGGCCCGTCGACCTTCAGGAATTGGCGCAGGAAGGCGCCGATCTATACGTGATCCGCGCAATGGCGGCCGGACTGGACCTTGGTGTCGAGCTGGAGGCGGCTGCGGTCCAGGGCGATGGAGTTCTGTTCCGGGAGTTGCTGGCCAATCTGCTGGACAATGCGATTCCCTACACGCCGCGGCCCCGGCGCGTCACGGTGCGCACTCACATCGACCCCGACCGGTCGCGCGTGCTGGAGGTGGAAAACACCGGCGCGACCGTGACGCTGTCGGCGCCTTCCTCCGGCGGGGGGAGCTGGCCACCGCGCGATTTCCGACCACTGATTGATTAGCGCGGCGGCAACGCTCCCCCCCGGGCGCGGAGGGCGCGGGGGTCGCGCGGCCCCCTGAGGTGCAGTATCCTCCGCTCAACTGCATTGAGCGAAGCATCCGAGCGTAATGAGCCACAAGCACGAAAACCTAATCCGCACCCTGTTCCACGACCCGGTGAGCGGGAACATCCATTGGCGGGAGATCGAGTCGCTGCTCAACCACCTGGGCGCCAAGATCGAGAATCTCTCCGGCGCCCGCATCCGGGTCGTTCTCAACGGCGTCGAGGGCGTTCTGCACCGGCCCCATCACGGCACCACGCTCAGCCGGCAGGACGTGATGCATTTGCGCGGATATCTGGCGAGCGCCCGGGTCACGCCCTCGCTGTACGAGGAAGGGCGGCGCTGAAAAAGACGAGGGCCGGCGCATTGGCACCGGCCCTCGGGAGCGTCGACAGCCTGCTACAGTTTTCTTTCGGTCTGGAGCACGATCTCGGTAGCGGTGGCGCCGTCATAGAACATGCCGCTCTTGGCCGTCGCCACCATCCGGGTAGCAGCCGGCGTCAGCGCCTCGAGTTCGATCTCCACATTCCGCTCCTTGCAGGTGGCCTTGATGACCTTGCCCTGCTCGTTTCGCTCCACCGCCGCCACCTGCATCCCCATCTGGTTGAGGGACCGGAGGGTCGCCTTTTCCACTTTGGGCAGCGGTTCGCTGAAGGTGCGCTGGATGATGCCCGAGAGAGCGTGGTTGATGCCGGTGGAAGCGCCAATGCCGGCGGCAGTGATGGCGATGGTTTCGCAGCCGGCCAGCAGCGTCGCCGAGAGCGCGATCATCAATGCGGCGGTTTTCCTCATTTTGGGACCTCCCACGTGGGTCTAGGTTCTTCGCTTTCCCAGGAAAGCTACTCGCCGTGGAGATCGGTACCCAAGGAAAAATGACACATGAAAGCTGGGCGCGGCGAGGTCGTTGCTTGCGCGCAACTTGCGCCGGCGGCGGCCCTACCCCGCGGTGAATCCGAAGACATTGTTTCTTCGGAACGGAGTAAGCGCTCCCGGGGAAAGATGTGGCAGTGCGTCATCCCCTTGCGAATTTGACGCGCCGCCGAAACCGAGGTGAGGGGGTTTCAGGAGTAGTATTGCTGGGCGCCGCTAACGGGCTCACCAAAACTTAAGCCACAGATGCTTCGCAATCTGCTCGCCGATCTCCCCACGGGGGCTGCCGCTGAGCAATTTGTCGAGCTGCTTGGGCGTCCCGGCCTTCGCATCGAGCGCATCGTGTCCACCGGACACGCCAGTCCCCCGGGCTTCTGGTACGACCAGCCCCAGGCCGAGTGGGTGCTGGTGCTGAAGGGCGAAGCCAGGCTGCAAGTCGAGCATGAACCCGAGCCGCGCGTGCTCCGCGCCGGGGATTTCGCGGACCTGCCGCCGCACTGCCGGCACCGCGTGGAGTGGACCCGACCCGATCAGCCCACCGTCTGGCTGGCGGTGCACTACGACGCGGATTGAGAATCCTGATAATGCCTTCGACCCATCGGCCCCAGGGGAGTAACATTGGCCGTCATGGCCACGTCCGAATCTCAGCCGCGGCGGGAACCCACCCTCGGGAGCGCAACGGAGGAAGCTCCGGGGGGAATGGATCCCCGATCCCGCGGCGGGTCTTCCCGCGCGCGCTGGATAGTTTTACTGTTTTTGATCGTGCTCTTGGGCGGCGGCGCCGGCTTGTATTACTGGCTGAAGCGGGAGCGGCCCGCACCCCAGCCGCCACCGGTTGCCGAGGCCGAGCCCTCGCCGCCGGCCGCAGCCGAGTCGACGATCAAGCACCCCATCGAGGAAGCGGCCCAGCCGGCGCAGGAAGAGAAGCCCCTGCCTGAACTCGACCAGAGCGACACGGCGACCCGGGAACGGCTCGCGGCACTGGTAGGGACGCAGCCGATGGATCAGCTGTTCTATTCCGAGGCGCTGATCCGCAACATTGTGGTCACCATCGATAATCTGCCGCGCAACAAGTTTGCGCGCCGCCTCGCGCCGGTGAAGCCGGCGGCGGGGCCGTTCATGGTGGAGAGCGCGGGGGACGGCGTGGTGATCGATTCCAACAACGCGAAGCGCTATGCCGCCCACGTGCGATTGGCGGAGCTGATCGACGCCAAGAAACTGGTGGGGCTGTATGTCGCTTACTACCCGCTGTTCCAGCAGGCCTACGTAGAGCTGGGTTATCCCAACGGGTACTTCAATGACCGCCTGGTGGAAGTCATTGACCACCTGCTCGCCGCGCCGGAGGTGCAGGAGCCGTTGAGGCTGGTTCAGCCCAAGGTGCTTTACGAGTATGCGGATCCGCGCCTGGAAACTCTTTCGGCGGGGCAGAAGATCCTGGTGCGGGTCGGATCCGAGAACGCCGCCAAATTGAAGGCCAAGCTGCGCGAGATTCGCGGCGAAGTGACCGGCCAGATGCCCCCCCAGTAGCCGTTGGCCGTCAGCTGCCGCGTTTCTGATCCCCTTGGACGGGAACCGGTGAGCCTGAAAGCCCCTGGGGAACGCTTGGGGCGTGAGGGTTGGAATCCTGCGCAAGTTCCTGTAGAATAACGAATTGCTGCCCCTGATCAAATAAATCCTGGTCGGGGGCTGAGCTTTTCTTGAATCCGCAACATAGGAGGAATCCCCCGATGGCCCGACTTCTGACCCCGAAAGAGGCAACCGCACTGATCATGGAACACCGGCTGCGCCAGTCGTTTGCTGGCAAGGGCAGTTCCCATGACCGGACGCAGTCCACGGGGGCCAAGACCGCCCGTCGCGGCCGGCCACCGCGCCAGCGGCCTGATCCGCAGTGATCGGACGAATCAACCGGCCGTTCTTGGCCGGTGGCAGAAAGGGCGCTCGTGAGCGCCCTTTTTTGTTTCCCTGACTGTCAACCAAGCGGCTGGCCCAACCGCCTCGCGACAGTCGGCTCGGCACCGGCTGTAGCCGTCCGAATCGGGATATACCGCCGGCCCTTTCTGGCCTCCAGCAGCAGCGGCGCGCAGCGCGCCGGGTCGTGGTAGATGCCGACGCAGTCCAGGCATTGAAAGCACTCGTCGTATCGGATGGCGCCCGAGCGCTCGATGGCATGATATTCGCAGCGATGGCGGCAAAGCTGGCAGGGCGCGCCGCAGGCTTCCCGGCGCGGGAGCCAGCGCCATAAACGCGCTTGTCCGCCCAGGGCGAGGGCGGCGCCCAAGGGGCACAGGTAGCGGCAGAACCCCTTGTAGAGAAACGCGCCGACCAGCAACAGGCCGGCGGCGTAGGCCACGAACGGCCAGGAGCGAACGAACACCAGGGTGATGGCGGTCTTGAACGGCTCCACTTCCGCCAGCTTGTCCGCCAGACCCGGTGCCGCCAGCGCCGCCGCCAGGAGCGCAGCGAGCACGAGGTATTTGAGTTTGACGAGCGCCCGATCAAGAGGTTGGGGCACTTTGAGCCGAGGAATACCCAGGTGCTTGGCACCTGCCGCGGCGATTTCCTGCAGGGCGCCGAAAGGGCACAGCCAGCCGCAGAAGGTCCCGCGTCCCCACGCCAGAAGCGTGATGCCGGCGAACCCCCACAGCACCAGGGACGGCGGATCGTAGAGCAGGAAGGTGAAGTCGCCCCCGCCCGTCGCCGCCTTCAGCCCGCCGATCACCGTGACGATGGACAACTGTGCCTGGGCGTACCAGCCGATGAAGAACAGGGTGAAAACGAGATAAGCCCAGCGGAAGCGCGCCAGGATGCGCGGGTTCTGCGAAAGCGCCCGCTGCCGGAAGAGGGCCGCCGTCAATACGGCTAGTGCCAAGGCGAGCAGCACGATCTCTCCCATCCGGTTCTTCCAGGGCGCCATCCAGGGTTTCCCGCCCCCGTCTTCGGGAATCAGGAAGAATCGCTCGGGCAGCCGGTAATCGAGGGTAAAGTCGCGGCTCACGCGTTCCGGCCAGATCTGACCTTTCTCCCGGGTCACGCGCAGCGACAGGCTCCAGGGTTGGGCGGGATCGAGGCCGGCCTGGGCGAAGACGCGGAAGAACTTGGCCGCACCGCGCCGTGGCACGCCGGAGGCTGCGGGCGTCAGGTCCAGGTCCATGTCTCGCAGATCCAGGGCCAGCCCGGACTGATGCAGCGCGAGGCGGTCGGGCACCGATCCGCGCACGAAGTTCTCGTCGACGAACTGATAACGGCCCGCGGACATGACCCACAGCGCGTGCTGGCCCTCCTCCAGCCGGCTGCGCAGCCGGTCGTAGCCGGCATCGCCCAGCAGGTTGCGACCGACGCTGGGCACGTTCAGATAGGCCAGGTACAGGTCGGTGAAAGTGCCGTCGGGATCCTGGAGCGCGGTTTCGTCCAGGCCCTCGGTGACGGTGCCGGCAAACGCCCGCTCCACCTCCCGGTTGCCGAGGCGCAGGCGGCGCACGTGGCCCAGGTCCACCAGTTGCTTCCAGGTCATGGGCTCGAAAACATCTTGGCGCACCCGGGCGGCGCGGCTTGGATCCCGGCCCTCGGCAAATCCCAGCCGGGCCCGGGCCACCTTGAGCGCGGAGGCGAGCACGGTTTCGTTGACAATGCGCACCGAGGCGGTGGCCTTGGCGACGCCGTCCAGCACCACGTTGGCGCTGGTGCCGCGATCCGCAGCGCCCGCGCGGCTTCCGATCTTGACGTTCTGGCGCAGGTTGACGCCCCCGTACTGGGCGGCGAAGGCGAACAGGGGCGCCTCGCCCAGTCCGTCGAGGAACACCGGCTCATGCTGGGAGAGCACGCGCACTTCCATGAGTTCGCCCGAGGGCTGGAGGGCGATCAGCAGGTTGAAGGGCGTGCCTGAGAAGCCCGGAATGGGCGCCAGGTCCGTGGATTCGAATACGTAGGCTACCAGCTCCTGCTGCGGACCGTTCTGCTTGAGGATGGGCCAGACCGGGACTTCCCGGTCCTTTGGCCCAACGATGAGGGGCGACGGAAAGCGCCTCACCATCTCCTCCTGGGTCATCACCCCGGCAAACGCGGGCGCCATGAGGCTGAGGCAGATCAGCAGAACCAGCGTCAGGCCGGCGCGATGCATGACGCGGCGGTCAACGGTTTCCCCCGCCGCCGATGGCGAGGGGCGGCTCGTCCATGAGCGCGATCTGCTCCCGCAACTCGAGGATGCGGTCCTGCCAGTAGCGCTGGGTGTTGAACCAGGGGAACGCGGCGGGAAATGCCGGGTCGTCCCAGCGCCGCGCCAGCCATCCCGAGTAGTGGATCAGGCGCAGGGTGCGCAGGGCTTCCACCAGGTGCAGCTCTCGCGGGTCGAACTCGAAGAAGTCCTCGTAGCCGGCCAGCACGTCGTCCAATTGCCGGGCCATGTCGGCGCGTTCGCCGGAGAGCAGCATCCAAAGGTCCTGCACCGCGGGCCCCATGCGGCTGTCATCGAAGTCCACGAAATGGGGACCGTCGTCGGTCCACAGCACGTTGCCCACGTGGCAGTCGCCGTGCAACCGCAGGGTCCGCACCGCGCCCGCGCGATCGAAGCAGCGGCGCACGCCCTCCAGGGCCTGGGCCGACACGCCGCGGTAAGCCTCGTCGAGGTCTGCCGGTATGAAGCCATGCGCCAGCAGGTACTCCCGGGGTTCGATCCCGAAGCTCTGGAGATCGAGGGCGGGCCGATGCCGAAACGGTTCCAACGCGCCCACCGCGTGGATGCGCCCGATGAAGCGCCCCAGCCATTCCAGCACCGAGGGATCGCCCAACTCCGGCGCGCGGCCTCCCCGCCTTGGAAAGACGGCGAAGCGGAACCCTTCGAAGTCGAGCAGCGTCCGCCCCCGGATCTCCAGGGGCGGCACCGCCGGGATCTCGCGGCCCGCGAGGTCGCGAGTGAAAGCGTGCTCCTCCAGGATCGCGGCATCGCTCCAGCGCCGGGGGCGGTAGAACTTCGCCACCAGGGGCGGGCCTTCCTCCATGCCCACCTGGAACACGCGATTCTCGTAGCTGTTGAGGGCGAGCAGCCGCCCGTCGCAACGCAGCCCTACGCTCTCGATTGCGTTCAGGACCCGGTCGGGGGTGAGTTCGGAATATGGATGGGCGCCGCCATTGGTGGGCTGCATGGCGCCCATTGTACGGGGCGCGGCGTCAGCCCATGCCCGCGAGGGTGTTGCGCACCGCCTCGGCGCAGCGGCGGAAGGCGTCCTGCTCCAGGTGGTCCAAATCCGGGTTGAGGACCAGATGCACGCCGTTCCGTCCGATCGCCGCCGGCAGGCTGAGGCAGACGCCGGTGACGCCGCGGAAGCCGTTCATGCGCACGCTCACCGGCAGCGTGCAGCGCAGGACGCGTGTGATGCTCTCCACGATCAGGCGCACCGGGGCGACGCCAATATGCTCGCCGCCGGTGGTGGCCATCGACTATGCGGCGAACTGGGTCTCGCCGCGCTCGCCCACAATGCAGGCCTTGAGGTCCAGAGGGTGGATGCCGACCTGCTGGCTGAGCAGGTCACGGAATCGCGTCGAATCCACCAGGGCGCCGGTGCCGATCACCCGCTGCCAAGGCAATTCCGACACTTCCTGAATGCGTCTGGTCATGGCGTCCATGGGGTTGGTGACGTTGACGATGGTGGCCTCGGGGCTCCGCGCCGTGAAGCGCGGCAGCAACTCCCGGATCAGCGCTGCGTTGCCGCTGGCCAGCTGGCTGCGGTCCGCCATGTCCCGGGGCATGGGGACGCTGGCGCACATCACCAGGATGTCGGAGCCCGCCGTGTCCTCCACTTCGCCGGTGCGCACCGTGACCCGACGGGGAATGAGGGCGGAGGCCTGCTGGATGTCGACGGCCTCGGCCCGCGCCACGCTCCCGGTGCGGTTCCAGAGGACCAGCTCGCCGGCGAGCCCGTCCATGGCAATCAGGAAGGAGGCGGTGGACCCCACCTTGCCGATGCCGATCACGGAGATCTTCGCGGGTCAGCCTGCCTGGGTGCCGCGCCTGGCCAGGAACAGTCGGATCGACCCAGGCGGGCCGTCACGCGGGCGGCGCGTCGGGGGAATCGCTCTCCGGGCGGGGTGCCGGCCGCTCCAGCGCCGCGATCTCCCGTTCGGCCTTTTCCTCATTTTCGTCGGTCTTCCATGGGCGGGCGCTGGCGGCCCAATCCTTGAACGGGAAGGGTTTGTCCTCAACGTTGAAAGTGAGGAACAGGAAGATGTTGTAGGCGAAGGCCGAAAGCTGGCGGCCGAAGGCGAGCAGGTTGGCGTTGGCTTCGCCCGTGACCAGCCGGATCAGGAACTGCAGCACGATCACGGCCGTCAGTACGATCTCGCTCACGCCCCAGACGATGGCCATCACCAGCATCTGCAGCCCCCGCAGCCAGATGCCGGATGACGTGAGATTGCGCTTGAGATCCTGATCCATTTCCGATGGCGGCCGACGCAGTGAAAAGAATTGCCCGCATCTCTATTTTAGCGGGTCGCGCTCTCACCCGCACTCTTGCGGGTCTCACGCGCTACGGGCTAACCTTCACCGCGGCCCATTCATTCCAGGACAGCTCCATGACCAGCCAGCTCTTCTCGCCTTTCAAACTGGGTTCCCTGGCGCTCGAAAACCGCATCGTGGTGAGCCCCATGTGCCAGTACTCGGCCGAGAACGGCAGTGCCACCGACTGGCACCTGATTCACCTGGGGAGCCTGTCGCTGTCGGGCGCCGGACTGCTTTTCCTGGAGGCCACCGCGGTGGAGCCCGCGGGACGCATCACCCCGGGTTGCCTTGGTCTTTACTCCGACGACAACGAATCCGCCCTGCGGCGCATCCTCGACGCCGTGCGCCGCTATTCGGATATGCCGCTGGGCATCCAGCTGGCCCACGCGGGACGCAAGGGCTCCAGTCTCCCTCCCTGGGCGGGCGGGCAACTCCAGACGACGGGGCAGGGCGGCTGGCAAACGGTGGCCCCGTCGGCCGTACCCACGCTGCCCGGGGAGCCCGCCCCCGCGGCCCTGGACCCCGCCGGCATCGAGCGCATCCGCGGCGCGTTTGTGACCAGCGCGCGGCGGGCGGCCCGGCTCGGCTTTGATGCCCTGGAGCTCCATTGCGCCCACGGTTACCTGCTGCACGAGTTTCTTTCGCCGCTCACCAACCGCCGCGACGATGCCTACGGCGGAGTGCTGGAAAATCGGATGCGCCTGCCCCTGGAAGTATTTGACGCCGTGCGCGCGGCATGGCCCGCGGAGCGGCCCCTGGGCGTACGGGTCTCGGCCACCGACTGGGTCGAGGGCGGCTGGGACCTAACGCAGACGGTGGAGTTGGCCCGTGCCCTCAAGCGACGCGGCTGCGACTGGATCGACGCCTCCTCGGGAGGGCTTTCGCCGCAGCAGAAAATCCCTCTCGCCCCCGGCTACCAGGTGCCCTTCGCGCGCCGCATACGGGAGGAGGCGGGCATCCCCACCATTGCGGTTGGGCTCATTACGGACCCGCGCCACGCGGAGGAGATCGTGGCCAAGGGCGAGGCCGATCTGGTGGCGCTGGCGCGGGGGACGCTTTGGGATCCGCGCTGGTCCTGGCACGCCGCCGCTGCCCTCG